>Ga0163144_10003233_pt1 | contig 37139 bp, 29 predicted proteins | sample OliLak19BULKMAT1_FD_123175 | JGI IMG/M metagenome (GOLD analysis project Ga0163144, IMG submission 123175) | Freshwater microbial mat bacterial communities from Lake Vanda, McMurdo Dry Valleys, Antarctica - Oligotrophic Lake LV.19.BULKMAT1 | ecosystem: Environmental > Aquatic > Freshwater >...
CGAATCGGCGCCGCGTACCTGGTACCGTACGACGATTCGACAACCCCTACCCTGAACTGCATGTCGGGTGCCGTAGGTCGGGACACTTTCCATGAATCACGATCAGACTCGCGCGGCCCATGCACTGGCCAAATCGACCGCGCTGCGCACTGCATGTGCACTGGCATTCGCGCCCCTGGCCAGCGCCCAACAATTTGTCGAGGCGCCGGGCGTCCTCCCCGGTCCGGCCCGTTGGAGCGAGGGTGTGTGCGCGATCGACGTCGACCTCGATGGCGATCTCGACCTCCTCTTCGCGGATGGTGACGGGTTCTCGACCGCGGGCGCGAAGCGGCAGAACGTGCTGCTCATCAACCGCCGCGTCGAGCAAGGGCCCAGGATTTTCGCCGACGAGAGCGTCGCGCGCCTCGGCGTGCACCTCTCGAACGCCAAGATGGTCATCGCCGGCGACGTGACCGGGGACGGCTGGCCGGATGTGCTGTTCGCGAACGCGTTCAATACGGACCCGCCGTCGCTCTACATCAATCGCGGCGCGGCGCAGCCCGGGTACTTTGATCTCGAGAGCGCGAGCCGCGGGCTGACCGAGGCGCTCTCCTCGTCCGGCGCTGCTTTCGGCGACGTGGACGACGACGGCGACCTCGACCTCGTGTTGTGCGACTCCGGCGACTCGCTGCTCGGGGGCACGGGAGGGCGACCGCGGCTCTACCTGAACGACGGCGCGGGTTTCTTCGGCGAGGCGCCGTCGAGCCTGCCGGCGACCATCAAACGCGCGCACATGGACGTGCACCTCGTCGACGTCGACGGGGACTTCGACCTCGACCTCGTGCAGGCCAACCGCGCCACGAACGTCGGCGGCAACCATTATTTGATGCTGAACGACGGCGCCGGCCAATTCAGCGACGCCTCGAGCCTCTTGCCGAACACCTCCGGCAACGTCTATGAGATGGAGCTCGGCGATCTCGACGGCGACTCGGACCTCGACCTCTTCGTGCTCAGCCAGAGCGGCTTCCAAGAGGGACACATCCAGAACCGACTCGCGCCGACGGGCGCGCTCGCGTTCCTGGCTGGCGCCGTCTATCCGGGCAGCGTCGACGACAACGAGGTCGCGCTCGGGGATTACGACATGGACGGCGACCTCGACGTGTTCGTCGGCTCGCTCGATGCGCGTGAGCGTGTCTACCGCAATGATCGGGGCCTTCAGTTCGCTGACACCCCCGGGATCGTGCAGAACATCGCCGATTCGACTCTCGACCTGACCCTCGGTGACCTCGACGACGACGGGGCCTTTGACCTCGTCACCGCCCAAGGTGAATCGGGTGGTTTCGGCAACCGGGTGTATTGGAACAACGGTCCAGCGGACAACCTCGCGCCGCGCATCGTCGCGATGCGCGGGCCGGCGCCGGTCGGCGCAGGTGGTTCGCTCATCGTGCACGCGAAGGTGCGCGACGACGTGCTCGACGACGGCGAGGCGTACCTCGCGGCCGAGGTCCACGTCAGCCGCATCCCGGCCGCGACCCTCGAGGTCGAGGTCTCCGCGTTCGGTTTTGTGCCCAGCGTCGCGACCGCGCCGACCGGCACCCTCGTGCGCTTCGTCGAGGCCGGCAGCGGGGCGACGATCCTCCTCGGCGCGCCGCCCTTCATGTTCGCGCGCTCGCTCGGCCCGGGCGCCTCGACCGAACGCGCTTTTGTAGTACCCGCGGTTCACACGGTGACCGCCGCGGCGGTGATGGGCTCGTTCCAGCTCACCGTGACGGGCGCGCCTGCAACGACGCACGCTGACCGCTCGGGTCACGACCTCTTCCGTTGTGTGCTGCCCGGCCTCGCCCCGGGGCCTACGGGCCGCGTGGCGTTCGTCTGGAGGGCTCTCGATCGCGCGGGCAACGTCGGCTGGTCGGACTCGACCGTGGCCGACGAACCCGGCGTCATCGGCGTGCTCTTCTGTGCGCCGAACGCAAACTCGACCGGAGCTCAGGCGCGCATCGTCGCCCGCGGCACGGACGCGCTCGCGGCGCTCGACCTCACGCTCGAGGCCTACGCGCTCCCTCCGGGGCTCGCGGGTTTCTTTGTCCTCTCGCGCACACGGGACCAGGTGCCTGTGAATCAGGGCGTGCTGTGCCTCGGCGCGCCGCAGATCCGGCTCTCTGCAAACGTTTTGAACTCTGGCGCATCGGGCGCCGTGAGCCTCGCATTCCCGTTCTCCGCCTTGCCGCCGCTGTTCGCGTCGGGCGAAACGTGGAACTTCCAGTACTGGTATCGCGACCTGAATCCGGGCGCGGTCGCGAACTTCACCGACGCGGTCGAGTTGCTCTGGCGTTGAGCGTGTAGGGTCCTTCGTCGGTACCGCCGATCCCGTCGATCCAGTCGGGGACGCGTCTCGCGCGCCCACGCAATCGTCCATGCACACGTTTTCGACGCTCTGCTTTGCCCTCGTGTTCGCCCAGGTGTCGGCGCCTAAAGAGTCGCCGAGCGAGGCGCCGGACGGCGCCAATGCCCACTGGTTCACCGACGTCACCGCGAGCGCGTTGCCCGGCGTGACGATCGAGTGTGGCAGCCCCGACAAGGACTGGATCCTCGAGGTCAACGGCGGCGGAGTCGGCCTCGCCGATCTCGACCGCGACGGTGACCTCGACCTCGTCGTCGTCGGCGGCGGCGACGTCGCGGCCTATCGCGCGGACGCGCCCGCGCCGTCGCCGCGGGTGTTCCTGAATCGCGGCGACGGGACCTTCGAGCCCGGAGGCGACGCGTGGGTCATCGCGCCCGCGGTGACGGCAGGCTTTGGCGCGGGGCTCGCGCTCGGGGACTTCACCGGTGACGGCTGGATCGACCTCGTCACGACCGGGCTCGGCGCGGATCGTGTCTTCCGGAACGAGGGCGGGCGAGGCTTCGTGGAGCTCGCGCCGCTGCCTCGGAGCGAGGGCTGGACAACGAGCGCTGCGTTCCTCGACTACGACCACGACGGGCGCCTCGACCTCGTGGTGACGGGTTACCTCGTACCCGAGCTCGACGAGGCCCGCCGTCGCGCCGCGCGTTGGAAGGGGCAGCCGGTGATGGTCGGGCCCGAGGGCCTCGTGCCGCTGCACGATCGCCTCTATCGCGGCCGCGGCGACGGCGAGTTCGAAGACGTGTCCGTCGCCGCAGGTTTCCGCCCGGAGGTCGCGGGCTACGGCCTCGGTGTGATCACCCTCGACGAGGACCGCGACGGCTGGGTCGACCTCTACGTCTCCAACGACTCGACGCCAAACCACCTGTGGCACAACCGCGGCGACGGGACGTTCGAAGAGCGCGGCTTCCGACTCGGTGTCTCGCACGACGCGGCAGGTCGCGAACAGGCGGGCATGGGGCTCGCCGTCGACGACGACGCGGGCCTCGTGTTCGTGACGAACTTCAGCGGAGAGAGCAACGCGCTCTACGCGCGCACACCGAGCGGCCGCGCGTTCCGCGAGCGCTCCGCGCGAATGGGGCTCGCTGGGCCGAGCCTCGCGCAGCTCGGCTGGGGCACGGGTTTCGGCGACCTCGACCTCGACGGCGATCAAGACCTCTTCGTGCTGAATGGCCACGTCTATCCGGCGGCGGACGCGCCCGGGACCGACGCGCGGTATGCGCAGCCAAATCAGCTCTTCGAGCGTGTTGGCGACGAGTTCCGCGCGCGACCCTTGGAGGCCGGCGGCCCGCGCGTCTCGCGCGCAGGTGTGCTCGGCGACCTCGATAGGGACGGCGACCTGGACCTCGTCGCCACCGAGGTCAACGGGCCGGTGCGCATCCTGCGCAACGACGCGCCGCGCGCGCCCGATGCGCATTGGCTGATCGTGCGTCCGCGCGGCGCCGACGGGTCGCCGGCCGCGATCGGCGCGCTCGTCGAGTTGCGCTGCGTGCATACGCGCGCGGATGGGACGACGAGCGAGGCGACGTCGCGACGCGAGCTGCGGAGCGCCGGCGGCTTCCAGGCGAGCGCGCCCTTGGAGGCCCATTTTGGCATCGCGGCCGGACCGGTCGGCTCCGTGCTCGGCGTGACGGTCGAGGTGCGCTGGCCTGGGCGTCCGCCCACAGTGCTCGCGAATGTGACACTTGATCAGGTGTTGTTCGTCGACGTGCCGGAGCGAGCGCAGAGCGCTGCGCCGAAGAAGGCAGGGAGCGGGCGGTGAGCGCGCTCGATGGTGTCGCGCGCCGCGTCGGCGCCGTTTCCGTCGCGCGGGTTCTGTCGTGCTGGTTCTTGGGTTGCTGGTTCTTGGGTTGCGTGCTCACGCTCGGCCTCGCGCCGGTTGCGCACGCAGCCCGACAATCCGAGGCCGCGCAGGCGGAGTCGCCGCGCGCGACCGCCATTCCTTCGGAGGCGCGACTCGCGCGCACGATGGCGGAGCTGCCGCGGGCCGAGGCCGGCGCATGGGTCGGATGGCACGCGGCGCCGGTGCCGCCGCTGTACCTCGCGGCGCTCGAGGCCTACCGCGCCGAGGATCTCATGCGGACGTGGAACCTCGTGTGCGACACGCTCGAGCGCGCGCCGGATCACCCCGCGGCCCTCTCGCTGGCGGGCGGCGTCGCGTTCCGCTTGCGGCGTTACGGGGATACGGTGGTGGCGTTCGAGCGTTTCCTCGTGCACGCACCCGAGGAGGTCGCGCGCACGCGCCACCTCGGGCACGCGTACCACAGCCTCGGCCGCCACGACGAAGCTCGCGTCCACTACGAGCGTGTGCTCGCCGCGCCCGACCTCGAGTCCAAGGCGCGGCAAGAAGCGCGTTTGGGCCACGCGCTCGCGTGTTACCGCGGCGGGGACAGCGACGCGGCGCGGCGCGACCTCGACGGGCTCTTGGAGCTGAACCCTGGCGACTCCGAGGTCTTGACGTGGCGCGCGACCGTCGCGTTCGACGACGAAGAGCTCGCGCTCGCCATCACACTCGCCGAGCGCGCGGCGTCGCGCGCGCCGTTCGACCCGCGGCCGGTCTACCTGCTCGCGCGCGCGCGCGGCGAGCTGTTAGCGATCCTCGATGAGGATTTCGCCGGACTGCCACAGGACGATGCAGGTCGAGTCCGGGACGTCGAGCTCACGGCCGAACGAGAGGCGCTGCGCGCCGCTGTGGTCCGCGACGAAACACGCTTCGCGCAGCTCGCGGCGATCGACGTGCGCTCACGCGAGCTCGAGGCCGAGCTCACACTCACACCCGGGAACCACGCCGCGCGTCGCGAGCTCGCGCGCCTCAACAGCGCGATCGGCGACAGTCACGGAGCGTTGAAGCAAGCGGCGTACCTCGCGCGCACGGCGGCCGAGGACGGCGAGTCGCAGCTCGTTGTGCTGGAGCTGCTCGTGGCCCACGGCCGACCGGAGAGCGCGACGGCACACGCGACGCTACTCGAGGCGGCCTTCGACGAAGACCCGTCCGTCCTGGAACGCCTCGCCCTGTTCTACGCCGAGCGCGGCGACCTGCAGAGTCGACTACGCGTGGGCGCGCGCGCAGCCCAGCTCCGCGCACGGGAAGCCCAGCTCCGCGCACGGGAAACAGGGCCCCGTGCACGGAAGCCAGAGCAAACCGCGCGGTGACTTCACCCGCTACGCCGACTCGCGGCCGTGACCATCCGGCCTCTTCTTGCTCTTGACGACGAAGTCTTTGCCGCCGCGCTTGCCCGCGCCCTTGGCTTTGCGCTCGGCCAGGTCGGCGCTGAATTCGCGCCAGTCGTCCTTCGAGAAGAGTCTCACCTCCGCGCCACATTCGATGCAGTACGAGTGTTCGACACTCATCAGGTAGGGCACGTAGTCCGCGCAACGCGCGCACCACTTCTTGTCGCTGTAGAAATCGATGTTGTCCATGGATTGGGGTCTCACCTCGGGAGCACGGCATCCTCGGTATGCCAATTCCGTGCCAAGCTCCGGTCCGCGCGTCCGCAATGGACGTAAGTCGCGCTACAGCGCGGACTTGCGACGTCCGCACGGCTGCGCGGTCCGGAGTCTCGCGAATGCGACACCTGTCGCATTCGTTCGACACCGGGAGGACGGAGCGTGACGTTCCTACGTTCCCTCGGTCGCCGACGAACCACACGAATTCTCTCCGATGTGCCCTGACGGCCCCTTCAGCGTCGTTTGCGGCCCGACTGGCAGGACCACATCTGGACGACGTCTATCCGGAACGACATAGCGCGTGATGTCGCGCGAGCGCGACACGGCCGCGGTGCATCGAATTGCGAGGCCGTGCCCCGCGCGCCGAGTCGGGACAACGCCAGAGTCAGGGGACCCCGCCGCGATGTCGGGCGAGCGCCTCGAGGGTCACCGGGTCACGCTCGTTGCGATGCGCACGCTCGAGCGCATCCCGCACGCCGTGATCCTTCAAGTGACCCGCGGCGAGGGCCCACCCGGCGGCCTCGCGCACGAGCGCGGCCGGGTCACCCTCGAGGGCCTGGAGCAGCGCGACGCGGCCCGTCTCCGTCGGTCGGTTGCCGAGCGCGACCGCGGCGCTGCGCGCGAGCGTGCGCCGACCCGCGCGGCGCAACGAGCTGCCCTCGAAACGCGCCTCGAAGTGGGTCTCTTGCGCGACCTCGTCGCGCGCGACGCCCGGAGGAAGCGACAGGAGGCTGACGAGCCCGTCGCGGCGCAGACCTTCGAATCCCGTGTGCAACCCGAAGCGCTCCGCGAGGTCCGGTGCGCGCGACGCCCATGGGCAGACCTCCGAGCACACGTCGCACCCGAAGACCCATTCGCCGAACGCGCGGCGCAACGGCTCCGGCACCGGCCCTTCGTTCTCGATGGTGTGGTAGCTGATGCAGCGTCCGGCGTCGACGACACCAGGGGCGCGGATCGCTTCGGTCGGGCAGGCGTCGATGCAGGCCGTGCACGTGCCACACGAGCCACCCGGGCGCGCCCCGCCGGTGGGCTCGAGCTCGAGGTCGAGCAGGATCTCGCCGAGGAAAAAATACGGCCCGAAGGCTGGGTGCAGCAGGTTCGCCGCCTTGGAGGGGAACCCGATGCCCGCGGCCGTCGCGTGGGAGCGCTCCATCAACGGCCCGGCGTCGACGACCGTACGCCCTGGTCGCGCCAGGCCCTCGTGACGCAGCCTCCGCGCCAGCCGCCGCAGCTTCTTCTGCACGACGTTGTGGTAGTCGCGGCCCGCGGCGTAACGCGCGACCCTGCCGCCCGACTCGAGCTCGACCGCGGCGCGCGAGTGGCCGAGGCCGACCACGAGCAGGGTCCGGCAACGGCCGTCGACCGTCCGCGGGTCGAGGATGCGCGCGCGTTGCTCGGCGAGCCACGTCATGTCGGCGTGGTGCCCGGCATCGAGCCAGGCCTCGAAGCGCGCCCCGTCAGGGGGCGGCTCCAGGGGCGCGAGGCCGACGAGGTCGAAGCCAGCCTCGCGGGCCAGCTCCAGGATGATCGAGCGCGGGCTCACGCGGTCAGCATGACGTGGCGTGGCACGGATCCCGAGCTTCGACCATTCGGATCCCCCGCCGAATCGGCTCGCAATCGATTGGCGTGTGCCTTGGATTCAAGCTCTCCGCCCGGCTCTCGGGCTGTCCCAACGCCCGACAACGCGGAAATGTTCCCGCTCTGTAAGTTTCTCATGCGCACGGGGTTACACTCGTGCGGTCCTCTGACGCGCCGTATTTCGCCGCATCCCACGTCCCGGATTCGCAACCTCGGGTCCGCGAGTAGCTAGTCATGCTGAACCCCACCTTTCCAGATCACCTGGTAGGGTGGCACCACCTGCCCCCCGCGCCTCCTCCTCACGCAGCGTCGATCCAGCGGCGCCGCACCAGGGATTGCGACCCCTGGGAACGAGGGTGCGTTCTCACCCACCTCCCCAAAGGCCATGCCGGCCACGGATAACTTCTCCCACAACCCCCTCGCGGGCGTCGACGCAGCCGAGCGGCTGACGGCGCGGATCGAGGGGTTGGAGCGAGAGCTCCCGAGCGACGCCCGACAACGTCTGCTCAGCCTCCTCGCGGAAGGTGGCCGCGAACCGGAACGTCTGCGCGACGCGCTGAGTACGCGTCTCATGGAGGCCTTCCGCGACCACCGTTGCCGGGCCTCGTTTGGCCTCCTGTACGAGCTCAATGGGTCCCACCTCTTGGTGCAAGTGGCGGGCCGTCTGCGGCGGTACTCGAGCCAAGCGGATCCTGGCGACGTGCTCCAGGAGGTGTTCTTCAACGTCTACCGGTACCCACACCGCTTCGACTCCCGGCGCGAGGACGCGTTCCGCGTCTGGTCGGCGATGATCGTGCGCAACACAGTGCTCAAGCACCTGCGCTCCCAAGGGCGAGGTGGGCGGGTCGAGGTGGCCCTCGACGACATCGGCGAGCTACCTCTGGCCGTCGACGCCTCGCCGCTCTCGGGGGTGTTGGAGCGCGAAGAGGGGCAAGCTTGCGGGCGGGCGTACATCACGTACTTGCAGCTCTATCTGCGGTTCTTCACCCAGCTCTCCGAACGCGAGCGGCGGGCCCTGCACCTCGTGGAGGTCGACCGCGTGAGCTACCGCGAGGCCGCCGAGCTGCTCGGCGTGCGCATGGAGAACCTCAAAATGGTGATCTTCCGTGCGCGACGGAAGATCCACCGCTCGATGCGCCGTGTCTTCGATGGACTCGAGCCCCAAGACCCCCAGGATCGAGACGCTAGCGAACGAACCGAGCGAGATCCGAGAGGCGAGAACACTCGAATGGAGCGCGGTGCCAGCGTCTCCACCCAGCGTGAGGCCGACCCCAGCGAGCCCCGATCATGAGCACGTACCCGACCGATGAGCCCCAGAAAGGGCAGGACGCCGAACAAGAGTCCGGGCCGTTGTTCGACGGACTCGAGCACCTTTCGTCGGAGCAGGTCGCGCTGCAGCAGCAGCTCTCCTGCTTGATGGACGGCGAGCTCGACGAGCCGGCGGCAGCTCAGGTGATGGTGCTGCTCGAGGAATCCGCCGATGCGCGGGCGTTCTTCGACGACATCCGCAACTGCGCGCGAACGAACCGCGACATCCACGACCCCGAGCGCCTCGAGGCGCGTGTCGCGATGTTGAGCGCAGCGCTCCTGCACCCGCAAGCGATCACGGACGCGGCGGAGTCGATCGACCTCGCGCACCGGCTGGCGACGATCTTCTATCAACTCGGCAAGGCCTACACGCTCGCAGCGATCGAACCCGTGGCGTTCCAGCAGCGGATCTTCGAGCGGGCCGTCCCGATCGAGGAGTCCCGCGCCGAAGGGCGTGGTTTCGTCGACGGTGTCGTGGCCGCTGGGCGTGACCAGCGTGCTTCGAAGCAGGTCGGCGCTGCCCTCGATTGGCGCGCGGCTCGCAGCCTGTTCAATGGTCGGCTCGAGCGCATCGCCGACCCGCTGGAGAAGGGTCGACGCCTCCTCGAGCAGGCCGTCGAGACCGATCCCTCGCATGAGGAGGCGCGCATCTACCTCGCTTTCGTTCACGCCCAGGAGGGCCGCCTCGTGCGCGCCGCGGATGGCTACCGCGAGGTGTTCGAGATGGCTATCGATCGCAACAACCGCGGGCACGCGGCGATGCAGCTCGGGCGCCTCTACTACCTCGAGGGCGACACCCGCGCCGCCACCCGCTATTGGCGCTGGATCACGATCTCGGGCCTCGCGGACGCCGAGCCCCGTTTTGAGGGCGCGCGTCTCAATCTCGGTGTGGTTTATGCAACGGTCGGTGACCTCGAGCGCGCGGTCGACTACTTCCGGGCGTTACTGGACCAACACATGCATCACAGCCAGGGGGACGTCTCAGGCGTCGCCCGCTTGTTCGCGGGGCATCGGGACCTCCGCGACCTGATCGAGTCTCGTCCCGGACTGACCGAACGTCTCGTGGCGCGCTGCCCCGAGCTCTTCCGACCCTCTGCAGCGGATGGTGCCGCATGAGCCGTGCCCTTCCGCGGAGGATCCTAGCCATGGTTCTCAACCCAGCCTCATTCAGCCCACGATCCCGCGGCGCCTTGTCGGGGATCCTCGCCTCACTCGGTCTGGCGGCCCTAGCCGTCGGCGTGAGCGCAGGCTTCGCCCGCGCCTTCGACGAGCCTCTCCCGATCGACGAGGGCAGGGGGTTCGCGTCCGACCCGACGGTCGGCACCCTGCCGATCCGCGTCGGCGCGGTCGATGACGTCCCGGGGCCAGACCAGGTCCTGTACCTCTACGGCTCCAATGAGCGCCTGCGCGCGGTCCTTGGGTCGATGCGACTCTCCTACGCGCCAGGTGAGTGCAGCGTGGGGGTCTGGGCCCTCCCGGGCGGCGAGGCCTGGGTCGAACTGCACGGCGCGTTCGATGTGCGCTGGGAGAACTCGCGCGACCTCGCTGGCATCGAGCTCGGTGTTGGCGCGGGGTTCGAGGGCGGCGGTGTGCTGCTCGCCGTCGAGACCTACATCGGCATGTCGACCCCGAGCCTGCTCGAGACTGGCCGTTCATTCACCCTGCCGTTGGAGCGCCTGTACCACACGGGTCTCTTGCAGCGCCCGGTCGTACTGCACGGCCTGCATCGCACGGGCGCCCGCACCCAGGTGCAGCTGATCCCGCTGCTGGGCGGCCTCGAGATCCGCCAGCGGATGCTGTGAGAAACGAATCGGCGAACCGCCGCGCGAGCGCGACGGTCCGCCACCTAGCTGGCCTCTCTCAGGCACGGGCCGTCCCGGACCATCTTGCCGGCGAGCAGGTTGAATTCTTCGGTGGGCCACCGAGTGGGCTTCGTTCGGAGTCCGCCGCGTCGGAGCGCCGCGAGGGTCAGCTGCGCAGTCACTCCGATGCTCGAACCGTCGGCGCTTCGCGGCATACTGCGGCATGGCCCGACCGACGCACCTGCTCGCGCTCGACGCCGGCACCACCGGGGTCACCGCGCTGCTGTTCGACCAGGAGCTGCGCCGAGTGCGTGGCGCGACCCGGGATTTCGAGCAGTGTTTCCCGAGGCCCGGGTGGGTCGAGCACTCCGCTACGGCCATCCTCGGGGCCGTCGACCATGTCCTCGCCGAGGTGCTCGAGGGCTTCGACGGCACCCTCGCCGGGGTCGGCGTCACGAACCAACGTGAGACAGTTTTTGCCTTCGATCGCGAGCGCGGTGAGGCCATCGGCACGGGCATCGTGTGGCAGGACCGGCGCACCGCGGAGCGCTGCGCGGCGCTCCGCGCGGCGGGTCGCGCGCCCGAGGTGCGGGCGCGCACGGGGCTCGTGCTCGACCCCTATTTCAGCGCCACGAAGATGGAGTGGCTGCTGCGCGAGCGCCCTGAAGTGCGCGACGCCAGCGCCCGCGGCGTGCTGGCATTCGGCACCGTCGACACGCTCGTTCTGCACCACCTGTCGGGTGGCGCGGTGTGGGCGACCGACGTGACCAACGCGGCGCGGACGCTGCTCTTCGATATCGATCGACGTGCCTGGTGCCAGCCATTGCTCGAGCTCTTCGGCGTCGCGCGCGGCGCGTTGCCCGAGGTCAGGCCCTCGGTCGGCGCGTTCGGTCACGCGCGGCTCCCCGGCGGCCGCGAGGTGCCGATCCTCGGTGTCGCGGGTGACCAACAAGCGGCGCTCTTCGGCCAAGGCTGCTTCGACGCCGGCACCGCCAAGAGCACCTACGGCACCGGTAACTTCGTCGTGATGAACACCGGCGAGGAGCGGCGGGATTCGGACGCCGGGCTCCTGACGACCCTGGCCGTGGACCGTCGCGGTGGCGTCGCGTACGCGCTCGAGGGCAGCGCGTTCACGTGTGGCGCCGCGGTGCAGTGGTTGCGTGACGAGCTCGGGTTCATCGACACCGCTGACGCGAGCGAGGCCCTCGCGCGGAGCGTCGACGACACCGGCGGGGTGACTTTTGTGCCCGCATTCAACGGCCTGGGCGCGCCCTATTGGGACGCGGATGCGCGCGGTGCGCTTCTCGGGCTCACACGCGGAACGAAGCCCGCGCACATCGTGCGCGCAGCGCTCGATGCGTTGGCGTTCCAATGCACCGAGTTGGTCGAGCTTCTGCGCGAGGCGTCGGGGTTGCCGCTCACGGAGCTGCTCGTCGACGGCGGCGCTGCTGCCAACGGTTACTTGATGCAGCGACAAGCGGATCTGGCGGGTCTCACAGTGCGGCGCCCGATGGACGTCGAGGCGACGGCGCGTGGCGCGGCAGCGTTGGCGGGATTGGGCGCGGGGCTGTGGGATGACCCGGGCACCGTGGCCGCGTTTCAGGCGCCCGTCGAGCGATTTGAGCCGGTCCTCGAGGCTTCGCGGCGGGAGAGTGCGATGAAGGAATGGCGCGCAGCGGTGCAGCGCGTTCGTTCCTGAGCGGTTGCCGAATCGGCGCCGCGTACCTGGTACCGTACGCCGATTCGAGACCAGAGGTACCGAACCCGACCCAAAAAACAGGTGAGCGTTGCGCGCGCGGAGCGCGCGCAACGCTCACCTGTTTTTTGGGTCGGGTTCGGTACCTCTGGTCTCGAATCGGCGACGCGCACCGATAGGACGTTTCGCTCAAGGCCGTTCCGGCAACACCACGCGGCTGCGATGGCCCGCTGCCGACAGCGCGCGCACGCCGAAGAAGTGTGTGTCAGCCGTAACCGCCGGGACGACTCCCTGCACGACGTTTCGCGTGCCTCTGCGGGTCGTCTGTTCGCGCACCTCCGGCGGGACGGCCAGGCCGTCGGTCCACGTCGGCGCGGTCGTGTCGCGCCAGACGATCTCGTACGCGGCCACCGAAGTCGCTGCGTCTTCGCCCTCCGCCGACGGCGTCCAGCCGAGCTGCGTGTCGTAACGGACGGCCGCGCGCAGCGCGATGTCCGTCGGCGGGGGAGGCGCGAGGGCGAGCTCGGCCAAGGCCGCAGCGTTGACCCGCGCGACACGCGCCATGTAAGTGGCGGACACGTGTTCGACGAGGTCACCGAACTGCACGTCGCCCTCGACTCGCACGTCCTCGTGCTGGCGTTCGTAGTGTTCGTTCGCCTCCGTCAGGCGCAGCGCCGGAAGGCCCACCGCGTGGAATGCTTGATGGTCGCCACCACGTCCAAAACGGTCCGCGCGGAATACAAGGCGCACCCGCGCGTCGGGCACGTAACGCAAAGCGCTCGCCGCGAGGGCGCGCGCGAGCTCGCGCGAGGGCGAGTGCAGGCCCTCGGCCTCGGAGTAACAGCGCAGGGTCAGCTCGTCGCGTACACCGTTACCGCCTTCGACCCCGCCGACGATGTCGTTCGTGAACATGCCGTCGATGTTCCAGCCGGCTTCCTTGGCACGCGCCGCGAAGTGCTTCGCGCCGATGAGGCCCTGTTCTTCGCCGGGGACCAAGAGGAACACGAGGTTCGCGCGGAACGTCCCCGCGCCCAGGAGGCGCGCGACCTCGAGCACGACCGCGGTGCCGCTCGCGTCGTCGTTGGCGCCCGGGGCCGCGCTCGCGGCGTCCGCGCCGCGGCGCGCGCGCGAGTCATAGTGGCCCGCGACGACATAGGTCCGGCCGAGCGGGCCCGCGTCCGTGCCGGGCAGCACGCCGAACACGTTGACGAGCTCGGTGTCACGGCCGAGGACCTCGGCACGGAAGCGCTGCTCGCGCACCTCGAGGCGGCCGCCCGTGGCCTCAGCGATCGTCGTCATCTCGGCCGCGAGCCAACGCCGCGCGGCGCCGATGCCGCGCACCTCGGAATCGGTCTCGGAGAGGGTGTGGCGTGTATGGAAACCCGCGAGGCGCGCGACGTCGGCCAGGATCCGCTCGGGCTGCGCCGCGGCGAGGAGCGCAGGGATCGGGTCCTCTGCGGCCTCGGCCGCATGCGACGCGGCGGTCTCCTTCTGCGCCGGCTCCGACGTGGGGCACGGGCCCAGCGATGCGGCGTCGAGGTTCGGCGAGGACGTGATGCCGAGCGCTGCGACAGCGAGCGTCGCGGCGCAGAACGCGGCCTGAATGGAGTGGGTCATGCGCGAGGCTCCGGGCGAGGTTCGGTGCTCTGGCACGGCGCACGGGTGCGCTGAGGTTACCCTCTGCGGCGATGACCGCTGCCCTCGTCGAGACGACCTCGAACCCTCTCATCACGAACGACGCCGTCGTGCTCGGCCTCCTGACCGCGACCTTGGCGGTGATCTTCTGGGCCTCGAACAGCCGGGCGCCGACGCTGCGCGCGTTCTTCAAGTACGTGCCGGCGTTGCTGCTCTGTTATTTCATCCCGGCGCTCTACAACACGCTCGGTTGGATCGATGGGGAGACGTCCAAGCTGTACTTCGTGTCGTCGCGGTATCTCTTGCCGGCGACCTTGGTCCTGTTGACGCTCGCGATCGACTTCCAGGCGATCTTGCGCCTGGGCCCCAAGGCGCTCGTGATGTTTTTCACCGGGACCCTCGGGATCGTGCTCGGAGGGCCCATCGCGCTCTGGGTCGCCACCAAAGTCGCGCCCTCCAGTTTCGAACCCGACACCTGGCGCGGCCTCACCGCGGTCGCCGGTTCGTGGATCGGTGGGGGCGCGAACCAGGCCGCGATGAAGGACGTCTTCAAGATCCCGAACGATCTGTTTGGCACGATGGTCGCCGTCGACGTCATCGTCGCGAACCTCTGGATGGCTGTGTTGCTCTGGATGGCGGCGAACGCCGAGCGACTCGACGCGCGCCGCGGCGCCGACACCGCCGCGATCGAAGACCTGAAACGACGCATGGTCGAGTTCCAGGCCCAGCATGCGCGCAACCCGACACTCGACGACCTGATACGCATCGTCGGCGTCGGCTTCGGCGCGATGGGCTTGTCGCACGCCTTGGCGAACCCGATCGCGGATTGGATCGCGACGAGCCACCCTCAGCTCGCGCGTTTCTCTTTGGACAGCAGCTTCTTCTGGTTGGTCGTGTTGGCCACGACGATCGGGCTCGGGCTCTCGTTTACACGCGCGCGCAGCCTCGAGGGCGCCGGCGCCTCCAAGGTCGGCCAGGTGTTGCTGTACATCCTGGTGGCGAGCATCGGGATGCACATGGATCTCAAGGCCCTCTTCGAGCGCCCGCAGCTCTTCGCCCTCGGCCTGCTCTGGATCTCGTTCCACGCGGGGCTGCTGCTGATCGTCGCGAAGCTCATCCGCGCGCCCACTTTCTTTCTCGCGGTGGGTAGCCAGGCCAACGTCGGCGGCGCCGCATCCGCGCCGGTGGTGGCCTCGGCCTTCCACCCGTCCCTCGCGCCGGTCGGCGTGTTGTTGGCGGTGCTCGGTTATGCGGTCGGGACCTACGGTGCCTGGCTTTGCGGCATCCTCATGCGTGGCGTGGCCGGAGCGGTCGGCGCGGGCCCTTGAGGCAGCGCGCCGAGCGGGCGTACGAGGCTGAATCCGCGTTCCGATTCGAGTCGCGCGCCCCCCGTCCGACAACCACTGTGGTGACCCCATGGTGGAACCCATCCGCGACCAACCGAGCCTGCCCGCGCCCGCGCCCATCGGGCGTTTCGGTGCTACCTGGGCCGGTCGGCCCGGCCAGCAGGGCGGCTCGGCGCATCCTCGCGGGAATGGGGCTGGCGACCAGGAGCGCGCCCAGCCGGGTCCCGAGCGCGCCCCGGCGCGTCCTGCGCGTCGCGGGACCGCGCCTCATCGGGCCGCAGACGACCTCGCGCGTGTGGTGGAGGCCCTCGAGGCTGAGCAGGCCGAAGTGGGCGAAGCCGACGCGCCGCGCGATCGGCGCGGTGGCGCGCACGCCGAGGGTCCGGTCGCCGCGGACCCCGAGACCGACCACGACGCGACCCTGCGTCGGCGCCTCGCGGCGCTCGCCCTCGATCCCGCCGCGTTCGATCGCACGAGCGGCGCGGCGGCCGTGCGCGAGGCCGCGGGCCAAGGCGCGGTCAGCCTGCGTGTAGTGTTGCTCGCGGCGGCAGCGGATCTGCGCGCGCCGTCGTGGACGACGGCCCTCGAGCAGCTCGCCCAGCGCCTGACCGGGTCGCTCGCGGTGCCCGTCCTCGTGCGCAACGAGGCGCTCGCCGCCGCGCGAGAGGCCCTCGGCGCAGCGCTGCAGAACCTCGGGGCGACCCCGCTCGCGCCTGCCGCCGATCCGCTCGCCGGGATCGGCCGGCCGCAGCTCGACGAGCTCGCGACGCTGGTCCTGCGCGAGCTCGCGCGAGTGCTCGGCGCGCGGAGCGCCGGCGGCCAAAGTCTCGTTCGAGGCCGCGCCGCGCTCGCCGCGGCCCTCGAGCAGGTAGCGCCCGAAGCGCTCGCCGCGCGTCTCGGGGGACCCGTGCTCGGCGCATTGCTCGCGCTCCCCGCGGAGGCGCCGCTCCGCGCGACGCTCGTCGCGCGCGCGCTCGCAGCGGTGCACCCCAGCACGGACGATTCACGGCTCGCGCTCCTTGCGGACGCCTCGAGCGAGGCCACGCCGGTCGAACGCGCGCTCGCGTCGCTCGGCGGCGCCCTCGAGAGCGAAGCGGTCGCGAACGCGACACGACGCGACGCAGGTGAGGCCACTGCGTGGACGGTGCCCGTGCACGACGGCGCGAGGTGGTCGACGATGACGCTGCTGGAGGACCCCCCGGGTCGCGACGACGACGCGGAGGGGCGCTCTCGCAGCGCCGGCGGCGGCACGCGCATCACCCTCGGCACCGAGTTCAGCGGCCTCGGCCCCGTGCGCGCGGACCTGTCCGTCACACCCGAGCGCGTCGTCTTACGTTTCGTCGTCGCGGACCCAAAGACCGCGCAGATGATGCGCGCAGCGCTGCACGAGCTGCGCGAAGGGCTCGCGACGGGCGACCGTCAGGTGCTCGTCGCGCTCGCCGAGGGGCGACCCGAGGACGCGCGTGTCGAGTTGCCGATGCCACGGATGGACCACCTGGATCTGCGCGGATGAGCCACGAACACGAAGCCCCCCAGCCCGAGCTCGCGGTCGGCCTCGCTTACACACGCGACGGCGCCGGCGCGCCGCGAGTGGTCGCGAAGGGTCGCGGCGAGGTCGCCGCGCGTGTCCTCGCGGCAGCGGAGGCGGCCGGTGTGCCCGTGCGCCGCGACCGCGATCTCGTGCAGCTCTTGGCCGCCGTCGACCTCGGCGATGAGATCCCGGCCGAGGCTTACGCCGCAGTCGCCGAGGTCATCGCGTTCTTGTGGCGACTGAACTCGGCGGCGCGCGAGGGTTGATTCGTCAGGCGGAAGCGGCAGGCCTCGACGCTGAAGGTCAGCTGAGTTCGAAGAGTGAGACGCGCGCGTGCTCACGGGCATCCATGACGCGTTCATTCGGGCTCGAGAGCGCCGCGACAGCAGCCTCTGGGCGAGCTCAATGTACCGGTATCTCACATGCCGGCAATGGACGCGGGCGGACAGTCTGGTGGATGGTCAGGTGCGTGAATCGCCGTCGGGAAATCCCCTGACTCGCCCTCGGATTCGGTCGTTCGTGTAGCTACGTGGAGATTCGATGAGGCGCCCGTAATCTCGCGAGCACCATATGACTCGCTCGTCATGGGTGGTACGCCGTATTCTAGGCGTTATAGAACCTCAGCCCCGTTCGCTGCAGCGAACGCGCACAATCTCCCCATGATCGTCCAGGCCCAACACACCCCGCGAGTCCGCGGCACCGCGACCGCGTTCCCCGAGCACACCGTGGACCAGGCGGGCACCGTATGGGCGCTCCGGGCTATGTTTCCCGACGAGGACGCTGAGCGCATCGACGTCCTCGTTCGCCGGTCGGGGGTCGCGTCGCGGGGCCTCGCCCTGCCGCTCACGGAGACGATCGCGCCGACGGACTTCTCGAACCGCAACCGCGCGTATCGCCGCGTCGCGATCGAGCTCGCGCAACGCGCAGCCGAGGGCGCGCTGGATCGCGCTCGGGTCGCGCCGGCGGAGATCGACGTCGTCATCGACGTCTCCTGTACGGGGGTGTGCATCCCGGCCCTCGACGTGGCGCTCGCGTCGCTCATCGGTTTGCGCGCGGACGTGCGCCGGATCCCGATCACGGAAGCCGGTTGCAGCGCCGGCGCCCTCGCCCTGGGCCTCGCGCGCGACCTCGCGAGCCTCGGGCACAACGTGCTCGTGATCGCGGTCGAGTTGTGTTCGTTGAGCCTCGTCGGCGAGGATCGTTCGCGCACGAACCTCATCGCGTCGCTCCTATTCGGCGATGGCGCGGCCGCCGCAGTGATCACACCCGAAGGCCCAGGACCGAGCATCGAGGCGGTCGGCTCCGAGCTCATCCCCAACTCCCAGCACATCATGGGGTTCGACGTCGGTACACACGGCTTGCGAATCGTGCTCGAGCGCGAGTTGCCACAAGTCGTCGCGGGTCACCTCCCCGGCGCCGTCGGGCGTTTCCTCGAGCGCTCAGGCCGCACGCCAGAGGACATCGAGCTGCACATTGTGCACCCGGGCGGCAGGACGGTGCTCGAGGCCTATGAGGCGACGTTCGGCGTCGACCGCACGGCGTTGCGCCACTCCTATGGTGTCTTGCGCGACCACGGCAATCTGTCCTCGGCGTCCATTCTGGCGGTGCTCGACCGCACGCTCCGTGAGGAAGCCACAGCGACAGGACGCGCGGCCTTCGCGCCGCGCGACGCGCTGTTGATCGCGATGGGGCCCGGGATCAGCCTCGAGATGGCGTTGCTGCGGTTCGTCGGTGTGCCCGTCGCAGCCGCTGTTGGGCGGGGCGTTCCTGCGAGCGCCTCGGCTCTCTGAGGCTCCGACCTCGCGCCCCTCGAGCCATGTGGAGCCACCCCGCCACCCCGACATTGGTGATCCTCGGTGCGCTGCTCGCGCAGCGGGTCGCGGAGATGGCGCTCTCGTCGCGCCACTTGCGGGCGGCGCGAGACGCGGGGGGCGAGCCCGTCGCGGTCGCGGGCACGGAGTCGCCCGAGGGTGAGTCGGATCACGCAATGAACTCCAGCGCGCGAGCGCGCCCCGAAGGCGCAATGATCTCCATCGCGCGAGCGCGCCCCGAAGGCGCAATGATCTCCATCGCGCGAGCGCGCCCCGAAGGCGCACTCTATGCAGTCCACACACTGTTCTTCGTGTTGCCGTTGATCGAGTCCGCGGCGCGCGGCGGCGCCGCGCCGTTCCATGTGCCCGCGATGCTCTGGTGGGCGGGTGTCGCCGCCCTCATCGGCGCGCAAGCCGTGCGCCTCGCGACGATGCGCGCGCTCGGCGTGATGTGGCGCATTCCCGCGCTGGCCTTCACGACGGATCACATCGTCACCGACGGGCCCTACACGCACGTGCGACACCCGAATCACGCCGTGGTGTTGATCGAGTTCGCGGTCGTTCCGCTCCTGTGCGGTGCGCCGCTCGCGTGGCTCTGCCTGAACGTCGTGCACACCCCGCTCGTCCTGGCCCGCGTGCGTACGGAAGAGCGCGCGCTCGCGCGCCTCGGACCCTATGCACAGCTCATGGAGGGGCGCCGGGCATTTCTGCCGTGTTTTCCAAAGCGCAGCGCTGCGAAGGCCGCGCCGTCACGCTGAATCGAATCTCATCGAGGATCCACCCCATGGTGCACCTGACATCTGACCGGAGGCCGGCCTCCTTCTGGTTCGCGCTGCCGCTGCTCTGCAGCGCTGCGTTCGCGCTGCCGCTTCACGGCGATGGACCAGCGCGAGCAGCGGCTCTGGACGACCTCCAGGAAGTGCGGCGCCCCGCGCTGCGCCGCTTCACGATCGACCCAGCGCACAGCGAGGTCGGTTTCGACGCGACCTCGACGCTGCACGACTTCACGGGGCGCACGCACGACGTCAGCGGGAGCGTCGTGCTCGATCCGAAGCACACGTCCCATCTCGTCGCAGGGCGGATCGTCTGTCAGGCGGCGTCGCTCGACACGGACAACGACGGCCGTGACGAGACGATGCGCGAGCACCTCGACGTCGCGCAGCACCCCGAGATCGCCTTCACTCTCCAGCGCGGCGCCGGCTCGCGCGAGGGCGCGCACACGAACGGTTTTGTCGGTTCGTTTGCGATCCACGGTGTTCAGCGCGAGTACCACATCGACGCCGAGCTGGAGATGCAGCCGGGCGGCGGCTTGCGGGTTCGTGGTCGAGCTCCGATCAGCCTCCGGGACCACGGCATCGTGCCCCCGAAGGTCGTGGTCGTCGAGATGGCGGACCGTCTCGAGGTCTGGTACGACTTGACCTTGACGCCGAGCGTCGAGACCGAGATCGAAGCGCGCGGTCACGAGGTGGTGGTCATGGAACGGACCGCGAGCGCTGGCGGCGAGATGGCCGAGCGCGAGTCCAAGGAGTCGCTGTTCGTGGCGACCTCGGGCCTGCTCTGGGAACGGCCCGTCGAGGGCGTTTGGCTCATGGCTCCCGTCGACGGCGCGCCGCGGGTGCTCGGGCTCGCGACCGGCACAGACCTCGCGCCGACGTCGACCGCCGATGAGAGCTTCGCCGAAGCGCGCGCGACGATGACGCGACTGCGCGCGAAACTCGAGGGCCTCGATCCGGCGAAACGTGAACGCGCGCAGAAGGCGGTGCAGGACACCCTCGAGCGACTCACGCTGGTCCTGGAGGAAGCGCCCGCCGAGGGCGAGCTCGTGCGCGAATCGCTCGCCGACGGTGAGCGCTGGACCCTGGGTGGGCGGGTCTGGTTCGAGTTCCACGGGCGCGCCGCCGAGGGCCGGCTGGGCCGCCTCCTGGCGGGGTTCGAGGGTGTGCCCGCGTCGGTGCGGCGAGCGCTCGAGACCCTCGAAGGGGTGCCGGCTACCGCCACGCTGCGCACGGCGACGATGGGCGGCGTGCGGACCTTGTCGATCGCGATCGGCGAGACCGGTCCTGCGCGGATCCCGAGCGCGGCGTTCGCCGCGCCGTCGGAGGGCTCACGTTGAGCTGCGCTGGGGTCATTCTTTCGTCGCCGAGGCCGCGGCAGCGCGCGCCACGGCAGAGTGTGTCCAGTCTGGCTGGGGCTTTGCTGTGCAGCCTCGTCCTCGTGGGTCTCGGCAGTTGTCGCTCGGCCGGTCACCTGTCCGTCGCGCGCGAGTTCGTGCCGCTGGAGGACGTCTTCGGCGACACGGTCGAGATCGAGGCCACACTCGCCGATACCGGCGCGCCGCCTTGGACGCTCCTCATCGGCGGCGCGGATCAACTCGACGATTTGTTCGCGGCGCGCGCGACGCGGCCCGCCGCGACGACGGTCGTCGACTTGTCCGTCGTCGATGACCTGCAGCGCGCCGCCGCGCGCGCGCGCGCGCTCGAAGCAGCGCTCGAGGCCGATGGTCCGCTGCTGTTGGACGAGACGGGCGCCGACGCCCGCGTCCTGCGCGGGGCGTCGCGCGAGGTGACCCTCGTCGTGCTGGACCGGGAGCGCAACATCGTCTCGAGTGAGCCCGTTAGCGCCGCAGCGATGGAAGGAGCGCAGCCTTGACGCAGCGCCGTGGACTACGCCGAGCGCTGCTCATCGTCGTGGCGCTGTGCGCGGCGGCGGCGATCTGGCAGCTCCAGCGCGGCCGAGCGACGCCGCCGCCGCGACCTGCCGACCTCGGCTGGGTCCAGGACCCCCTGGGCGGCCAGGTGCTCGCGACTGAGCTCTGCGGAGGACTGCCGGCAGTCGTGTGTGTCGGCGCAGCGAGCCACGTGGAGACGCTCCTCGCGGTGAGGGCCCGTACGGACGACGCGCGGGCGTACCTCGTCGACGTGTCGGCGCTCGATGACCTCGCGCGCGAAGCGCTCGAGGCGCGGCTCGTCGAGGCCGCGCTCGATGAGGGCGGCGCGATCGGGATCGACGTCACTGGCGCGTCGGTGCGCGCGCTCGAGGGTGCACACGTCGGCCCAGTGCGCGTCTCGCTCGACGCGCGCGGCGTCGTGACCGAGCGCCAGCCGCTCGAGGTGCGCGCGCCATGAACGTCGGCACCGACACCACTGCAGCGAACTACGACGTCGCCATCATCGGCGCGGGGCCGGGCGGCGCGGCGGCGGCCTTGACCGCGGGCGCGCTCGGACTGCGCGTCTTGCTCGTCGATCCGCGGCTCGCGCCGCTGCGATCTGGGGCCTCGAAGCCGTGTGGTGAGGGGCTCATGCCAGCCGGGGTCGACACCCTGCGCACCCTCGGGCTCAATCCCGAGACGCTCGGGCTGTCATTCCCAGGAGTGAGGTACTTCGCCCCAGGCGCGGGGTCTCTGGACCTCGACTTTCCGGAGCCTGGATTCGCGATCCAGCGCGGGGTGCTGCAGCGGGCGCTCGATCAGCGGATCGCGAAGGAGCCGACGGTCGAGTGTCTCGCCGCGGTCGCGCGTGTGCAGCCGTGGTGCGCGGAGGATACGGCAGGCTATCTCGTCGACGCCGGGGGCCACACGTTCCGTGCTGGAGCCCTCATCGTGGCCGACGGCGGCGGAGGTCGCTGCGCTGCTTGGTTACGCAGTGGCGCCGCGGGCCGCGAAGAGCCGCGCCAGGACACGGGTGGCGTAGAGCCACGTCGTGAACGTGTGCCGCGCGCCGTGCGCGCGCAACGAGCGCGACGCGCGGGCCGAGTCGGACTGCGTGTGCACTGCGAGGTCCGCGAGCCACTCGACCGCGTGGAGGTGCACTTCGGCGCAGGCTGTGAGGTCTACCTCACGCCGCTGCCGAGGACCCCGGACCACCCGCGCGGCCTCGTCAACGTCGTGCTGCTCTTCGAGCGTTTGCCAGAGGGAATCCGAGGCGGCGTGGAGCTCCTGCGTCACGCCCTCGCGGCGCACCCCGCGGCGGTCGCGCACATCGGCGACCCGGTTGGGCCGATCGAAGCGCGCGCCCTCGCCTGGCCAACACCGGCGCGCATCGCCCTGGGGCGCTGTTTCCTCGTCGGCGACGCGGGGGGAGGTGTGGACCCCGTGCTCGGCTGCGGCACGACCGTCGCCCTGCGAAGCGGCGTGGCCGCGGCGCTCGGCGTCAAGGCGCTCGAGGACGGAGTCGACCCGCGCCGTGTCGCGCGCGACTACCGGCGTGTCCATCGACGCGAGACCGCGGCGCGGCGGCGTGTTGCGGCCGTGCTCATCGTGGCTGCGCGCCGACCGTTCACGGCGCGCTCGCTCGTACGGCTCGCGCGGGCGCTGCCGCGATCGACACGTTCGCTCGTCGCGCTCGCGGCGCGTGTCGAGCCGCTGTGCGACCGCTCGATGACGTACACCCCGAGTCAATGGCGCCGCGTCGCCTTCGGCTGATCGGTACCGTAGGTTCATGGTTGCGCGCGAGCAGGACCCCAGCGAGGCGCTCCGCCTGCGAGCGAGCGAGTTTCCTGGCGTCGATGAGGGCACCGCGTGTACGCAGAGCTCGTTCCATGCGGGCCGGAAGGCGTTTTTGTTGATTGGCATGCAAGGGTGGACGCCGCGCACTCCGATCTCGCCGACAGACGTCTCCTACTCCATCGACCCACCGTGCGCGTCCGATAACGTAGTCGCGCGCAGTTGATGCCGACCGAGACACAATCCGCTCGCGAGTCCCGAGTCGAGCTGCGGCAGCGCAGGGTCGGGACCGCCAAGTTCCTCTTCGTCGTCGCGCTCCTCGCTGCGTCCCTCGGGTATTACGGCGCTGGATGGCGGGTCGACAACCGCATCGATGCGTGGACGACGCCGCGCGCGGCGGATCGCAGAGGGGCCGAGCTTGCCGCGCGCTTCGGCGGGGACGCGATGGTGCTCGTGCGGGTCGATCGGTTCGACCCGGCGCGGGGGGACCAGGCAGGATTCGTCGTCCGGCTCGGCGCGCGCGCCCGAGGCTTTGCCGGAGTACGGGAGGTCGTCGATCCACTCGCGCTCGACCCGCTCGCGCTCGAGCCGTCCGCGCCAGGGCCATCCGCGCCAGGGCCATCTGCGCCAGGGCCATCTGCGCCAGGGCCATCTGCGCCAGGGCCATCTGCGCCAGGGCCATCTGCGCCAGGGCCATCCGCGCCAGGGCCATCTGCGCAAGAGCTGCCGCCGGGCGCGATGCCGGAGGGCGCCCGTCTCGACGCCCAAGGCGCCGCAGGAAGCAGCGTACTCGACGAGGTGCACGACCTCGCCTCGCGGCTCGCGCGCAGCGCGGCGACGCCGCTCGTGAGCACCCTCGGGCTCGTCGACCCGGCTCTGCCTCGGATGGACCTCTTGCTCGCGCTGCAGGTGGACGCCGGGCCCGAGGAACACGACGCGCTCGCGGCGAGCCTCGACGGGCTGCGCGGTGAGGCGCGCGACCTCGGCCTTCGGCTGCGCGCCGCAGGTCACCCGTTGATCGCGGCCGGGCTCGACGCCGAGTCGCGCCGCGTCGACCAGGTGTTCGGGCCGCTGCTCGTCACCATCGCGGCGCTCGCATGCGCCGCGTTTTTGCGCTCGCTGCCGCTCGCGCTCGTCACGATGGCGCCGAGCGTCATCGGCAGCTTGGTCCTGCGCGCCGGACTGCGCGCGCTCGGGGTCGATGCCAACATGATCCTGGTCGCGGGCGCCCCGCTCGTGTTCGTGCTGCTCGTCGCGGCGATGTTGCACCTGACGCTGCGCTTCGTGCGTCGTTGCGAGGCCGGCGAGCGCCCCGTCGACGCAGCTCGCGGCGCGCGTCGCGACACGCTCTCCGCCGCCCTCCTCGCAGCGGCGACGACGGCGATCGGCTTCGGCGCGTTCGCCGCGAGCGACGTGCAGGCGGTGAGGCACCTCGGCCTCGCGGTCGGGAGCGTGGTCCTCGTGTGTGTCCCGCTCGCGTATCTGGTGGTTCCGACGGCCCTGCCCGGGGCCGTCTCCATGGCGCGCGTCGCGAGCGAGCGCCGGCGAGCGCCGCGCTTCATTCGCTGGAGGCGACTCGCCGTCGCCGCTGGGCGCGCTCGTGGTCCCGTGCTGGTGTGCGCGGCGCTGGGCCTCGTCCTGGGCGCCCTAGCCCCGCTCGGCATGCCGGTCTCCACCGACGCGCTCGACTACTTCCCTGCCCATCACACCGTTCGTAAGGAATTCCTGGCCCTCGAGGCCGAAGGGGCGCCGCTCTCGTCGGTGGACGTGTTCTACCGCGTCCCTCCCCGCTCTCAACCCGACGACGATTGGGCCGCGGCCCTGCGCGCTCGTATCGAGGTCCTGCCGGACGTGGCGGGTACGTTCGGCGCTGCCGACATCCGTCGGCACATCGCCGCACGGCTCGGCGCGGATTCCACGGCGAGCGGGCGCTCGCTCACCGGCTCGTTGGCCGCGAACCTCCTCGTCCCGGCCGCGCTGCGCCGCGCGGGCCGCGTCGACGAGGCAGGTGAATGGGCGCGTCTGACCGTCCGCGCGAGCGGCTCGGACTTCGCGACGATCGATCGCCTCACAACCGCGCTGAAGGCCGAGGCCCGGCGCGCGGAGGCGACCTTGGGCTCGCCGACCATGCCAGCGGCGACCTCGGGCTCGCCGACCATGCCAGCGGCGACCTCGGGCTCGCCGACCATGCCAGCGGCGACCTCGGGCTCGCCGCTCGTGCCCGCGGCGGGCGCCCCGCGCGAGGTGCTGGTCGTCAGCAGTCTCGCGCGCTTGTCGGACCTGCAGGACGCGTTGGCCGGCACCCTCGCGAGCTCCTTGGGGCTCACCGTGTGTGTCGTGCTGCTCGTCTTCGCGGTCGTGCTGCGCGGCGCCCGCGAGCGGTGGGCCGCGCTCATCGCGAACCTCCTGCCGGTCGCGCTCGCGCTGCTCACGGTGCGCGCGCTCGGTTACGCCTTGGACGCTGCCACGGTCATGGTGGCGTCGGTCGTGATGGGGGTCGCGGTCGACACGACCTTCCACCTCTTGTCCGCCAGTCGCGCGGAACGTCAAGGAGCCTTCGCCCGGCGCCGGGCGGTCCTGGTCGGCGTCGACAAGGTCGGGGACGCGGCCTTCGCGAGCGCGCTGGTGTTGGGCCTCGGGTTCGCGTCCCTCGGCCTCGCCGACTTCGCGCCGACAGCGCGCTTCGGGATCGCGTGTGCCATCGGAGTGAGCGCGGCCTACGGGGCGTACTTGGTCGTGCTTCCAGCGATCTTGCTCGGCGGGCCGCTGCGGCCTGTCGGGCATCGTCGGCGAAGTGACCTGAGGAAGATGGCCTAAAAAGTCGGCCTAAAGAGTCGGCCGAAGACCGCGTAGTCCTCGGCACGACATGCCATTCGCAGCGCCGCGCATCCGCGGCGCCAGAGGTCGGTCCAACTCAGCGCGAGGCGGGCGCCGCGTCTTGCTGTGCGCGCGCGGCGTCGAGGAGCAACCCGCCCGCCGTCGAGACCCGCAGCGTGTCGCTGAACGGGCTCTCGAGCAGACTGAGGCAGTCGAAAGGACGGCCGCCGAAGAGGTAGTTGGCGGCGAGCACGAGCCGCGCGTCGTCGTCGAGGAAATGGTCCTCGAGATAACGCTCGAGCACGGCGAGCTGCTGGTCGAACTGCCTGGGGTCCGCGTAGAACGAGCGTTTGTCGACGATGTTCGACGCGAGCGCCGGGTCTTTGGCGAGGGCCTCGCGCAGCGCGTAGGCCGCGTAGCGGTAATCGCCCGTCGCGAAGAGCGCGTCGGCGAGCACCAGGTGCAGGATTCCGTCCTCCGGCGAGAACTCGATCGCCTTGGCGTAGTAGTGGACCGCGTCGCCGAAGCGACCCTCGCGGAACGCGCGGTCACCGACGGAAAGGTAATAGTCGGCCGCGCGGTTGAGCGAGCCCTGGGGTACCGGAGCCGGCGCGAGCGGCTGTGCCGCCGGAACGACGGCCTCGCCACCGACGTTCGCAGCGGGCGCGTCGACGTAGATCACCTCGGGCGACTGCTGGACGTAGACGACATCCGGCGTGTTGTCGATGATGATCGAGGCTGAGTACGGCAGGAACGGCCCGTACCAGTACCAATTGTTCGCGAACCCGTTGCGCCACGAGCCGCCGTTGTACCAGTAGGAGTTCCAGCAGGAGCCGTAGGTGTAGAACGGTGCCCACCAGAGCGCCGCGTACCCGTAGCCGCAGTAGCCGCCCCAGTAGTTCCAGAAGGTGTGGCCGTAGTGGCCACCAAAGCCGTTGTGGTGGTAACCGTGGTTGTTGTAGTTGTTGCCACCGTTGCCGTAGTGGCCGCTATTCGGGCCGCCGTTCTGACCGAGGCGCCCCGGACCGGTGGTGATCGGCGGACCCGCGCCGCCGACCGGCCGACGCGGCGAACCACCGCGCGTTCCGACCGCACCTGGCACGATCCGTTCGGCATCGGTCCGGCCCGCTTTGGCCGCGACGGCGCCGATGAAGTTGCGGCGGTTGTCCGCGCGCTGCTCGGGCTGGGGCCGACGGTCTTTGGTCGTCGCGCCAGGCGTGGGGCGGGTCGCGACGTCGGTTCGCTCGCGGCCTCGATCACTCGCGGCCGAACGGTCGCCGGTCACGACGCGCGGAGCGCGCTTCCCACCGAGCGACTCGGCATCAGAGCTCGCGGTCCGACCTGCTGCGGCGCGCCGCGCGTCCGTGATGCGCGCCTCGGCGCCATCGGCATTGTTGCGGCCGCGAGTCCCGCCGCTCGGCGCGGCGATCACTCGCTCGCTCCGGCCGCGGTCGCTCTCGGTACGCGAGGCGGAATCGGTGCCGCGGCTTGACGCGCCATCGGCGCGGTTCCCGCGGTAACGAGAGAGGATGTCCTCGCGGCTGACGGTGCCATCGCGGACCTGCACGGAATCGCGCGCAGCGAGGACGCGGCGCGCCGCGTCGGACGCGGTTTCACCGGACGTCGCCGAGCGCGCCCGTGACGCCAACGAGCGGCCTTCACCCGGCGTGCCCGCGGGACTCTCTGCGCCGGTGCGAGGAGGCTGGGCGCCCGGGCGCGGCTGGATGCGCGGAACGCTGGTCGGGGGGCGACGGACGACACCCTCGCCGAGGTCGATCACGGCACCACGACCGCCTTCGTTCGTCGCGCCACGGTCGCTCGAGCGGTCGGCGCCGGAGCGCACGCCGCCGGTCGGCGCAGGAGTCCAGCCGCGGCTCGGCGTGGGGTTGTTCATTCCGCCGGAGTTCGGGCGCGGAGGCTGCGTGGTCGGGGTCGTCGCGCGCGTCGGTTGCCCGCGATCGAAGCCCGGATTCGAATAGGTGGGCGCCGGCTGGTTCACGCGCGAACGATCGTTCGACGGCGTCGGCGCGGTACGCGTCGGTTGGGGCCGGGACGGTTGCACCTGGGGCTGCGGCCGCGTCGGTTGTGCTTGCGGGCGCGAGGGCTGGGGCCGCGCAGGTTGTGCCTGGGGGCGGGACGGCTGCGGCCGCGCCTGCGGCGTCGACTGGGGCCGCGATTGGGGCCGCGCTTGCGGGGCCGACTGGGGCCGCGATTGCGGGCGCGACTGCGGGGCCGACTGGGGCCGCGATTGCGGCCGCGACTGCGGGCGCGACTGCGGGCGCGACTGCGGGCGCGACTGCGGCGCGTTTCCGCGTTGCGCGGCCGCGTCCGCAGCAGTGGCCGCCGCCGCCGTGGCCGGCGCGACGGCTATCAGTCCCGCCAGAAGGAGGGTCCAGGTTCTGTGCCCGAGCCCTGAGGTGCGGGACACGGACGACTGCAGCGGGGTGAAGGGAGTGTGGCTGGGTTGGGTCATATTCACACCAAAGCGCACCGGAGTGGGATCCCGAAGGCACCGGGCGATCATAGACCGCAATTGCAGTGCCACGGAACGATTCGGTCTCCCAGATGGACCCCATGCCTGTCTGGGCCTCGATTCGAGGCCCAGCGGATCTCGCGGGCGCACCCTCGATCCCGTTCTGTGCGCACGGTGTGCCCAACACGGTGGGCACCGGAACCCGACTGTCCTCGAAGGTGGACACGCCACGGGGCGGCTCAGCGCGCACTCAGCGACGCTGCGAGGACCAACCTCACCCCGCCTCGGGCCTCGCCGGTCACGACCAGGAGCAGCTCGGCGTTAGCCGCGCGACCCTCGCCAGCCACCGCGACGAGGTCGCGGGCGCACGGGAGCGCGACCTCCGCCGTCGTATCGAGCAGCGCGACCCAAGCGGGCCGAGGAGGCAGAGCGCGCCAGCCCGGCGGCGAGCCACCGCGGCTTTCGAGAACGACACGTACGGCTCGCGGTGTCAGGTCCGAGGCGAGGACGAGGGTCGTCTCCTCGGCCACCTCGTGCCCCTCCGTGCAGAGCGCCGCTCTGACCTCGCGGGCGCGCCGCAACGCCGCGTCGAGGTCGAGCGTCGGACGGTCCGCGAACGGGACGTCGAGCACGGTCTCCGCGAGCAGATCGACGGACTGCACCGGTGTCACGGGCGTCGTCGCGCGCTGTCGCCGATCCGGTGGGACAAACCAATCGTCGGCCCAGAGCACGCTCCGATCGACGAGCTCGAGGGTCTCGCGCCACACGACAGCGCCGTTCGCGTGCAGCGTCAGCTCGGTCGGCCAGATCCTGCGCGCAGCCGGGTCGTCGCGCCAACCCATGACCTCGAGGACCTCGACCTCGCTCCCGTCGCGCCGCAGCATGCGCACGCGGCTCGGTCGCTCGACCAGCGCTGGTGGCGACTCGGGGGCCGAGGTCGGCGTCTCCGTGCCATGCGGCGGAGCGGGTGCTGACCCGACACGGGCCACGTGGAAGGGGCCCGTCCGCAGCTCGAGCTTGCCGAGCCCGGCGACCTCGGCGAGGTACACGTCCCCCTCGCGTTGCCACGTGTGTGATTCGGGCCAAACGAGGAGCGCGAGGCGGCCCGCGAGCCCGAGCAGCTCGTCGGCGCGCGGCTCGCCCTCGATGGGTTGGCTCGTGGCGGCGTCGGCTTGGATGCCAAAGAGCTGCGCGCCGCGCCGATAGCGCAACACACGCGCGCCGCGGTCACCGCCGACGTTGCGCAGGGCAGCCCGCGCGCGATCGGGAAACGCGAACGACACCTCGAGCTCGTGCGGCGCATCCGGCAGCGCCTCGAAAATGACCCGCGAGCGCGCGAACAACGAGTCGATCCCCGCGACACGCGCGCGGGGGGCTACGTCGACTGCTCGACGGTCGTCCGCAGGTCGGAGTTCCTGCGTCTCTGCCGTGCGCCCGCTCCGATCTGTGAGGCCGGGCGGGGCCGGGATTTCGGACGAGGCCACTCGCAGCGCCGTAAATCCCGCCGTCGTGACAGCGAGGCCCAGGGCGATGGCGAATACGGCACCGAGCGCGATGGGCAGTGTGCGCTGCATTCCAACCACACTAGCCGCTCCGAAGCCCGCGGTTACCGTTCGCGGCAACGCAGGCAACGTGAGCCGCTCAGGGCAGGCGGTTGGCCCATTCCAGCCAAGCGTCCGAGTCGTTGCCGAAGTTTTTGCCGCTGAGGGTCTGCAGGTCTTGCAGCAGCGTGACGCGGATGTTGCGGTTCGCGCCGCGCACGAAGGCCGCGGCGAGCACTCGCCCTGCGCGCCCTTTGTGCTCGGGTTCGTGGCTCCCGATGAAAGCGACCGACCGACTCGCCGCCTGGGCGACCATCGGCACCCCATCGTCGATCGCGAGGGCGATCCGATCGAGGGACTCCGTATCGCGCAGCTCGGCGAGGAGCAACAGCGCGTTCGTACGCGCCGGCGCCTCGGGGTCCCCGAGCGCCAACTGCGCCGCCGACCGCACCGCGCCGAACTCGCTCTGGTCGTTCACCACCGGCAACAGGGTGCGCAGCGCGCGCCCCGCATTGACACGCACCTTGGCGTCCGTGTGCTCGGCCATCAACGACGCGATCGACGCCAGCGGGGTCGCTGGATCGCGCAACGTGCCGAGCGAGAGCAGCGCATTCGTCACCACCTCGATGTCGCTGTCTTGAAGCGCAGCCAGCAACGGACCGAGGGTCGCCGGTGAGCGCGCGAAGCCAATCGCCGCTGCCGCGATGCGTCGGTTGTTCGGCGGCCCCCCGAGGAGCTGGTCGACGAGATCCTGCTCGTGTTTCGCGGCGTCGTAGGCGATCGACTTCTCGACGACGGCGAGCTTGTGCGCGTCCTTCGCTCGATCCCCCGAGATCACGAGGCCCTGCCAGGTGCGCAGCTTCTGATCGAGCTCAGCGAGGAGCAGCCCGACCCGTCGCCTGTCCTTCGCGATCTCTGGGTTGAACGCAGTCGGGTCCGCGGGTTGGGTCGTCGTGGCGAGCCCAGCTTCGTCGGTGGCCTTCTTCTTGTCAGCGCTTGCGCAAGCGCAGAGGCCCACGACCCCGAGGGCCGCGCCTGCGAGCGCCGCTGTCCGAATCCGGGACGATCGGGTGTTGCGGCTGGGCTGCGTGGACTCGTTGCGCTGCATGTTCGATGGGCTGAGAGGGCGCGGATGGGGGATGCCTTCGGCGGTCGGCGTCGAGAGAGGGCGTGTGACGTCGGAGGGGTCAGGTTCTTCCCGACAGGGTTCTTCCTGAGGGATCTTCCTGACTGGGCGACTTCGAATCAGCCCTGAGCGTGGCACATCTTGCCGTAGAGGCGAGGTCGCGCGCACGAACGACCTCGGGATCGCCCGCTCGATCCGACATTCTGGCGTCGTTCCCAGCGCCTCGTCCGGGTTAGGTTCGTGCCGCGAACTGCACACCATGTCCGTTCATATCCTCGATGCCATGGCCCGCGAGGGCTTCGAAGAGGTCGTCGCGCTGCATGATCGCCGCTCCGGGCTGCGCGGTTTTCTCGGGGTCCACGACACCGTGCGTGGGCCGGCGTTCGGGGGAATCCGGCGCTGGACCTACCGCGACGAACGCGAGGCCCTGCTCGATGTCTTGCGCCTCGCGCGGGCGATGACCCGCAAAGTCGCCCTGCTCGACCTCCCGGCCGGCGGCGGCAAAATCGTCCTGCTCGAACGCGAGGGAGTCGATTGGCCGGAGGCGTACCGGTTCATCGGGCGCCATCTCGAGGGCCGTGGAGGCCGCTTCGAGGCTGGGCCCGATGTCGCGACGGGCGCGGATGAGCTGCGTGAAGTCGCGCGCGAGACACGCTTCGTCACGGATCCCGGCCAGGGCGGGCCGGGCGAGCTCGCCGAGGCGACCGCCGAGGGGGTCTTCCGTTCCATGGCCGCCACGCTGCGGGCCCTCGATGCCGAGGAGGACTTCGCGCGTCGAACGGTCGTCGTGCAGGGCCTCGGCGCAGTCGGCCTCGGTGTCGCGCGCCGCCTGCGCGCCGTGGGGGCACGGGTCCTCGCAGCAGATCTCGCGCCCGAGCGAGTCGAGGCCGCCGAGCGCGAGCTCGGAGTCGAGCCCATCGAGGCGGGCGGGGCGCTCGCGGTCGAATGTGACATCTTCGCGCCCTGCGCGCTGGGGGGGCTCTTGCACGACCTCACGGTGCATCGGCTGCGTTGTCGCGCGATCGTCGGCGCGGCGAACAACGTGCTCGCGCGCTCGCTCGTGGGGGATCGACTCCACGAGCGGGGGATTCTCTATGCACCCGACTTCGTCGTGAACGCGGGCGCGCTCGTGCGCGGCGTCGTGTTTCGACGCGCAGGGCGCCGCGAGGACGTCGCGGCGATCGGACGCCGGATCGAGGCCGTACTCGACGACGTGCTGGCCCGCGCGCAGGCCGAGGGGGCGCCGCCCGCGAGGGTGGCCGCGGCGCTCGCGGACGATCGCATCGAGGCGTGGCGTGTGGCAGCGCACGGCGGGGCGGGCTGAGCGAGCGTGTCGTTGCGGCGCAATGCGGTGGCGCATTGCGATGCGCCCAGCCATGGTCGAACTTCACGAACGGGTTGTCGGTGCTGTTCAACGAGTTCGACTGGCGAATCGTCGTACGGTACCAGGTACGCGGCGCCGTTTCGCGCGGGGTGCCGGGAGCGCGCGCTTCCGGCACCCCGCGCGAAACGGCGCTGCGTACCTGGTACCGTACGACGATTCGGCGACCCACCCCCGTCACTCCATGCCCTGCGCGTCCAGGCTCATCCTCACTTTCCTCGCGCTGGCCGCATCCCTGCCGCTCGTTGCCCCGTCGCTCGCCGCGCCAACGTCCGCGGCCCAAGACACGCGGCCCAACATCCTGCTCGTCTTCTCGGACGACCAGCGCGCTGACTCCATCGGCGCCTACGGGAACCCGGCCGCGCGCACTCCGCATCTCGACGCGCTCGCAGCGCGCGGGACCACGTTCCAGCGCGCGTATTGCCTCGGCGGCCCCCACGGCGCGATCTGCATCCCGAGCCGCGCGATGCTGCACACCGGGCGCGCCTACTTCCGGCTCGACCTCGAAGAGTTCGAGGGCGCGCCGACCCTCGGCGAGCGACTCGGTGCCGCGGGCTACCGCACGTTCGCGACCGGCAAGTGGCACAACGGGCGTGGCGCGTTCGCGCGTTCGTTCCAGCGCGCGGAGAACGTGATGTTCAGCGGCATGAGTGACCACCACCTCGTGCCCGTTTGCGACCTCGACGAGGGCCACTTCAGCGAGTCGCGCCAAGCGACGACGCACTCGAGCGAGCTCTTCGCCAGGAGCGCGCTCGGGTTCCTGGACGAGCCCGGCGAGGGCGCGCCGTTCTTCTGTTATCTCGCGTTCTCCGCGCCGCACGACCCGCGCGATCCACCGCAGCCCTGGGCGCACCGGTACTACGCGGACCTGCCGCCGCTGCCAGCCAACTTCGCGCCGCAGCATCCGTGGGACATCGGCGCGATGACTGTGCGCGACGAGCTCCTCGCGCCCTGGCCGCGCACGGAGGCCATCGTGCGGCAACAGCTCGCCGAGTACTACGCGCTGATCGAGCATATGGACCACCAGCTCGGGCAAGTGCTCGCGGCCGTCGCGGCGCGCGCCGACGGGCGCGAGACGCTGGTCGTGTTCGCGTCTGACCACGGGCTCGCCCTCGGGAGCCACGGGCTGCTCGGCAAGCAGAGCGTATACGAGCACAGCCTGCGCGCGCCCTTGATCCTCGTCGGTCCGGGCGTCGCGGCCGGCAGGCGCTCGAACGCGCTCGTCTACCTGAGCGATGTCTACCCGACGCTGCTCGCGGCCGCGAGGGTGGAAGAGCCCGATCCCACGTCGTTCGGTCAGAGCCTTTGGCCGGTCCTGCGCAGCGAGCGCGCGACGATGCGGGACTCGCTCTTCCTGGCCTTCGCTCGCTCGCAGCGCGCCGTGACGGACGGCAGGTACAAGCTGATCCGCTATCCCGAGATCGATCGGCTGCGTTTGTTCGATCTCGCGAGCGACCCGCACGAGCTGTTCGATCTCGCGCCGGATCCCGTGCACGCCGAACGCATCGCGCAATTGACCGCGCGGCTGGTGGCCTGGCAGCGCGACCTCGGCGACGACGCGCCTCTCACCGTCGCGACTCCGCGGCAGGCAGAGATCGACCTGACCGGCCGCACGCGCGAGCCCGACCGCTGGCAGCCCGCGTGGATCCGGCGCAAGTACTTCGGTCAGTGAGCGACCCTCTGGCGCGGACTCTGCATCATTCCGCAGCGATCACGGTCGCTCTTCCGGCGGCCTCGCCGCCATTCGCGGGGACGAGCTCGAACACGCGGCCTGGGTCTTGGTGCTTGCGCTTCACGTAGCCAAGGACGACCCCCGCGTCGAGCGCGAACGAGTACGCCCAGGACGTGACGACGCCGAGGTCGCGCGCCTCGTCACCCTCGCGCGCGACGAGGCGTGTGCCCACGGCGACGGGCTCGTCGTGGTCGACGCGCAACAGCATCAGGAGCTTGTTGAGCCCGCCATAGGTGTCGATCTTGGCGACGACCTCTTGGCCGATGTAACAGCCTTTGTCGAGCGAGAACGCGCTCTCGAGTCGCGCCTCTTGCGGATAGACGTCGCCAGTGACGTCGCGTCCGAACGCGCCGACCACGCGCTCAGCGCGCAACGAGTCCCAGGCGACCAGGCCTCCCGGCATCGCGCCGCTACGGACGAGCAGCGCCCAGAGGGCCTCGCATGCGCCGGCGGTGTCGTCGGCGAGCGGCTCCAGTCGGAGGCCCGGGTGCCCTGCGACGGGTCGCGCTGTGAGCCGGACTGCGCCGACGCCGCGCACTTCGCCGCGCGTCGTGTGCAGCGTGCCTTCCGCCGTCGGCGCCGCCGGTAACGAGAGGCCCAAGTGCTCCGTGACGAGGTCTCCGGCGCGCGGGCCGACGAGCTCGAGCGGCGCGTGCGACGGGGTGCGATCGGACAGCGTTGTGTCCTCGGAGAAGAGGTACTGATCGAGGCTCGTGATCAGACGCGGCGCGTCACCGGCGGGTGTCGACAACTCGAACAGCGTGGCGTTCGTCCGCAGGAGGTCGAAGAGGTGCACGACCTTGCCCTTGCCTGTCAATAGCAAGTTCGAGTTGCCCGTGTCGTCCGCGAGGCCCTTCACGAGATTCGCGAGGATGCGGTGCAGGAAACCTTCGGTGTCGCTCCCAGCGAGCTGCACGAGGCCACGCTCGCTCACGTCGAAGAGCAAGGCGCCCGTCCGACCGGCCGCGTATTCGGCCGGCACGTCGCCGTAGGTCAAGACTGCGATCGGTTCACCCGGCGCGGCGGCGAGGGCACCCGCGGCTTCATGCCGCGGGCGCAGAGGGGAGACTTCCATAGGGCGATCGTAGCCCGAAGGATGGGCTCGAGTGCGAAGATGCGGCGCAAAGGTGCGACACCGCGTGACTCAGCGCGGCTGCTCGACGAACGCGAGCGAGAGGGTCAGGTTCTTGCCGCCGCGCCAGACGGTGATGTCGACTTGATCCCCGGGCGCTGCTTCGAGCAACGCGTTGCGATAGCTCTGCTCGTCGGTGATACGTCGCGCGCCGATGTGGAGCAGGATATCGCCGACGGCGAGGCCGCCCTCGGCGGCGGGCGACTCCGCAGCGACCTCGCGCAGCCGGATGCGACTCGCGCCGTCGTAACCGGCGGCGACCTCGTCATTGGTTGCTTGGAAGAACGGCCGGACGCGGGTGCCGAGCCAAGCGTGCTGGACGCTGCCGTTCGCGACGATCTGCTCGACGACGCGGCGCACCATGCGCGCCGGGATCGCGAACGCGAGCCCTTTGTCGCCGTTGGACTCGAGGCCCATCGCGACCGTGATGCCGATCGCTCGACCTCGCAGGTCGACGAGCGGGCCGCCGCTGTTGCCGGGATTGATGGCCGCGTCCGTCTGGATGTAGTCCTCGTACTGCGCGATGTCGAGGTCCGAGCGGCCGAGGCCGTTGACGACCCCGAGCGTGACCGTGTGTCCGAACCCGAGCGGGTTGCCCATCGCGAGGACGAGCTCGCCGACGGTCGGCGGGGTCTCCGCGAGGGGCATGGCGCGCAGCGGGACATCTTTCACCCGTAACACCGCGAGGTCCGTGCGCGGATCACGACCGAGCACGGCCGCGGAGTGGACCGTGCCGTCGCCGAGGATGACCTGCAGGCTGTCGGCGCCGCGCACGACGTGTTCGTTCGTGACGACGACCCCGTCTGCGGAGACGACGACGCCCGAGCCATCCTGCAGTCGTCGCGGAGGGCCGCCGCGACGGCTGCGTTGCAGTGCGCGCACTTGTACGACGGACGGCGCGGCTTCAGCCGCGATGGTTTGGAAGGCCTCGGAGACGAGGCGCGCGGCATCCCGAGGCGCGAGGTCGCCCAGACTTGCCGCGGGCCGCGGGGTAGCCGGCGCGAGCGCGCGGCCCAGGCCGAAGCCGAGGGCGACGAGGCCGGCCGCCACAGGGGCCAGCGGGAGCAGCCACCGGCGGGGGGTGAGGACTGGATGGGAGAGGCGGCGCCGGAACATGGACGGTCGTGGGGGGAACCGGAAGGTGACCCGCCGCCAGCATAGTGGCGACCTCGGCATTGTGAAGAGTCCCAAAGGTGCACTTGGGGCGCCCCCTGGGGGGTGGACACGGGTCTTACCTCGAGCAAACCCATCGAATCGCCGAAGGATCCGTACAATACGGGCATCCACGCTCTGGGCCACCAGTGCGGCCAGTCGCGCTCAGAGCGAGACAACTCACGACACGCCCACGCGTCGCTCCCGCTGCGACGTGAGAATCCCTGCGCCCGGGAGACACCTCCGGGGCGATGACTGAAATACACCATGAAGAGCTTCCTCCTTACGATCGCCGCGGCGGTTCTGACGCTCGGGTTCGCCCCGGCGCAGGACGCCACGAAAACGAAGGGCCAGTGCTCGACGCCGTGCGCGTCGTCGACCCAGGCCAAGGCCGAGACCGTCGCTACCAAAATCGCGCCTGGCACCTCGTGGTGCTCTTTGTCGTGCGCCTCGAAGAACGCGACGGCCGCCCTCGACGTGACGGACGCGCCGAAGGCGCAGGTCGTCGCCGATGGACAGTCGACGTGCAACGGCCAAAAGGCTGTCGTCGTCTCCGCCAAGACGTCGTGCTGCCAGGAAACCGCCAAGGCGGCGGTCGTAGCCGAGAAGAAGTCGTGCTGCCAGGAGGCCGCGAAGGCCACCACGGTCGCGACGAAGTCGGAGTGCGCCTCGACGTGCAGCAGCGACAAAGCCGCGGTCGTCGCGACGAAGTCGTCATGCAGCCAAGAGACCGCCAAGGCGGCGGTCGTAGCCGAGAAGAAGTCTTGCTGCCAGGAGGCCGCGAAGGCCACCACGGTCGCGGCGAAGTCGGAG
>Ga0163144_10003238_pt1 | contig 37128 bp, 30 predicted proteins | sample OliLak19BULKMAT1_FD_123175 | JGI IMG/M metagenome (GOLD analysis project Ga0163144, IMG submission 123175) | Freshwater microbial mat bacterial communities from Lake Vanda, McMurdo Dry Valleys, Antarctica - Oligotrophic Lake LV.19.BULKMAT1 | ecosystem: Environmental > Aquatic > Freshwater >...
AGACAATGCGGGATGAATTGCTTCCAGAGCGTGCGATTTTCGGCATCGCCGCTGTGAAGTTTAGCGGTTTCGTTGCGGGCGGCGACGTCGACGCGCTTGCCTTCTTCGACGAGGGATTCGACCTCGGCGAGCGACTTGCCGGCATATTCCTTTTCGCTTGCGATGGTTTTCTCGAAGATGTCGTTCGCTTCCTGCGCCTTGCCCTGAGATTGAAGTGCATTGATCTTTTCGATCGTTCGGCCGTGCTTGTCGTGATGCTTGATCTTGCTCGCCGCCAACCGATAAAGCCGGGCTAATTCGCCGACGGGGTTGGTTTTGTAGGCATCTTCGTCGCGATGGTTCTTCCAGCCCCAGAGGATCATGCCGAACTGCGTGCCCCAGTCGCCCAGATGATTGTCGCTGACGACGGAATGGCCCAAGAAACGCAACAGGCGCGTGAGTGAATCGCCGATGATCGTCGAACGCAGATGCCCGACATGCACCGGTTTGGCTACGTTGGGCGAACTGAAATCGATGACGTATTTGCGAGGCGGATTCGCGACGGCGACACTCAGGCGGTCGGACTTCGCCATCTCTTGGAGTTGGCGAGCCAACGATTCCGGCCGCAGCCGCAGATTGATGAAGCCCGGTCCCGCGATCTCCGGCGGCTGCAGAAAATCATCCAGGGATAGTTTGTCGACGATTGCTTGGGCCGTGTCGCGCGGTTTTTGTCCCAGCTTCTTGGACAGGCTCATGGCGCAGTTGGCCTGGTAGTCGCCGTGCTTGGCGTCTTGCGTTTGCCGGACCATGGCGGCGTAAGGTTCGACGTCGTCGACCATGCCCGCGAGGGCGCCGCGGAGTCGATCCTGGATTTGCCGCAGAAGGTTCATGGGAATCTCGGATGCAACGCGAAAGCCCAGGGACGGCTGTCCCTGGGCTTTGGCCGTTCATGGGCTTTCTTAGCGTTTCCAATCCAGTTGTTGGGCGTCGGCCCAGAGGTCTTCCAGGGAATAGTATTCCCGGCTCTCCGGATCGAACACATGGACGACGATGTCGCCGTAGTCCTGCACGACCCAACGACTGGATTGGTAGCCGTCAATCGTAAGCCTTTTCTCCGCTTCCGCCGCCATGGCGGCGTCGATTTCTTCGGCAAGCGTGTGGATTTGCCGACGGCTGGCGCCGGTCATGAAAACGAGGTAATCGAAGAGGGGAGTGATGTCGCGCGTATCGAGGACGACGATGTTTTTCGCCTTGTTATCCTCGCCGATACGAGCGCACATGAAGGCATGTTCGAGGGCGACGGCGCCGCGATTGGTGTTTTTTTCAAGGGCCAAAGTGCTCAATGGACCTCCTTTGGGGGAAACGGTTAGAATGGGTTATTTTCGGTCCCGCTTCCTACCTCGTCAAGCCAGGTTTACGATCTTCCCCAAACTTTCCCTCTCCGCCGCGCCTCCCAGGCGGGCAAGGCAACGCGTGGAGGTGAAAGCTATTCGCTACTTATTAGAGGGAGATGTCCGGGGGCGGATTCAAGTTCGGCCTTTTCCCAGAATGACCTCCTCTCCCTATCTCTCCGCTGTACCCATTCTACGCTGTCGCGGCGGGCAAAGTAAATAACTCCGCTGGCATGGCGGCGTTCGCAACGGTATAGTCCCGCTCCCTTCGGCACGGTCGCCGATCACATCTCTTTGGAAAGGAACACACATGAATCGCAAATGGCTCTGGACGCTGCTGGGCTGTACGGCCGGCGCGGTCGTCGGCCTTTATTTCTTCGCCGCCTATGGTTCGCGCAACCCCGAAACCTGGGCCGGGCGCGTGAATCATCGCATCTGTCGCGTGATCTATCCCAGCGATCCGACGTTTCGCGCGCTGGACGAGATGCCCGGCGCCACTGTCGCCGTGCCGTGCGACGAAGTCGTGGTCGCCGAACCGACGCCGCCCGTTCCGAGCCGACTGCGTCTGACGCCCGCGCCGGAAGTCGTGCATGTCTTCGAGCCGATCGTCATCGAGACGGCGGCGCTGGAATTCCGCGGCGGCGCCGAGGAGAGCGAATTCCCGATCATTCGCGACCTGCCGTTGCCGCGCGGCGTGACGCCGCCCAACCCGCCGCGCATGCCGTTGGCCGACGAGCCGAGGCTGGAGGCGCCGGGATCGAGCGAAAATGCCGCGCTGCCGTTTTCCATGCTGAGTTTTTGCTCCGCGCTCGATGTCGCCCGGACCGTGCTCCCCGCCAATGTGGTTCCCGCCAAGAGCGGCGAGGAAGAATCGGACACTGGCTTGGAGTGTCCCGAGTTTGGTCCGATGCCGATGGACTATCACCATCATCACTGTCCGCGCACCGGCGGCTATTGTCCGCCGAGCCAGTACCGATATTTCGAAATCCCCTCGACGAATCCGACCATGCCCGTCGCGACGGATATGCCAAAATAGCCCGACGTTAACACAACGCGCAAGTTAGCACGACGCGCAAGCGAGTGAATTCACTCGCTTGCGCGTCGTGCTAACCAAACGCTTCGAGTTCGTTTTTCTTCGTCATTTCGACTGCACTTTTTCCACCATCACCCGGATCCGCTCCGCCGCCGCGTTGCAATTCCGCACGCCTTTCCAGATCATGGGCGGTTCCTTTTCCACCGATTGAATCACCACGCGCCCCACGCCCAGAAACTCCTCCAAGTTCGACCGTTCCACGACCACCGACTCCACTTTATCCAGCCAAACCATGCGAAGCGTCTTGTTCATCAGCCCGGTCTCCTGCATGAGCCGGCGAGTCGTCAAGTGATAGTTGGCGCCAAAGAAACGGTAGCCGAACCGAAGCAACTGCACGAACCAGACGAACCCGGTCAGGCTCAAAATTCCCAATCGGATATCGCCCCGTTCCAAGAAATTCCAACCCCACCAGACGATGACGCCCGTCAAGGCAATGGCGACCGAGAAGCTGGGCGTCATGGTCCAGGGAGAATACCCTCCCCACCAGACCTCGGTTTCTTGTTGCTTTGTTTCCTGAGTGTTCATCGTCGACTCGGGCGGAGGAGGCGCAAGACCCGGTGCGCGGGCGTCGCGCGTTGGACCCGGCCCATTTTATGTCCCATAGTTCAAAGTACGATGCCCAACCGGGAGGGGACCATGCAGACGCTTGCCCTGGTGTCGCTGTGCGCAATGATCGGCCAAACCGCGCCGGCCAATCTCGATTTCTCGCAAGGCACGTTGGCCGGCTGGGACGGCGCCGGCTTTCATCTCATCGCCCCCGATCCCAAGGATGCCGGTTCCTCCTCGGGCGTTTCCAGCGGCGACGCGGGCAATCCCACGCGCAAGGGCATGATTCGCTTCGTGCTCAAGATTCCGCCCGGCGCCCGCAAGCTCCTCTTTCGCGCCTATGCGGATACTCCCCTGGGCATCGAGGCCGACGCAAGACTCGACGTTATTCTCACCGGCGAAGACCGCCGGCCCGTGCCGAAACAGTTGCGCACCACTAGCGGCGCCTGGTCGACCACCTCCAAGCTGCTCTCCAGCTGGGAAGGCAAGCCGCGCGATTACGCCTGGGACGTGGCCGCCTTGCAAGGTCGGCTCATGCAGGTCGTGCTCATCGACCGCGACGAGCGCCCCGGTTGCCATGTCGTTGCCGCCGGCTTTCGCTTTCTCAAGGCCGAGGCGTTCCAAGACGAAGATTTCGTCCGCACCATGGTCGACCTGCAAAAGAAACATGGCCTCGCCTCCGTTTCTCGATACTCGGGCAAACGCTTCACTGCCCTTTCCAACGCGAGCGAGAAATTCAGCACCCAGAGCGTCCGCTTTTGCGAGATCATCTACGACCTGTTCTATCACCACTTCGAAAGGAAAGGCTTCGCGCTGCGACCGCCGTCGCAAATGTTGATGCTCGCCGTCTTCGACGGACCCGACGGTTTCGACGCCTATATGAACCGCAAGATGCCCGCGGGGATTACCGGCATCTACCACCAGGGCAGCAATCGCCTAGTCATCTACGATCTGCGAAAGAACCGCGCCTTGCTCAAGGGGCGCGATGCGGCTCTCAAAAAGGGGCCACGCAAGGATTCCGACAAGTTCACCGACTTGGTGCATCGCCAATTCGACGACCTCGCCAAGGATTTCAATGTGAGCACGACGATGCACGAGGCGGCGCATCAACTATCGTTCAACAGCGGCCTACTCAATCGCGGAGGCGACGTCGCGGTTTGGCTTGCGGAGGGACTTGCCTGCTACTGCGAATCCACGGAGGAGGGCGACTGGCAGGCCATCGGTTCGGTCAATCGCTCGCGCCTCGCCGCGTTGCGCATGCCCGCGGCGGGGAAGCGGGCCTGGCTCCCGCTTGAAAAACTCATCGCGTCGGATCGCTGGCTAGAATCGCCGCAAATCCTGCAGGGCTACTCGCAAAGCTGGGCGCTGTTTCACCTGCTCATGCACGAAGAAACGCCGCGCCTACGGTCCTACCTGAAGACGACCTACTCCCGCCAATCGCCCGAACGCCGGCTCGAAGATTTTCAGACCGCGTTTGGCGATGTCGCCGCCTTCGAAACGCGCTACCTCGCTTACATGCGAAAGCTGGTGGAAATGCAGCCGGAACGCGGGCGTTAGGGAGGGGAGTTTGAACACTAATCGGCGCTGATTTGCGCTAATCAAACAATTGATGCGGGTTCTCGTGTTAAAACAATTTGCGTTGGTTCGTATCGGGAATATTCATTACATTCTCAAGTGGGCCGAGCTCGGGTGCTTCTCCCTGATGACAACGTAGCGGGACGCCGCCTTTTTTGATGAGCGATGCATTGCCCAGGGCCGAGGGTGGCGGATCGTCGAAATCCAAAACGAACAAAGGCGTATCCAGTTTCAATGCTTCCAGGCCGGCTTCCCAGGTGCCGCCGGATGTGCCGGCTTCCACGACAAGCAACGCCTCGACGAGGCCGCAGATGGTTCGGTTGCGTTGCATCGCGTTGGATATCGACCAGGGCATTTTGGGCGGGAATTCGGAGACGACGACGTACTGGTCCTCGGACAGAATATCCGCGAGGCAAGGTCGGGGACGAAAGTGGAGAATGCCTTCGGGCAAGACCAGCGCGGTCGCCCCGCCTGCTTCCAAGGCGGCGCGGTGAGCGGTTTCGTCGACGCCTTGGGCGTGGCCGCTCACAACGAGGAAGCCGCGTTTTGCGAGGACGGCCGCCAGTTCTTCGGTGCGCCGCAGCCCTTCCGCGGAAGCGTTGCGTGTACCGGAAAAGCCGATGCCGCGCCGCCCCAACAGCTCCAGCGAACCGGCCAAGAATAGCACGGGCGGGGCCTTATCCGCCAGTGCCGCGTCAAGTTGTGGTGGATAAAACTCATCATCGCGCAGCGCCGTGCGGATGGTGTGTTCCTCCAGCGCTTCCGCGAGTTGTTGAGCGGCCTCTTGATCGCCGCGAAGATAGGCGGCCTGTTCGATGTTGAGGCCAAACTGTTCGACGAGGTCGTCCGCTTCCATTTTCAAAAGATCGCGCAGCGTCGATTGCTCCCGCCGGAGACGGTCGAGAATGCGGGCCAGGGCGCGTGGGCCGACGCCCTTCGTACTCATCAGGTGCAGGAGGGGGACAACCTCGTTTGCCATGACGCGTTTCCTTGCAAGCCAATCACCGGTTGTCCGTATCACGCAACGATTTCACGCACGCCAGGCCGACAACCGAGACGGCGCCCTGGTTCTTCAGATAACGCGCGAACGACCAGAGAGAAGCGCCGGATTGATAAAGATCGTCGACGACGATGACGGAACAATCTTTGACGGACCGCGAAAACTGGATTCCTTGGGCTTCTTGGACCAATCTCCAGTAACCGAGTTTGTGCGCGACGTCTAGGCGCTTGGCGGGCCATTTCGCGACGGTGAGGACGGGCGTCACCAGCACGTCCGGCCCATCCCAAAACGTCCGCGGAACCATATCCACAATCCCGCGCGTCAAGCGCGCGGGCAAGTAAAAATCCCTCCCCGCCTCACAAGGAACGTATGTCAATAGGCGAGGGCGACGAATCGCGGCGGGCGGCAGCATCTGTACCGCCGATGCCAGTTCGCGCTGCAATTCACCAATCGCGTCGGAGTTTTGCTCGTACTTCGCCTGGAATTCCAACTCGCCGATTTCAGTGCGATCCGCCTCCGGCTTGGGCTTGGTGAAATCGAGCGCCAGACAGAAATCCAACTCGTCCGAGAACGCATCGGCCAAATGCCTGTTGAGGCCGAGGCAAACGACGCGCTCGAAGAAGGTGAGGAATCCTTCGATGCGCTGGATCTCTTGCGTCGGGAGCAATGGAAAGATCGCGTACATCGTTCGGCCGACATGGGATTGCTGAAAACCGGCGTGTGTTTGTTCCAACAAATCCGGAAAACAAGCCGCGAAGAGCGAAGCGTAGTAGGGCGGCAGGTTGAGGATCCAGGAACCGTCGTCGCACGGGACGAACTGTCGCCAGCGCATCCGCGATCGACTCTCGGGCGGGAGCAGGGACACGGCGTGCTTCTCCCTTTGGCAAGAGAAAGTCATTTCCATTGAGCGTCGAGTAGCGAGAAGTAACTTGAAAGAGCCGCACCAGATAGGTGGCTTCCAAATTCTGGATGAAATCAAGACCGCCTTTCGCACTCCAGCCGTGCGTGTCGCCAAGACTCGGATTCGCGGCAAGCTCCAGCCTCAACCAATTTGCCGCGGTCAATGCTGCCTTGTATTCTTGCTCCACGGCCGCGATTCGCATCAACCTTTGTTGGCGTTTTATCATAGGAGTGCTCTCAACTCCGTTACGGCCTGCAAAAATGAATTCTTGTCCAATGGCGTTTTTATGGCGTTTCTCGCACCTTGTTCGACGTCAAGATCGATATACCACAAATTGTCGAAGCCGCGATAAATACCTGTGACGAAAAACGAGGGCTGAATGGATAGGTCGAACGCCCCTTTGCCTCCCGGCACAAAGCGAGCAAGAGGGTCCAAAACGTATAGATGTTGATCCGCATAGAACTCCAGTTGTGGCAGCGAGTATTTTCCGAGCAACGACTCATCCATCTCCTTATCGACCCTGCGCGACGGCCATGTTTTCTCCCTGCACCACAACTCAACGTCCGCGACAACGGTTTCCACAGCGGACTTCCATTCGGCCCTTACCACTTGCCCTGTGACGGAAACAACTTCCTCGAGCGCCTCTCGTCCTTCTTCATAATCCTCCTTCGACACTTCTCCTCGCGCCGGCACCTTCTGTGCGACGGCGCGAAATCGCTCTACGTTGCGTTGCAGTGAGGTTCGCAGCGCCTCAGGTACATCGTCGAAACGATCCGGCGCGTATGCTTGAACGACCTTTGGCGTCAACCACAAAGCCGCTTGCTGGACAATCCTCGCGAATGTTTCTCCGCTCGCGAGTTGTGGTCCGCTTGTCAGGATCGTTGGCTTGTGCAGCCATCCCGCCGCCCGACGAACGTCGGTGACGAATTCTTCGTTCTGCGGTATTGTCATGATTGCCTCATTCTCTCATTCAATTGTCCGACCAATGCGCGCTTCCCGTCAAATCAAAATGTCCCCAACCACATGCGCCTCCTCCACCCCCGTGAGCCGCACATCCAACCCTTGACTGCGGGCATTGAGCCGCATGTGGTCGATGCCGAGCAAATGCAGAATCGTCGCATGCAAATCGTGGACGTGGACGGGATTCTCGGTGGCGCGGTAGCCCAGGTCGTCGGTGCCGCCGTAGGTGAAGCCCGGTTTGACGCCGGCGCCGGCAAGCCACATCGAGAAGCCGCGGATGTGGTGGTCTCGTCCCGGCAATCCGCCGCCTTTGAACTGCACCATCGGCGTGCGGCCGAATTCGCCGCCCCAGATGAGCAACGTATCTTCGAGCAAGCCGCGGTCCTTCAAGTCTTCGAGCAGCGCGGCGCTGGGGCCGTCGCATAGCCGGCAGCAGGTATTCATGTATGGGACGAGATTGTCGTGATGGTCCCAGCCGCGATGATATAGCTGGATGAAACGAACGCCGCGCTCGGCCAGACGCCTTGCCAACAAACAGTTGTACGCGAACGAACCGTCGGCCGAGGTCACGCCGTACCTTGCCTTGACATGCGCCGGCTCGCGCGAGATGTCCATCAGTTCGGGCACGCTCATCTGCATCTGAAACGCCATCTCATATTGAGCGATGCGCGTGTCGATCTCGGGGTCGGCGGTCGCCCGGGCATGGATGCCGTTGAGTTGGGAGACCGTGTCGATAACGTCGCGCTGGCGCGAGGCGGCGACACCCGGCGGATTGCGCAGATAATTGACGGCTTCCCCCGTGGAGGCGAGCTTGATGCCCTGCAATCGGCTCGGCAACATCGCGGCGCCCCACTGGCGGGCGGCGAGCGGTTGCGGGTTCCGGCCTCCCTGGCTGGTGAGGACGACGAAGCCGGGCAGATTGTCGCATTCGCTGCCCAGGCCATAAAGCACCCAGGCACCAAGGCTGGGCCGCCCGGGAATCGCGGTGCCGGTGTTCATGACCATGTGAGCCGGATCGTGATTGATCTGATCGGTGTGGACGGAGCGCAGGATGCAGATGTCGTCGGCGACGCGGGATATGTTGGGCAGGAAGGCGGAAATCTCCTGCCCAGACTTGCCATGCCGACGAAAACGGGTCTGCGGCGCCAGGCACTTCAGCTCCTGATTCTGAAGCTGCGCGATCGGCTGCCCCGCCGTGAAGGAGGCAGGCATCGGCCGCCGATCCAGCCGCGCGAGTTCCGGTTTGTAGTCGAACGTCTCCAGATGCGAAGGCCCGCCCGACATGTAGAGAAAGATGACACGCTTCGCCTTGGCCGGGAAATGAGGCAGGCCGGCGAGACCTTGAATCCGATCCGCCGCCGCCTCACGCTCGGTCATGGACCACAAAGCGGCGGCGCCGAGACCGAGGGAAGATCGGCCCAGAAACGAGCGTCGATTGAGACGGAGAGGGTTGGCAGCGGGCTGCATGAAAGGCCTCGCGAAAGAGTGTGCGGATGGCTTTTAGCGTATCCGATGGACGATCCCGAATCCAGGCATCATCCCATCTAATGGAATTTGATAAAGGCAACGGGCAAGGCGTTCGGGCAAGGCTGGTTGGAGGAGTAGACGACGCCATGTTCTTTTTCCAAAAACTGTTCGCTCGCCTGAAGACTAGGCCGGCGTAGTCGCAAACGCACGTCCCCTATCTGGTCGCACGACACTATCCGCCGCGGGGAAAAGCGCATCCCTTCCCGCGCGAGAAAAGCGCAAGGAACAGGGCCAATCACGTTATTGCAGTGTCGTGAACCTAATCGAAAACCCTTCCAGTGAAAATCACTGAGAAAAGGATAGATCCATGAATACCTTATTCCTCCGCATTCCTCGCTTCGGCGCCGCTCTGGTCGCGGGCCTTTTTCTCTTCGCCGCTCCGGCCTCGCAGGCCCAACTCACAGGCCAATTCGGCGCTCCCTTTCGGCCGTTCAACGGGCAGATGACGTTCAAGGCCGGGGTGCCGGCCCTTCGAGCGCCCGACCCAGGATTCAAGGCATTGGGAAGGGTGAAGATCGGGGCGCTCGCCGCAACGCCCTCGTTGACCATCAATGTGAAGCCCGGTGTCGACAACGCCTGGGCCGTCGCTCGCGGGACCATCGCCCAGACCATCCGAAACAAGATGGGCGTGGCGCGTAAATTCCGGGGCCAGACGGCATACAACATAAACGTCGTGCTCGCCAACCGGGGGGAATTGCAAGCCATGGCGGACGGGCCTCGCCTCGCCTTCAAGTATTTCCTGCGCGGCAATTCGGTGACAGCGAAGATCACCACCCCCACCGTCTTTGGCAGCTATGCCGATCCCAAGTTCACCGTTACCTTCGACATGGAACTCATCGCCAACGTCGGCCGGTTGCCCGACGGGAAAATCGGCGTCACGTCGGTTCATGCCTACTTGCACAATTCCCGGTTGCAGGGCCGAAACGTGACCGGAACCATCGGACTGGCCATCGCGGACGTCGTTGGCTCCGTGGGCGGCCCGGATGTCCGCGGCCTGGCGCAAAACGCGATCGACACGCAGAACTTCAAGCAATCGCTCAACATCGCCTTCGTCCCGGTCGCCTTCCCCGGCAGCTTGTTCAGCCAAATGTCCGGTTCCGGCGTCCTCGTCCGGTTGATCGCGCCGACGGCCCCCGGCACCGGCCCGGTTGTTCGGTAGCGAAATCGGCAACACCTACCACGTTAGCACGACGCGCGAGCGAGTGAAATCCACTCGCTCGTGCGTCGTGCTAACACGCGCGGCAAACGGACGCTCACTTCCCCGGCGCTTGAAGCGCCAAGTTCTTCTTCCAAAACTGCTCGCGCGCCTGCAAAAAGCGCTGGTCCGTCCCATGGCCCATGAGGGGGCTGGCGATCATGACCTTCGGCTCGGGATGAACGTTGAAGGCGGCGTAGATGGTGGTGGGGGCGCAGACCGTGTCGATGAAGCCGACGCCATGGAGCGATTTGCCTTTGAATTTGCGGGCGAAATTGACGGCATCGAAATAGGCGGAGGTTTCCAGCACTTTTTTCTTCGCCTCGGCATCCTTCGCGCGTGTCAGCCAATGGGGCCAACCGCCGATGCGGTTGTGGGCGAAACCGCTGTGGTCGCACATGGCGGCCACGTTCGGCGCCGCCAGCTTCACGCGCGAATCCAGACCGCTGACGATGAGCGTGAGCGCGCCGCCCTGGCTGCCGCCCGTGACGGCCAAGTCCTTGCCGTTATAATCGTCGCGCCCCGTGAGATAATCAATGCAGCGCACGCAGCCGAGAATCGCATCGCGAAAATAGCTATTGTCTTTATCGGCCATACCGACGTCGCGGTATTCTTTGAGCGTGGTGGCGCTGGCTTTTTTGTAGAAGTCGAGACTCTCGTCCACCGGGATGTCGTGGATGATGATGTTCATCGAGATAGCGCCCAGCCTGGCGTGATAGGTGTCCGGACTGATGCCGTAGACGCCTGCTCCCGGCACGGTAAGGATCGCGGGAAACGGCCCCTTACCCGTGGGAACGGACACCCAGCCATGCACGCGCTTGCCGTTTACGTTGGCCAAGCTGATCTTGTAGCAAGTGATCAGCACGCTGGATTGCTTGTCGACTTTTTCCAGTTTGGGATCGAGGGGGACTTTGGCGAGTTCTTGGAGGCCCGCGTGCCAAAAGGCGTCGAAATCGGCGGGCATCTTGGCGGTCGGCTCGATCAGATTCGGATCGAAGGCGGCCGCGGCGAGCTTGGTTTGCTTGTTCAGGGTGACGGCCAGCTGCAAAAACCCGGGCTTTGCCAGCTTTTCCGACAATTTGAGCACCTCGCCCGCCTTCACGATGATTTTCCCTTCCTTATCCCGGTTTTGTCCTGCCCTTGAAGGGAAAGGGGCGTCCAGAACAGACCAGCCAGCACCAACCAACCCCAAAATCGCGCTGCCATCGAAATGCTCCCGTAAAGTGTCTTCTCGTCAAGCCATCATTTTGGCATTATACTTGTACCGAACCAGATAGTTCCCAAGGGGTGCGGGGAAGTATTCCGTCGCGCGCCCAGGCCCGCATGCACCTTCCGTTTGCCGGCTTGCTTTTCAGCCCAGGTGATCCGGTATGGATTTTACCGTCGAAAATGTGTGTGGCTTCCTCATTCGCAGCAGGCTGATGACGCCTGAGGAAATGAGGAACATGTATCAACGCTGGCAGGGCGACGCCAAGGAGACGGCGCACCAGTTCAACGCCTTCCTCAAGTGGATGGTGCAAAACCACTTCGTCACCGAATACCAGGCGGGCTTGCTTTCCAAGGGGCATTCCGACCCCAACGACTATTTCTTGAACCAATACAAGATTCTGGATCGCCTGGGCCGCGGACGCATGGCCGGGGTCTACAAGGCGCAACACACCCTCGGCCAAATCGTCGCCATCAAGGTGCTGCCGCCCTCCAAGGGAAAGAAACAAGAGTTCTTGGCCCGCTTCGAGCGCGAGGCCGAGTTGGCCTTGCAACTCAAGCATCCCAACGTGGTGCGCTCCTTTCAGGTCGGCGAGGCCCGCGGACTCCATTATCTCGTCATGGAGTATCTGGAAGGCGAAACGCTCGAAGAGGTGCTCAATCGCCGCAAACGTCTGCCGCATACCGAGGCGACCCGTCTCATCCATCAGGCGTTGACCGGGCTTCAGCATGTCAACGATCGCGGCATGGTCCATCGCGATCTTAAGCCCGCCAATATCATGCTCGTGCCCGCTCCGGCGAAAGGGGAACCGGATAATACGCTCCAGGCCACCGTCAAGATTCTCGATATCGGTTTGGGCCGCATGGCTCTGGAAGCCGGCGAGGTCGGCGAAGGCAATTTCGAGCTGACCAGCGAAGGCATGCTGCTGGGCACGCCCGATTATTTGGCGCCCGAACAGGCCCGCGACGCCCGCAGCATCGATATCCGCGCGGACATCTACAGCCTGGGCTGCGTCTTTTATCATTGCCTGACCGGGCAACCTCCCTTCCCGGAAAAGAACCTGCTCAATCAACTCGTGCGCCACGCCACGGAGACGGCCAAGCCAGTCAAGACGTTCAATCCCCAGATTCCTGACGGATTGCAGCAAGTTCTCAACTACATGATGGCGAAGCAACCCGACCAGCGCTATCCCAATCCGGATCGAGCGGCCCAGGCGCTGCAGGTGTTTTTGATGGCGGACGCGCCGGGCGCTCGGCCTTTGGAAGAATCGCAGGAGATGAGTCGGTATCTACATTTCCTCAAGACCGGCGAGGCGGCCGGCGCGAAGCCGGCCGCGCCGAGTCCCAAACCCGCCGTCGCGGCGACGCCTGCTCCCGCACCGAAGCCTGCGCCAGTCAGTCCTCCCGCGCCAAAACCCGCTCCCATGCCCGCGGTCGCCGTCGCGCCGCCCAAACCCGCGCCCGCTCCGACGCCGGCCCCAAGTCCCACGGCTTCGGGACGAAAAGCCCCCTCGGCCAAGGCGCCTGCCGCTCCGATCCCCACGGCTCAGGGCGTCGCGCCTCCTCCCGGCGGCCCGCAGTTCGACGTCGAACTCGTCTCCGCCGATGCCATTGCCGCCGCCCCCGGCTTGCTGCCGCGCAGCTTGCGCGACTTCGTCCTCATCACCTACGGCATCGGCATCGCCTCCTTCATCGGTTTTATCCTCTGGATCGTCAGTGCCTTAAGCGGCGAAGGAGGAGGAGAGTAATGCCCTCGTTTCAGGTGCGAGGCCGCCACTACGCGTCAGGAGATTTGTGCGAGTGGACGTGCGAAGACGGCGTCATTGCCGCTTGCCGCGTCATCGAGGGCGAAGCCGACGGCGCCGATTGGATCGCCCCCGCCTTCTTCGATATCCAAATCAACGGCGGCATGGGGATCAGCTTTAACGCGCCCACCCTGACCATCGAGCAAATTCGACAGGTCACAACGCTGTGCCGCAGCCACGGCATCGGCCAATACTTCCCAACGCTCATCACCGCGAGCCACGACGACCTCGTCCACGGCTTCCGCACGCTTTGCGCCGCGCTCGAACAAGACGCGAACCTTGCGCGCGCCATCCCCGGCTTTCATCTGGAAGGCCCCTATCTCTCCGGCGAGGACGGCCCACGCGGCGCGCATCCCAAGATCCAAATTCGTCCCCCCTCCTGGGACGAGTTCGCGCGGCTTCAAGAAGCCGCGAATGGCAAGATCCGCCTGCTCACGCTCGCCCCGGAAACAGACGGCGCCTTGGCGTTCATCAAGAAAACGGCCGAATCGGGCGTGGTCGTCGCCTTGGGGCATACCGCCGCGGGTCCTGAAATCATCCGCGCCGCCGTGGCTGCCGGCGCCCGCATGAGCACGCATCTGGGCAACGGTTCCCACGCGAGTTTGCCGCGCCACGAGAACTACTTTCTCGAACAACTCGCCGAGGATCGCCTCATCGCCAGTTGCATCGCCGACGGGCACCACCTGCCGGACAGCCTGTTGCGCATTCTCGCGCGCGTCAAGGGCCCCAGACGTCTCATCTTAACGTGCGACGCGAGTAGTCTCGCCGGTCTTCCACCCGGTCGCCATTCGATCTGGGGCGCCGACTTCGACATCCTACCCAGCGGCAAGATTGCCGTGCCCGGCACGACGTTTCTCGCAGGATCGGGCGTCTACACCGACGTCTGCGTGCAAAAGATGCTTACTCTCGATGCAACCAGCCTAACCGAAACCGTCGACATGGCCGGCAATCGGCCCCGCCTTCTGATGGGTCTCCCTTGGCGCAACTTGCAACCCGGCGAACCCGCGGAGTTTGTTCGCGTCCACGAGAAGAACGGCGCCATCGAAGTCGCCGCTTGCGGCTTAGCGTGACCGAAAAAATCAGCGTGATCAAACGAGCCCCCACTTCCGCCGCAACACCCACTCCGCCGTCAGCAGCCCCACAAACAATAACATGATCGCGACCGTCGGCGTGCTCCAAAGCGCGTCCCATTGGTCGCCAAAACTGTTGGTGGCGGGCTGACGTTGCCAGGGAGGCCAATAGTCCACGCGAGGTCGGATCGGCCCGCCCTTCTCGGCCGCGATTTCTTCGAGGATTTGCATGAGCTTCGACTCGTCGGCGGGAAAATACTTTCCGCCGCCCGCCGTCGCGATTTTCTCAAGGTACTCCGGGTTGGCCGCCACGCGTGTGCTTTCCAGATCTTCCGCGTAAGCCATGAAACGCGCGGTCACGGTCCTGTCGACATCGTTCTTGCCGTCCTTGCCCTTGCCCGTAACGGTGAGCGTGTATTCCCCCGGCTCAATAATGCGCGACATGAGACCGCGAAATTGCACGTCGCCGCTCTTGAGAGTTTCTTTGTTGACGGTCACCTCGAACTCTTCTTTCGCCGGCGTCAAGAGTTTCGCGGTGAACGTCGGCGCTTCGATGGGAAGCCCGGTGGCGCCGCGGAACTCGACGTCGAAACCGAGGCGATCTTCGACGCCGGCGTCGACGCGCTGCCGATCCAGCTTCACTTTCAGATTGCTCTCGCTGTCCTCCTGATGCGCCAGCCAAAGCATCATCTGCTTCCAAAACCGTTGGTACTCTTTGACAGTGGACGGCCCTTCGGTCGTCGCGGGGCGTATCCAGACTTGATGCGTCGTATCCCCCGCGAACGTCAACACGCGTCCTTCGCCGATGGTCGTGGTTGCCAAGATAGGGAATTTCTCCTTCGCGTCGGAGATGCCGTAGGCGATGGCGGTCGCGGTGGGGCGCAGCTTGCCGACCCGATTGGCGCCTTCCAGGGGCGGCAGGTCGGTGTCCCAGAGTTTCTTGTTGTCCACGGGGTTGTCCGTGAGCCGAAGCAGATAATTGAGGCCGACGCCGGTCGGCTCGATTTTGACTTGGCCCAGGTGTTGCCCCTTGTCGAGTTCGACGGGCAATAGCGGCGCGATCGCGCTGTCTTGCCAGTCCGTCTCGCCCAAGCTCTCGAAGCCGCCGAGCATCAAGAGACCCGTGCCGCGTTTCACCATCTGGCTGACTTTTTGCAGCACGTCGGCGTTGCCGCCCGAGAAGCGCTTGGCCGAGATGTCGCCGATGACGATGACGTCGTAGTTGCGCGTGCCGAAGTTGTAGAAGTCCTCGGCGGGGTCTTCCTTGGCGCCCAAGGGCTTGAGGGAATAGAAGACGTTGAAGCGTTTATCCTTGGCGAGGGCATTGCGCATAGCGAAGACTGCTTCGTGGCGCGGCGACCCCTCGACCCAGAGAATGGTGACGCCGCCCTTTTCGATGGGGACATAGGTCACAATCTCGTTGTTGGCGACGTTGACCTCGCCGTCGACAGGGGAAACCTTGAGCCGGACCTTTACCTCGCCGGGCAAGGCCGGCGCATCGCAGCGGAGGACGATTTCATTGCCCTTGGTCTTGCGGAGCGCGACGTTTCTTTGCGTGGCCATGACCTTCATCGTGCCGGTTTTGCGATCCTCGACTTCGAGCTTGACGTCGACGTTGGGGTTGGTGAAGCCGAGGGCGTCGATGACTCCCCTGACGGCCATCTTGCCTTTGACGGGCACGCGCTCCGGATCGACCTGGATGTCGGCGACGGCGATGTCGCGGCGAAAAAGAGTCGTGGTTGGTTTACCCAGGCCGAGGGCGTACAGGGGCGTGTTGCCGCGATACTTGCCGGCCTCTTCAAGAGTGAGCTTCTTGCCGTTATCGATGCCGTCGCTCAAGAGAATGACGCCGCGTAGCGCAGCGCTTCCGCGTTTGGCGAGCAGATCGGAGAGCCACAGCCCCATCTCGGTGCGTTTGCCGACGGGGGCGGCGGAGGGATCGAGCGGCTTGACGTCGAGCGCGCCCTGGAAGAACTTCGTCTCGATCTTGTAGTCGCGCGAGAGTTTTTGAAGCATGTCGGTGACGGCGCCGGATTCGAGCAGATCCTTGCCGCGTTGAAAGCGCGCCAAGCTCGGCCCTTCGTCGGCGACGGCCATGCTTTCGGAGGCATCCAGCAGCAGGAACAATTGCGAAGGGGCGATCGCGTCTTCATCGTGGCTGGCGAGGGTAGGCCGCCAGATGAGCAGAAAGATGAGCAGCAGCGCGAGCAGTCGCAGCGACAAAAGAACAAGCGTGCGTCCGAAGGAAAGCGTGCGGCGCAGAAGATAGGTGGCGAGCGTGATGGCCGTGAGTAAGCCCGCCGACGCCAAAAGCAGCGTCGGCCCCATCCCCGCATGAAAGGGAGGCAAGGCTTGATTCGTCCATTCCGAAACGGCAAGCATCTGGCACCTCGTAGGACAGGCTTCCAGCCTGTCCGACCATAACGATAACCTTGTCAAATCGGACAAGGCCGTAGGATAGGCTTCCAGCCTGTCCGTTGTCAAATCGGACGATAAGCTGCGAGCCTGTCCGTTGCGATTCGGACAGGCTGGAAGCCTATCCTACGAATGATAACCGGACAGGCTGGAAGCCTGTCCTACGAACGGCGGTAGAACAAATTCGCCAGCAGGTTTTCGCCGGCGAGCAGGAACAACATGGCGAGCATCAGTATCGGCAACAGCCGTAGCGGTTCATTGCGGCTTCCTTTAAGTAGTTCCCGTGCTTCCGTGGTGTGATCGACCGGCAACACGCTGCCGGTCCCGAAGACATCCTCGATGACTCCTTCTTCCAAGCGCGATAAATCACCCTCGCGCGCCGGCAGATTCAAACTAAACGCGCCGACCCGTTCTTTGACGCCGCCGCGCAGCAAGCCGTCGAGGATGTAGTTGCCGGGCGTCTTGGCGTCGGGGAAGTCGAGCACATTGTCCTTTTCGGGCGGTCCCAGATCGCGCCGAAGGCCGGGGCCGTTCAGTTGATAGCCGACATAGCTCTTGCCGGGCGCCAGAGTCCAGTAGGGAGGTCTGGGCTGGTCGGTCGTGAAGTTCAGCGTCAGCCTTTCCATATCGCCGGCCAGGTAATTGGTGCTCAGGCCGGTTAGGACGATGTAAAACGAAGTGAGCGATTCGAGGTAATTGTTCCAACGCGGCGTGCGGACGTCGAGCGGCGTCGTGAACAGGAGTACCTTGCCCTGGCGGTTGATCTTCGGATCGGGCGGAAGTTCCAACAGGGCCGGGCGATTCTTTTCATCCGCGTAGCGCACCAAGACCTGGGCTTCGCGAAACGGTTCGACTTCCCAATACTGAAAAGCGCCGCGCGGAAAGCGGATGAAATCGATGTTTCCCTTGCGCCAGAGGCGAAACGGCCTGAGCAGGGAATGTTGATAAATCGTCTCGTCTTCCAAATCCCAGGCCGCGCCGGGATCCTTGACCTCGACTTTTTTCTGGATGCGCCCCGGCAAGACTCGCTGGGCAATTGGGCCGTCGTAGGCGTCCGGGTCGGCTTCCTTGAGCAGCATCTCGTCCCCGCCGGGAACGACGCCGAGCGCCCCGCCGCCCGCGACGTACCTCTCCAGCGCGGTCCAGAGCGCCGCGCCCGGCTTGGTCGCTTGAAAAAGAAACACCGCGGGATACGCGATCTTGTCGAGTTTCGTCGTCTCTTCGGGCGTCTTGACCTCTGGCAAAAAACCAAGGGCGTCGAGCGCGGCGACGAACGGACTCGCCATTTTTTCGTTATCCGCGATGACCAGCACCTTCCGCGGCTCACGTAAGGCGATGGTCAGGAATGCCTGGTTGTTGAAGGGCAACAGGTCCGGCACCTTGAAGCCGGCTTCCATCTGCACGAAGCCCGCTTCGCCTTTCAGCTTGTCGCTGTCGATCTCGAAGGGAACCGTCGTCTCCTTGCCGGCCGGGAAATCGACGGTGGCTTCCAGCGTCTCCGTCGGCAGCTTGAGAACCACGGTCGCGCTTTGATCCTTGCCGGATGCCCGCGCCACGACGCGCAGCACCCACGTCTCGTTGCGCGCGAAAACCTGCTGCGGCGTGTCGTCGCTGAGTCGGGGAGTCTCGATGCGCACGATGGCGAGATCGACCGGCTCTTCCAGACCGACGTCGAAGAACAGACACTCCACGCCGCGCAGTTTGCCCATCACTGAATCCAGTCGCTGGAGCAAGCGGTCGCGATAGTCCTTTTCCTCGCTTTTTGCCTTGCCGGCGCGCACCTGCCGGGCCAGCTCTCGCCCATGCTGAAGAATCGCGGGCACGGCGGCGAGCTTGTTCGTCGCGGATACCTCTTCCGGAGGCAACGAGACGAGATCGCCCTGCAACTGATTGAGCGCGTCGAGCAGCGTCTGGTCGCCGTAGGTCACCTCGCCCGACAACTTGGTTTGCACTTCCTTGACGAGGTCGATCAACTCGGGCAATTCGCCCTGGACGGCTTTCAAACTGTCGTAGGCCGGCGGGATCTTCGCGACGGCGCGGGCCAGGTCGTCCTGCGAAGAAGCCTTCCACGTTCCGCGCGTGCGGTCGGAGAAGACGCACAAGAAGCGCGGCAACGTCCGGTTTCGCGGCTCGTCGTTATCGCGCGCGAGGCCGTCGAGTCGTTCCAGGCCATACTGAATCTGTTCGCCAAGGGAGCGGCTGGAGGGACGCACTTTCAGGCCGGTGAGGATCGATTCCGCGCTGCCAATGGAAGCGGCCCAGTTTTGCGCTTTCTCGCCCGACTTGCCCGTGGGAGGCGCCACGCCGCTGTCGAGAATGAGCACCTTGCTGTCGGCGTGCAATTCGCCGAGGAGCTTTCGCGCTTTTTCGCGCGCGAGGTCCAGTCGCGTGGTGCCGTCGCTGGCCTTGTAACCCATGCGCGGGCTGGTGTCCACGACGAAGACGACCGCGACCGGATGATCGCCGCTCCACCCCGCGCCGGTCGAAAACAGGAGCGGTTGGGCGAGAGCGAGGAAGAGGGCCAGTAGGATCAGCATCCGCAGCGCGAGCAGAGCGAAATGGCGCAAGCGCAGCTTCCGTTGATTTGTGCGATGCCTTTGGAGCAGAAAACGAAACGCTGGGAACAAAAGCGTCTGCGGCTTCTGGCGCAAAATGAGATGCACCAGAATCGGCACGCCGATCAACACCACGCCGCCCAGAGCTATCGGAAAGAGGAATGACATGCGTCTTGTGGCGCCGGTATTCTACCGGCACGATTAGTTTTTTGTGGTGCCGGTATCCTACCGGCACGATTCGGGTTGTCTCACGCGACGGGGTGGATCGTTTCCTTTTCGTGCCGGTAGGATACCGGCACCACATTTTTCTCGTGCCGGTAACATACCGGCACCACAGGCGCCGCGTCAGAAGCGTTTCTGGCGTTGGAGGAGATATTCCATCAAGGCGCGGTCGAAGCTCACGCTGGTGTCCATGGGGACGTAGTCGATGCCCGCCTTGGCGCATTCCTCCCGATACATTTCGCGGAAGTCCGTGAGGGATTGCAAATAGTCGGGCTTCATGTTCTGGGCATCGATGGTGAGCTTTTGCTCGACTTCCACGTCTTGAAATTCTACCACGCCCTGGAAGGGGAAGTGAACCTCCGCCTCGTCCAGGATGTGAAATAAGATCACGTCGTTGCCGCGATGGCGCAGGTGATACAAGCTTTGCAGCACCGGCTCCGGATCGGTCAACAGGTCGGAAAAGAGCATCACCAGGCTCTTGCTGCGGATCATGCCGGCGAGTTGATGCAGGCAGGCGGCGATGTCGGTCTGCCCCGCGGGCTTGAGTCCCGCGAGAATCCCGAGGATCGTCCCCAGTTGCGTGCGTTTGCTCTTGGGCGGCAGGGCGGTCTGAATTTTGGTGTCGAAGGTGATGAGGCCGACGGGATCCTGCTGGTGGATCATCAGGTATCCCAGGGCGGCCGCGAGACAGATGCCATACTCGAACTTCGTCAGTTCCTGGCGATAGGTATACGCCATCGACGCCGACAAATCCAACACGAGGTAACCCGTGACGTTCGTCTCGGCGGCGTACTTCTTGACGTAGTAACGATCCGTCTTGGCGTAGACGTTCCAGTCGAGATCCTTGAGATCGTCGCCGGGGACGTATTTGCGATGTTCGCTGAACTCAACGGAAAAACCCTGGAAGGGCGAGGCGTGCAGTCCCGTGAGAAAGCCCTCGACGATAAACTTGGCGCGGAGATCGAGCCGGGCGACCTGGCGAATGACTTCCGGGCGAAGATACTGTTCCGCGTTCATACTCCCTCGGTCGCGTTGCCCACTAACCAGACATCGGGCGCAAGCCCGATGCGTGTCATTCTACCACGTCTCCTTTCAGAAACAGCCTGTGAATGTGGCACGCCACCGCCAGCAACGTCGGCACGCCGCTTGCGGGACAACTAAAATTCGGCTTAAACATCACTATCTGCCCCTTGCGCGCCTGAATCGCCCAGCCGGGATGGGACGCCAGTTTGTCGCGGTCGCTGGGTGTCAGCCAGGCGTCGAGCGTTTCGGGCGGACAATTGAGGAGGCGATAGTGGGAACCGAAAGGCTCGTTATTTAGGGGGGGCTTGGTTTGTAGCCGCCACAACTCAAAAAGATCCCAGTTCCAAATCGAGTTTCGATCCGGAATCGGTTCGATGTCGAAATCGGGCAAGCCCGCGATCGTGTCGCAAAATGCAACGATCGTGACGTTTATGAGACGACGACTTTTGGTCAACTTTTTCATCAACCAGGTTCGCCGCGCGACGTTGGCAAGAACCACATGCGTCCCTCCGAATCGCCCGATAATGGCGAAGCCGCGCTGCACAATAAGGTCTTTCACAGGCCAACTGGGAAAACAACGAACCCGTTCTTCCGAAAGCTGCGCAAAATGCTTCATGTCGATGCTGGACGCGAAGTTCTTCAAGTCGCTGGGCCCGCCCGAGAACCACCAGCCCAGCACAAAGAACCAGGCGACCTGAATTCCCGCCACTGTCAATACGATGGGATCCGAGCGATTCTCGACACGAGGCCGAAACACCACCAGCCCTACGGCGAACAAGATCATGGGCAGCACAAGCAAAAACAGCGAACCCAGGCACGAAAGAGCGTTCCATTCCCAGCCGATCATGCTGCCGAGTCCCGGCAGTTCCGCGCATTCGGGACAGCGAGGCAACGCAAGCGACTTCTCACGGCTATCCGCGATCGTCCACGTATGTTGGTTGGGACAAACAAGGCGTCGTTTCATAAATGCCTTCAAAGCGTTTCGACCGCGATCACCTCGCCATCCGCTTGAAACATGCCTCGGCCGTCGATCTGATAGATTCCTTCGCTCAACCCCGCGAGATAATGACACAGAATCGCGAGCAACGCGTCAACGGCTGACTCGATTTCCGCTTCCTCATCGCCCAATCGCAGCGTGATGATCTGCGCCGTGTTGATGAGGCGCTGCATCCACGGTCCGCCTTTTTCCTCGCCAAGTACATCCTCGATCCACGCGGCCCACCCATTCATCTCACGCCGGATGCCTTCCTCGTTGGCAAGGTAGCGAGCCATCTCAATGCGCACGTCACTGTCGGGGAGCGTCAATTCCGCGTAAAACCAGCCGGAATCGTCGCCGCGAAAATGTCCAGTGACGCCCGGATGTTTCCTGTCCAGGAATTCCAAAACGTCGGCGGGAAATAGCGGCGCCTGGTTCATGCCGAACACGCGATACCACATGGCTGCCTCGATCAGTTCAATCTCGCGATGGTCGTCTTCGCTTCCTCGAGCAGGCGCTCGATCATTGCCGCGTCTTGGCTCTGGTCGCTGACTGCGCGGAGATAAAACCCCAGCGGATCGATTGCTTTGCCCGGTTCGCCGAGTTTCATCCAGGCGACGCCCAAGTCACGCTGGAGGGCGGCGTCTTCCGGCCGCAATTGCACCATCCGTTGCATGACGCGGACGGAACGCACGTAGTCTTCGCCGGCGAGGTAGATGCCCTTCAAGTTGGCGAGCATGCGTACGAACATCAACCCGAGGGGGATGGCGCCCAGGTTCAGGGGTGACGCTTCGAAGGGCACACCCGTCACCTGGCGCACGAGGTTTTCGCAATCGGTATGGCTGAGGATACGGCCGCCGTGGAAGGGGTCGATGAGAACTTCCTCGTCGCGATTGGCCATCTTGACGATGAAGTGCCCCGGCAAACCGATGCCTTGCACGGTGAGTCCCGCTCTGCCGCCGACGGCCATCATGACGACGGACAAGCTGATCGGAATTCCGGTGCGGCGTTCCAGCACGAGATTCAGGTAGCTGTTGGCGGGGTTGTAGTAATCCTTGGCGTTGCCGCGGAAGCCCATCTCGTGGAAGAGATAGCGGCACAGGCCGTGGGCACGCGCCGGGAGATCGCCGCGCAAATAGGGCTTCGCCTCGTGCGCCATCGCCGCGATCTCGGCAAGGATTGCCTCCACGTCCAGATCGGGATATTCGTCGCGAGCCAATAGCAATGCGACCTCGGCGACATCGACGGGGGCGTCCGGTTGGCGGCAGAGTTGGGTGAGGGTGTCGTCTAGGTGCATTGTCGTTTCATGAAAGGGGGATTTCGGTTTAGCGGGGACGGGGCGAGCGCGAAACGGGGACGGGGATCATTCGCGCTCCAGGCGGTCGAGGTCGGCGCGGCGGGCGCCGGCGTCGAAAGTCGGCAGTGGCAGCGTCGCGAGGCGCTGGGTTCGTTCGTCGTCGCTCAGGGCAAGTGCATGTCCCCAACCGCGATGGACTTTCAGACGTTTGCGCTGTGCCAAGATTTCCCGACGAGTGCGGCCTTTGGGAGCGTCGGGCCAGGGGCCTTCTTGCTCGTGAAACTCGAACAATGCTGGCAGCGTCGCTTGCAAGTATTTCCAGTAGGGCGCGTTGTCGGTTTGGATCACGAACAGTCCGTCGGGCTCAAGAGTGCGATGCACCAGGGCGAGGAAGGCCGGCGTCCACAGGCGTTTGCCGGCTTGTCCCGGTTCGTGATACGGCTGCGGATGATAGGAATGCACCTCGCGCACGGATCCCGGGCTCAGGTATTTGTCGAACAGTTTCCAGCCGTCGCAGGCGGCGAAGCGGATGTTGCCTAGACCACGCTGATTGGCGCGGCGCGTCGCGTAACGCAACACCAGGGGCAGGATGTCGATGCCGACGTGATCCGCTTCGGGCTTCGCCAAGGCGCTGCTCAATAGAAATCGCCCGTTGCCGCAGCCGATGTCGACGATCAACGGCGCGGCACGGCCAAACACGACGGCCCAGTCGACGGGGCCTTCCGGCGGCAGTTTCTTGAGCGCGGTCTGTACCCATTGCTCGGCAGGTAACACCGAACCGGGAATGGGAACGCCAAACTCTTTTTCGCTCGCGGTGCGCATTAAGCCATTGTATCAGGCGGGAAGGTTGCGGTGCGCTAAGCCGCGAGCGGCATTAGGTCGCGCTGGAGTGGGGCACGACGTAGAGCGTGAACTGCATCGTCGTCGATTGACCGCCGACTTTGATGGTGAGAACGCGTTGGCCCTGAATGTTGCCGGCGATGAGACTTTCATTGAGCCGCAGCGCGAGGGTGAGCGATTTTTGCACGCCGAGCCATTCGCTTTCCTGCGTTTCGCGGTTGATCTGGAAATAGACTTGGCCGGGGACGACGGGCAGGGCGCGGGGCGGGCGTGGGCTGGGCGAGAAGCGTAAGCCGGCCTGGCCCAAGCGATAAAGGGAATCGACGCGGTCGCTGCTGCCGACCTTCATGTCGAGTTGGCCGGCGCGGGTGAGCAGGCGGATAAGTTCCTCGGACTCCAACGGCGATTGCACGCCGATGTACATCTGCCAAACCGATTCGAGCCAGGCCGGTTCGAGCGTCACCTGCATGCGCAGGCCGGCGCCGACGAAGGGGCGTTCCTTGTATTCGGGCTCGACGAGCAGATTGAGCAAGGCGTCGAGATGCTGCTTGACGCGGTAATAGCAACCGCCCAGATCGTCGTGGTCATAATGGGGCAACTCCGGCGGGCGGCGCTCGGGACTGAAGATCGCCAATTTTCCCACGGCCCGGCACAACTCCAAATACGCGGGCAGGGGATGGACGCCCTGCGCGATGGCGATGCAATTGAGCACGCTGTACATCTCGTTGAGCTCGCGCAGCTGAGCGACTAAGAGCGCATCCGCGCCGGAGGACATGTCGAGGCCGATGCCGCGAGTCACGATTTGGCCCGCCAGCAGTTCGATCTTCTTGCCGATGCGATCGAAAACCGCTTGCACGATGCCGAAGCCCAGGGGTTTCCAGGCGTCGAGGGCGAGTACGGGCGGAATGTAGGTTTCGTCAAGCTGCGGAGTGGCTTCGGCGCGGGGCGACTTTTCGATGCGGGCGATGGGCAGCACCTCGAAGCCGGTCTGATCTTGGCCGGTAAGCAGCAGCTTCAAATTGAGAAGCCGCACCTGCAAGGGCTGCGGATTGACGCCGGTGTTTTCGTCCTCCAGTTCCTGGGTGTCGAGGAGATAGCGGGATTCGCCGGCGGCGGTTGTCGACGCGTTGGCGCGTCCCAGGTGCAACACCGGGATGGCGAGGTAGACGGTAAGCGACGCGGCATGCTCGAAGGGGCCTTTGAGTTCGATCGTCGGCAAGAGACCGTCTTCCGGCACGGAGACGAGGGCGCCGTCGCGCAGGCGCGCCTCCAGGGAGCGAATGACGAGACGGTAGTTGGCGAGGGCGTCGAGATCGAGGTCGACGGAGCGCAGACCCCAGTTGTAATGAAGATCCCACTTGGCGCCCCTATGGCCGATGTGTTCCAAATGCCGCTGGGCGGTCTGGAAGTGGTGCGGCCTCAGGAACATCCCTTCGTGCCAGTGAACCGCGCGCGTCGTCATGGTGACATCCCGGTAGCGGCGGTTTGGAGGCCGCCGTCGTTGCGTCTAATGGGTTACGAGCTATTGTGGGGAAGGCTCATTCTTTAGCAAATCCCTCTTGACATAAAATTCGATCCTCCTTAAAAGACCGCCCTCAACTTTCAGTCCGAAAGAAAAACATCGGTCCCGCCGGCGTGCCTGGGGAAGAGCACGTTTTAAGCCCCATGGGGAATATGGGGAGTCGCGGGGCTCGTTCGGTTTTGGGGGATTTGTCATGGCGTTGTTCAAGCGATGGCGGCGTTGGTCGGCTCGGCTCCTGCGCGTGGGCAGTCTGGTCTCCGCTTTGGCGCTGGCGCCGAGCATGGCCTGGTCGCAAGAAGGCGGTGCGACCGACAAGATGCCCCCGCGGCATTTCACCAAAAATACCAGCTTCCATCTGCCCATCAAGATGACTCCGACCATGCGGGCGGATACCCGGGAGATCTGCCTCTACGTCAAGCAAGGCCCCAACGATTGGGTGCGCGTCGAGACCGCGCCGCCGACGGCGACGCACTTCACGCCCAAGGTTTCCCGCGAAGGGGAATACTGGTTCACGCTCGTGACGATCAGCAAATCGGGCCGAGCAACGCCTCCGGAAGTCGCCAAGGCGCCGCCCGGTCTCCGGGTTGTCGTCGACGTCACCGATCCCGTCATCGACGTGCAACCCAGCGCCGCCGCCGACGGCGAATTCTCGCTGCGTTGCAACGTCTTGGATCCCAATTTCGACCCGGCCACGCTCAAGGCCGTCAGCAAAACCGACAAAGGCGACCGTCCGCTCGAAACCGTGCCGGGCATGTCCGGAACCTTCCGCGTTCGCAGCGGCGACATCTCTTTTCCAGTGCGTGTCACCGCCGCGGACCGCGCGGGCAACGTCGCGTCGAAGGATGTGAACATTCGCGACATCGTCGTAGCCACGATGAAGACCGGCGCGGAAGACCGCGTCGAGACCGCCAGCCACAAAATCGCCACGCCGCCGCCGATTCGCTCCGCGCCCGCGACGTTGCCGCCGACGGTGCTGCCGGCTAGCCCCGTGCCGCCGCCGGGTTTGGTGGAAGTGACGGCCCCGCCGCGGACGGAACTGACTCCCGCGATCCCCGGCGCCGCGGGTTCCAGCTTGCCGCCCACGGTCACGCTGCCGCCCTCCGTCACCCCGCCGACCGTCACGCCTCCTGCAACCACGACGCCGTTGACCAGCGTGCCGCCGCCTTATACGCCCGTCACGCCGCCGACGATGCCGCTTACCGCAGGCCCGGGAATACCTGATACAGGCCCCACTGGCGCTCCGACCACGACGCCCACCCGCACTCCCGTCGCCTTCGCGGGCGGCAAGATGCCCCGGCAAATCCTCAACACGCCGCAGGTCAGCATCGACTACCGCATCGATCAGGTCGGCCCCTCCGGCGTCGGCAAGGTCGACGTTTACCTCACCGCCGACCAAGGACAGAACTGGAAAAAAGTCAAAGAAGACATGGACCGCCGCACTCCCGTCGAGGTCGAACTGCCCGGCGAGGGCGTCTTTGGCCTCAAGATCGTCATCACCAACGGCAACGGCTTCGGCGGCGCGCCGCCCGTCCGCGGCGAACAGCCCACCTGCTGGGTCGAGGTCGATTCCACCAGCCCCTATGTCGTCCTGCAACCGATCACGCCGATCACGCAGAACGGCCATCTGGAGATCCGCTGGACCGCGACCGACGCCAACCTCACCACCGATCCGGTCAGCCTTTACTTCCGCACGCGACCCGAGGGCCCCTGGCAAGCGATCGTCCGCAACCTGGAGAACAAGGGCACCTATCGCTGGGCCTTCCCCCGCGACATGGGAGGCCAATTCTGGGTGAAGACCGAGGTCGTCGACCAAGCCGGCAACATCGCCCGCTCCGAAACGCCCACCCCAATCGTCCTGGACATGAGCGAACCCCGCGCTTCGGTGCTAGGCATCACCAGCGCCACCGTCCGCCCCACCCCGCCGCGCGGGAACTAACCCCATCCGCCGCTCGCGGCTTAGCGTTCGCCCCGACGATTTGCAAAATAAATAGTCCCGACGAGATGATTCTCGCCGGGACTTTTTTCAATCCACGGTGAGTAAGGGCGCTTCGTTTTTCCAACCCGGCGCCATCCACGCTCACGGAATATCCAATATCTCGCAGCTTCCTTCGTAACTCTCCTCCAAATCCAACGGCACCGCCAAATCCGCCGCCAACCACAGCGGAATGGTCGGGAAAGCACGGCCAATCGTCAGCGGATTAAGCCAGGCCTCCAGCCGCCAATCATCCTCTTTCCTCACCACGCGGCACGCGCTTGAATAGAGCGCGGGTTCAGTCGAGGAGAGCGTGGGGTCGTCGTGCCCAAGGAACTCGAGCAACTCCCCGTAAAGATTTCGATGGCGCGATGTAACGATATCGACAATGACGACTGATACCTGCTCCCGAAGCAAACCGACGCATTTGGCAACGAAAGCGCGTCGACTTTCCGGTCGGTCCTTGTTCGCGGGGCTAACGATCTCCACCGCGGCAACAAGCCGACAATGCCGCCGCTCGTCGTAGACGCGCACTTCGTAAGTGTCTTGCTCAGGCAGATTGGTGGAGACCGCGAGCGTCGGCCGCGAAGGCGCCCAAACCGCCGTCGCGACGCCCCCCTGATCCCCATTTCCGTGTCCATTGTCAGACAGACCATTCCCACTTTCTTCAAATGTCGCGACATCAATCTCCGCGCTCGCTCCCGAATGAACGCGCGGCTCAGCGAAAAAACCCGGCGGCAGCTTGCGGCGCAAGCTCGCCACGATCATCATCGGCCAACCGCCGTGCAATCCCTCCCAGTGCCGCAATTCGTCCAGCGGCGCATGAAAATGATCGCGCAATGGCATCGAGTCTTTCTCCACTTGATCGTCGTCGATTCCTCAACACCAGAATACCACCGAACGGCGGGGGGCAATAGGATTCTTGCTTGACGCGCCTCCTTGAAATTCGGATTGCCTTTCCGCGCGACTTGGAACATTATTGTTGTGCGGACGCGGTCAACCGACCGCGCGTTAGGCCGCGAATTTACAGCCTACAGGTGATAGGCAGAAACCTTCTATGCACGAGTTGGGCCAGCAGACTTGGATGCTCATTTTAAAGCGATTCATGACGGTCTCGAACGACTGCGCTCGGCGAAGCGGCCGCCGAAGGTATTCGGTGCTGAGTCGCACGCGTTCAAGCTGAATCCACGCCTGTCCGAATCGGCCCTGGAGAAGTTCGAAGCCAAACACCGCGTCCGGTTGCCCGAAGATTACAGGGGCTTTCTGGTTAATCTCGGCAATGGTGGAGCTGGACCGTATTACGGCGTGTTCAAACTCGGGGAGATGGACGATTCGTTCGACTCCCAGAAATGGAAGGAGGGCGATGGTTTCGTTGGCGAGTTGTCAAAGCCGTTCCCCCTTACCGCGGCATGGAACGATGTGACCGGCGAGCCTGAAGAAACGGACGACGAAGAAGCATACGAAAAGGCACTTGAGGCGTTTAACCAACGTTACTGGGCCTCAGAAAACGTGAATGGCGCCATTCCACTTTGCCACGAGGGATGTGCCTATCGAGATTGGTTGATCGTCACAGGCCTAGAAGTTGGACATATGTGGCATGATGCGCGGACGACTCAATTAGGGTTGTACCCAATTGCAATAGGAGAGAAGAAACGGGTCACGTTCCTGGAGTGGTACGTCCACTGGTTGAACGAAGCCCTGGCAATACTACCCAAGCGCGGCGGCTGAACGCTGCCCAACCAACGGCTTAGCCGACCGTTTGCCGGCTTGAAACAATGCACCCAATACCTTCGCGCGGAGGACGCTTTGAAGATCGACGACGTTCGCATTCTGAAGCAGCCGCCGGTTCTTCTCGCGCAGCGCGATAAACGCCTCGAACAGCCGGTGAAGTTATCGTTTGGAGTGACTTTCGACCCAACTAATTGGTGCCGTTTAGAACGGGGCTGCGCGTTTCAGGTACAAAATGGGATCCCCATACGCGGCGCCGGAAAGCGCCTCGGGTGCGTCATGCTCAATATCGTACCACCGGCCCAGCTTACTGGTCCACCTTCCGTTTCGCAATTGACGAGCGGCATGAGTCGGCAGATTATTGCGGCCATAAACGACGATTTTTTGAAAGCCGCTTTCCGCTTCGCCGTTGTCGCAGACTTCAAAGCCCATCGTTCCGAATGCCACAACGAAAGCCTCGAAGAATTCTTCAAGCGCCGCCTCTGACGGCCAGAAGCTGTCTTCGCTGGGCCACCACCACGCCATGTCGTTCTCGACGGCCCAGGCTATGCAGTTGTAATTCGTGTGGTTTCTTCGCTCGTTACCGAGAAGCTGTGCAGTGACGGAAAACGAGCTCGAACCAACAACTCAATCTCCGCCGGCGATAAGCGCATGGCTATTCCCCCACTCGATCCAATCCGCCGCCATCCGATCCACCTTCCCACGATGATCCGGCTTCACCGGGTTTTCCCCGGTGATCGCGCGCAGCGCCCAGAACCAATGATCCGGACGCTCTCGCAATTCTTTGAGTAAAAGCGGAACGACGTCCGGCCCCATGCCGATGATTTGCTGATAGGCGGGTTGCATCGCCATTTCTTGGATGGAGGAAGTCAACAGGCACTCGGCACGCCACGCCTCCGCGAGTCGTGCGAAGCGTTTTTCAAGGGTTTCGGACTTCAGGCTGGGAATCGTGACGGACATGGCTGATTTCCTTCTGGGGAAGGTTGGACTATTCCCTTCCCATTATGGACGAAACACGCACGCAATCCAAGCCTAGCCCGCATCGCCAGGGAAGAGCTGGAAGCTCTTCAGCGGCTTCGAGGAAGGTAAATGGTATACCTCTCGCATCCCCTCCTTGAAATTCCGATTGCCTTTCCGCGCGACTTGGAACATCATTGTTGTGGGGAAGAAACGCTTCGTCTCGGCTTTTCGGTCGGGGAAATCATGCCACAAACAGTTCTGGATCTCGATTCTCTTCGCGTGGCCTCGCCTTGCCATGTTTCGTGGGACGACATGGACGGCGACGAGCGCGTGCGTCATTGCGCCCAGTGTTCGCGCAGTGTCTATGACCTCTCCGCCCTGACGCGGCGTCAGGCGGAGGACTTGGTCTTCGAGGAAGAAGGCCGACTGTGCGTGCGTTTCTACCGCCGCGCCGACGGCACCGTCCTCACCAGCGACTGCCCCGAGGGCGCCCGGACGTGGTGGCGCCGCGCGTCGATCCTCATAGGCACGCTCGCGGTGGCCTTGTTGGCCTGCTTCGGCGTTTTGTTGGCGCAGGTTGTCTCCAATAACGAAGGCGACGACCCGGCCAATCGCCCGGCCGGCCTTTGGCAAACCGTCCTCCAGCCGCCCGCTCAGCCGCCCGTGATGGTGATGGGCGCGATGTGCCCGCCTGAACCGCCCAAGGGTATCGTCGTCCCACCCATAGCCCCGCCGCCCGAACCCGCGCCGGCCAAATAATCGGCCGCCAGCGCCAACCGCTCCTTCCGCTCCGGCATCGCGTACATGACCCGCGCCGGCGTCTCGTCGTAGGTCCGTCCTTCCAGCAATCGCCCCGCGCGCGATTTCCGCACGCCGCCCCACTGCTTGAAGAAGAACGCCACCCCTGCCGCCGCGCAGCGATCACGCAATCGCAACACCCACTCGGCATGCATCGGCCTGGCCCCGTTGCCGCTTTCGCCGCCGCAGATCACCCAGCCGATACCTTCCAGATCGATGTCGCCCAAATCCTCCAGCAGCGGTTCCACCGAGAGAATCCGCAACGCCGCCGGCGTCTTCCGCAATAATTCGACGCGCGGCAACCCGTGCTTGCGATTCTCGACGCTCACGCCCCACCATACGTTCGCCAACTCGGCGCCGAAGCGCAACGAGCCCGACAACAACTCGTGCAGCCGCTCCGCCCGTTTGGTCAGCACCTGATACGTGTGCCAGTTCGCTTGGGCCATCACGCCAATCACTTTTTCCACATACTCGACCGGCACATCTTCGTGAAACAAATCGCTCATCGAGTTGACGAACACCATGCTGGGCTTGGTCCACTTGAACGGCTCGGCCAACTTGTCCGGAATCAGCTTGAGGTCAAAGCCCTGCTCATACGGATGCCCGGGCACACCGCGAAACCGCTCCGCGAACGTCTCCGCGTAGCAGTGCGCGCAGCCCGGACTGATTTTCGTGCAGCCGCGCACCGGATTCCAGGTGGCGTCGGTCCATTCGATGCTGGAACTCGCACTCATGATCGGCTCCGTCACGCATTCTTCTTGCGGCGCACGGCTTCGATGGCACGCACATAGATCGTCTCCAGTCGAGCGCGATCCGAGGCGCTGGCGAACCCCACGCCCGCATCGAAGCGTTTCATCATTGTCTCATACCGAGACAGCCAACGCTCGACGACATCCAGCGACGCCGCCCTTGGCTTAAACGCCGCGCCGCCGCGCTCGACATAGATCGCCGACGTGTGCGCCGCCTGCCCCGGCCCGAAACACCGCGCCGCCAACCAGGTGCTCTCCGTCATCGGCAGTTCGAGTTCCAACGCCGATTCGCCGTCGCTTCCAACCGCCTCCGCGATCACTTCCCCCGCGGCGACGATCTCCAGGCGCTCGATGCCGGCGTGACTCTTAGCCAACGCCCGCACCTTTATCTTATCCTGATCGGTCTGAACCACGCTCCCCGCTTCCTGCCCCTCAACCGAAAACCACAGAAAAGGCCCATTACTGACAAACGTTCGCCCCGCCCGCACCGCCTCGATCCAGCGTCGATAGTCGAGATCCTCGCCCCAGCCAAGCTTGGCGTAGGTTCGCGTTCGGCCCAGACAGGTCGCGTTCGAGTCCTTACCGCCGGCCCCCACAATCGGCACACGCACGCCGCAGTTGAGCAGATGCACCCATTCATCGAGACCCGAACGCGGCGACAACAGATCCGCAATCTCCAACGCGTCCACCTCGCCGAGCAACAGGTTGGCCAGACCCTCGGAGACGTAATCGTCTCGCTCTTCCATCGCGACATCCGACCACGCGACCAGCCCACCCTTGCGATGGCATTGCCCGCACCAGTCGGACAACGTCCAGTTGATTCTCTCCACCGTCAGCGGATAGACGACGCGATGCGTGTTGAGCAGACTCAAGCGCCCCATCGGCGCTTGGTTGTAACTGTTGACGGCGACGAGATGCCCCGCCGTCTGCTTGGCCGTTTGCTGACCGCTGAACTCCAGGATGTTGCCGAGCCAATGCTCATCGCCTGCGCGGCCTTCCGTGATGAGTACGTTGGCGACCGCGATGTCCTCCGCCTGCGCTTCCAGCAGCGCCGCCGACGTCGAAAGATGATGCGCCCGAACATCGCCCGAGTACCAACCCTCGTCGCGCAGGTTGACGCCGCGCTCGATGGTCAACCGCATCGACAACTTGCCCGCGATGAGCGTGACCGTTTCATCGAGCGGCCGATACTCCGGCCCCTTGCACGCCTGCACGCGAATCGCCCCCGGCGGCAAGTCGATCTCACATCCGCCGTCGATGGTCGCCCACGCTTCTCCATCGATAAGCACGTTGCCGCCAACGCCAAGCCCCGGCGCCGTCGCGAATGTCGTCAAGCGACCGAACGGCGCATGATACTCGCCCGCCGCGTCCGTGAAGCGAACCCGGCACGGCGTCGGCTTCCCCGTCGCTGCGTCGTTGATGCGGACGTGAACAGTCTGCAAGCGCGAGGACATCTTTTCTCCCATACCAGAGCCGATGCGCAAGCATCGGCACTTACGGCTCCGGCGTCCCAAACAGATACACCGCGAACGACGCCAACCAATGCTCCCCCGCGTAATCCCCGCTCGCGATGTGAGGCAACGCCGCCTCGACATGCCGCCGCGCCGCTTCCGCCAACACCTTGCGTGCCGGATCGTTCTTGGGCAACGCCGCCGCGATGCTCCGCATGCACCACGCCCGGCTCAGGTTCAGCCCGTCCAGATGCACGATCTGCGGATCGCTGCGATCGCTCACCGTCGCGGGAGTGAGCAGCGTCTTAGGCTCTCCCTTCGCCAAGCCCGGCAGGAACCGCTTCAGCCAACCCGCGAACTCCTTCGGACTTAGCACACGCCGCATCAGGTCCGCTTCCATCAAGCTCGGCGAGAAGAAGTCCGCCCCGTCCGGCTCCCACTTCGCCGGGATCGCCTCATCTTTGGCAAAGTACGCCCGGCTCCGCTCGACCAGCACCTTCTCCAGCTCTTTATTGCCTACCGCCCGCGCATAGTCCAGCGCGAACGTCAACCCGAACGCCGTCTGCGAATGCACCCCGCTGCGGATCGGATACGTCTGCTTGGGGAAGTACTTCACGTAGCGCGTCGCAATCGCCTCCGCCAACGGCGTCAGGTCGCGCGACCACTCCTTGCCGTCCGCGTCGTCCCAGCCGTGCAACTCCTCCGCCAACTTCAAGAGCCAACTCCAGCCATAGGGCCGTTCATACGACTGTGTATTGGGCCGGCCAAAGTAGTCGGCCTCCACCTTCAGGTTCTTCGCGCTCAGGTTCTCCCGCAACGCCGCTCGGATCTCCTTCCCCTCCGGCAAGTCCGGGAAGCGGCGCAACAACCGGACCAACATCCAATGCCCATGCACCGACGAATGCCAGTCGAACGACCCATAGAACGCAGGATGCATCGCCTTGGGACTCTTGACGTCCGCGTTCCCGTTGAGCACGTCCCCCGGTTTGTTGGGATACTCCTTCTGGATCCCCTTCAAAGCCAGCCGAGCAAACGCGGAAGTCTGCTTGACGTCCATCTTGAGTTCCTTGGCAGGTTGAGCGGCCGCGATGCCGGGCACTAAACAGCAAAACAGAGCAAACACACGCATCGACAATCTCCCTCACATTGTGGCGGCCGGTATTCTACCGGCCCGACCATTCCGTGGCACGCTCTTCCAATCAACCCGTGGCACGCTCTTCGGTAATCCGAAGGGCGTGCGGCCCCCGCCGCAGTCGCACTCCACCGGCCGGTAGAATACCGGCCGCCACACCTCTCCCCCCTTGTGCCGCCGCCCGCCCTCGGGTAAACCTAGATCAACCCAAGGAGCCATCCCATGAAACCTCTCCCCGTTCTCCTCACTCTCCTCCTCCCCATCCTGGCCCACGCCCAGGACGCCCCGACCTATCCGCGCGTCAACGTCGCGCCCATCTTCAAAGTCGACCCCGCCTGGCCCAAACGGCCCGCCGACCTCGCGTGGGCCGAGATGCCGGGCATCGCCGTCGACGCCAAGGACAACGTCTACGTCTTCACCCGCGCCAAGCCCCCCGTCCAGGTCTTCGACGCCTCCGGCAAGTTCCTCCGCGCCTGGGGCGACCACATCGCCAGCTCCCACCACATCCGCATCGACCCCAAAGGCCACGTCTGGACCACCGACATCGAACGCCACCTCGTCCAGAAACACACCCCCCTAGGCAAACTCCTCCTCACCCTCGGCACCCCCGACAAGGCCGGCCGCGACAACAACCACTTCTATATGCCCACCGACGTCGCCTTCTCCCCCGCCGGCGACATCTTCGTCAGCGACGGCTACGGCAACGCCCGCATCGTCCACTTCGACCCCGAAGGCAACTTCAAAAACGCCTGGGGCGGACTCGGCCACGCCAAGGGCCAGTTCAGCATCCCCCACACCATCGCCGCCATCAAAGACCGCATCTACGTCGGCGACCGCAACAACGCCCGCATCCAAGTCTTCAGCCAAAAGGGCGACTTCCTCGAAGAATGGACCAACCTCATCATCCCCTGGGGCTTCGCCGTCACCCCCAAAGACGAACTCTGGGTCTGCGGCAGCTCCCCCGCCCAATGGCGCAAAGACGACAAAGTCCTCGGCGTCCCCCCCGCCGACCAGATCCTCATGCGCTTCACCCCCCAAGGCAAACTCCTCCAACTCGTCGTCCTCCACCTTGGCATCGAAGGCAAATTACGCCCCGGCGAGCTCAACTGGGTCCACGCCATCGCCCCCGACTCCCAAGGCAACCTCTACCTCGGCGACATCAAAGGCAAACGCGCCCAAAAGTTCACCCTCAAACTCCCCTAACCCGACCACTGCGACACCAACCCCCACCACTACGACACCCGCCCTGTCGTAGTGGTCGCCCTCGCCAACCCTTGCCCCACAACAACTTACGCCGCCGCGAGTGTACTACGACAGCACGACACCCTCGCACCCCCCACCGTTTACGCCGTTTGGGTTTCTGCATGCAGTTCAACCGAGCTTGACACCATGCCGGAAACCCGCCAAACCGAGACTCGCGGTAACGGAAATCACGCCTCGCCTGCCACCTTCGTCAGCAATGTCTTTATGTACGTCCCTTTGTCATCCCGCTGAAACAAGACGTGGCAATCCTGGAGTTGTGCCTTCGTCATGCCGTCGCCCCACATCGGAATGTTCTGGTAAAGCGTCGGCGAAACGACGAACGAATTGAGGATCACGTCGGGATCGGCGAGCCGCGCTTCGATGTCCTTGATCGTGCGGTGAAATTGAACCTTTGGATTGGACGAACCATCATCAAGCTGCCGCAGGCCCTTGGGGTCAACAAACGTGACATACTGCTTCCTGCCGACTAGGAGCCAGAGGATAAAGTCCGGATAGAAGTTGCCCGCCTCGAAAAAGCCGATGCCTCGCTTGCTCACGTTGCGGAGCAGGAAAAGCTCCCGGTCCTTGAAGAAGTCCTTGTTCTCGTCGTGGAACTTCTTGAGGTCGAGAACAAAGTCCCGCTCGCCGTCGTTGAGCGTCACGGGCCTCACCTCGATTAGTTTGCTTCCCACCTTGGGCAAATGCAGCAACGGCTGGTACAGGTGGCTGCCGAACCAATAGGCGGAAAGGTTGCCAACCTCCAGCTTCTCTCGAATCTTCCGCTTGTCGATCTCAACCTTCAGATTGTTCAGTCCTTGCTTGATATTCTCCGCGGATTCCTCGATCAGTAGTCGATACTCTTGCACGAAGTTCGGATCGTCTTCCCGAAGCTCATGGTATTCCAGATGGTCGGCCTCCCATTCCTGCTTCTTGTGCTTGTAAAAGCGGTCGATGTACCTCTTCAAAAGCGCCGCGGCGATCTCTTCCCAACGTCGTACCCGGTCGAAGCGGGTGAACTCCATCTCCGCCGCTGGGATGAACAGCCGATACCAGCCCGGATTGCAAAGCAACTTCATGATGCTCTCACGAGGAAGGTTCAGGTTGTACCACGCCCGTTCGTTCTTGAAATGTTGCAACTCAAAATAAAGCGCGTCGATGTCCATGAAAGCCAGATGCTTGTCGCCCAAGACGCCTTCCTCCATCACCGCGTTTTCGCTCGTCGGGCCGAGCCCCTTGCTCTGCCGTGCCTGAATCTTCGGATACCAGTTGAGCGTGACCGGATGCTTCATCAGGAACGGAGGCGGCTCATCCAGCGTCGGCTTCTGTTTGCACTGCCGCTTGAAGTCCACGCCCTCCTTGAGCCGGATGCTCGTGAGCTTCTTGCCGTCCAGGTTCTTGATGACCGGCAAGATAAACTCGATCCGATCCTCGTTCGTCGGCAGGCCCTCGTCCTCCAGATATTCCTTGAATTGCTGCATGTACTGCGCCCGGATGCCGAAAATGTTCAGCGTTTCCAGCAAGTTGATCTGCGGCGGCTTCGGGATGCCGTCAAGCCGGCTGCTCCGCTTGAGGCACATGCCCAAGCCCTTGAGCCGCACGCCGCGCCCGAATAGTTGGATGATCTCCGAACCTTCCGACTTACCGACGTTCATCAGCCCCATCGTGCTGACCCGCCAACTGTTCCACCCTTCGGTGAACTTCTTCGAGCCGATCAACACGTTGACCGTCGAATCGTTATCGCTCAGGTCGGCGAACAACGACCCGGAGAACTCCTTGTCGCTCACGGCCATGTAATCGGGATGTTCCTCGCACAGCTTGCACAGGGAGGCAGCGTCACCGACGTTGATGACTCCGAAGGACTCGTTCTCGCCCAGGCGCAGGGCGATCTCGCCGTCCGTCCCCTTCAGATTAATATCGTGCAGCTTGGCCGGAGTCGGCGCGTTGAACAGCACCTTCAGGATGTCGCTAAAGGTTTCTTCGCCGCGCGTGGGAGGTTGG
>Ga0163144_10003239_pt1 | contig 37115 bp, 28 predicted proteins | sample OliLak19BULKMAT1_FD_123175 | JGI IMG/M metagenome (GOLD analysis project Ga0163144, IMG submission 123175) | Freshwater microbial mat bacterial communities from Lake Vanda, McMurdo Dry Valleys, Antarctica - Oligotrophic Lake LV.19.BULKMAT1 | ecosystem: Environmental > Aquatic > Freshwater >...
AGAGTGGCGGTGCCCCGGGTCGTCGGGCATCGTGTCGGGCTTCCCGGCTGGAGCCCCCCCATGAGCCGATTCCTCCTCCCGTTCGTGGCTGCGGCCCTCGGCGCGGCGGGCGGCACCTATGCCGTCCAGCGCTGGGCCCCGGCGCCGCCTTCGGCGGCTCCGTCGGCGGCCGAGTCGGCGAGCGACGGTGACGTGAAGGCGGAACTCGCCGCGATTCGCCGATGGCTCGAAAGGCCCGGTGCAGTCGGGGCTCCCGGGACCCTGGCCGCGGGCTCACGCCCCGGCGAGGCGGCCGCGGCCGTCGCGTCGCGGCCCGCCGTCACGCTCACCGCCGCCGACCTCGAGGCGGCCGTCGCGAGGGCCGTGGAGACGAGCCTCGAGACGCGGGCCGAGGCCGACCGGGCCGCGAAGGCCGCCGCCGCCGCCCCCAAGGCGCGGAAGTCGCTGGCCGAGGTGGCGCGCGAACTCGACCTGACGTCGTCCCAGGAAGACGCGGTGCGCCAGGCCTATCGCGACGCCACCGACCGCCTGCTGAAGGTCATGGCGGAGCCGGAGAGCGACGCCAACACGCTCCGTCGCGAACTCGAGGCCGCCAAGGGCGACTCGAGCAAGACCATGGGCCTCGTCACGAAGTACATGCCGAAGTTCCTCACGAAGTTCGGCGACGTGATCTCGATCCAAGCGGAACGCGACGCGAAGATCCGCACGGCCGTCGGCACGGACAAGGCCGACAAGTTCGACCGGTACCGCATCGAGGAGGAGGATCCCTTCGGCCTCGACGGCAACGTCTCCGTCGGCGTGAGCGCCGGCGACCGCTAGCCGGAGGGCCCGGACCCCGACGTGCGCCCCCCTCGCCCTCGCGCCGCCCTCGCCGCCCTCGTCCTCGGAACGGCGCTCCTCGGGATCGGGGCGGCGGGGGGCCCGGTCGCACACGGCGAGGACGCTCCGGCGGCCGAGGTCGTGCCCGCCGGCGACCTCGCGTCGGACGAGCGGGACGCCGCCGACGTCGCGTTCGCGACGACGGTCCGCTTCGCGACGGCGCCCGAGGGCTTCACGCCGCCCCCCCACGCTGCCGAGGCCTCGGGGCTCGTCGTGAGCCCGGGCGGCGCGGTCGCGACGACCGATCGGTTCGTGCGCCGCGTCGAGGCGGCCCCGGCGGGCGTGACGCTCTGGGGCCGGGTCGGCGACGGGCCGTGGGAACGAGCGCGGGTCGTGGGACGCGCGTGGTTCGCGCGCCTCGGGGTGGTGCGGCTCGCGCCGACCGCAACGCCGCGGCGCTTCGCGGCGTTCGCGACGACGCCGCGGCAGCCCCGCCCGCGCGTGGTGGCGGCCGTGGCGGCCGGCGGGCCTCGCGTGGACCTCCGGGCGGCCCCGATCGCGAGTCTCGTGTGGGCCGACCCGAGGGTCGCGGGCGCGCGGCTCGAAGTCCGCCGCACGTCGGCCGACCGTGAGCCCGGCAGGGGCGCGGTGGTGGTCGGGTTCCGCGTGGCGGAGGCCGTCGTCGGGCGCGGGGTCGAGGGGACGCCGGTGTTCCTCGCGAACGGACGCTGCGCGGGCCTGGTGCTCGGCGTCGACGCCGACCGACCGGGCGCGGAGGCGGTGAGGGTCGTGCCCGCCGAGGTCGTGGCGCCCTGGGCCGACCGGCTCGCGCGGGACGACCGGTTCGACCCGCTCGACCTCGGCGTGACGTTCTTGCCGGCGCCCGCGGAAACGGGCGCCGCCGTGGTGTTGCCCGCCGACCTCGAGGCCCTGCGCGCGGGGACCGCGCAGAAGGGCGGTGCCGTGGCCGCCGACCTCGTCCGGGCGAGCCCCGCGATGGGCGTGCTGTGGCCGGGCGACCTCGTGGTCGAGATCGGCGGGCGGGCGTTCGTCGGCGAGATCGCGGAGTGCCACGCCCTCGCCGCGGCGGCCTTCGAGGAGGGCGTGCCGGTCGACGTGGTGACCTGGCGCGGCGGCAAGCGCGCCGCCGTCTCGATCACGCCGGTCCGGGCGCGGACGCTCTACCGCGACGTCGCCGTCGAGATGGAGCGCCGCGCCGCGCGCCTCGATCGCTAACCGGTACGGGCGCCGCCGCCGCCGCACCCCAGCCGATCCCGCCGCTGCGGGACGCCCCGGAGCCTCGCGATGAGCGCGGGCCGGGACCGCGGCGGATCGCCTAGGCCGTGGGGGGCGCCTTGCGGAAGGCGGAGCAGATCCAAAGGACGCCCTGGAGGATCGCGCCCCACTGGATCAGTTCGACGCCGACGGCGACGGCCCCCTGGCCGAAGCGGACGAAGAAGTGCTCGTTGATGCCCGACGAGAGCGACCCGCCGACGCCCAGCGCGATGCCGAGCAGCACCATCGCGAACGAGAACCCGCCGGGCATCCCGGGCAGCGTGTCGAGTTTCTTGACGTTGACGTCCACGGGAAGACCTCCGCCGGTCGGGACCGCGCGACGGTGCGTCGCCCGGCGCTTCCGACCCTCGGGATCCACCCTACCCCCAGCCCCGGGCGGCGCCACGCGACCCCCGGGAGGATCCGGGCCCGCTACGTCGCGGGCGCCTTCGGTCCCGACGCCGGCGCGGTGGGCTTCACGGGGGCGACGGGCTTGACCGGCGCAACCGGCTTGGGCGGCGCCGACTCGTCCCACCACACGCTGAAGTCGGCGTACGTCGTGTCGGACCGGCGCTCGGTCTGGCCGCGATGGACCTCCTGCACGATCGTGAGGTAGGGCGCCTGCGACTTGCGCGCCGCGCGGGCGGGGACGCCGTAGCGGTCGGCGATGTGGCCGTTGCCCGCCACCACCACCATGCGCGAGCCCGGGCCGGCCTTTTCGAGCCACGCGGCGACGTTGGACGACATCGTCTCGTCCCAGATCACCATGGACGTGTACATGCGCTCGAAGGCGTCGGCCTTCATCTCGTGGCCGTGCCCGCCGGTCGCCGCCTTCACGAAGGCGCGGTGCGCGCCGTCGGTCATGTCGAGCGGGGGCAGCGCGACCTTCTGCTCGGGCGTCAGCGCGTCGAGCCCCTGGCGCGACACGGTGCGGGTGATCTCCTTCGGCGCGTTCAACGCGATCACCGGCAGCTTCTTCGCGCGGCACAGGCGCAGCATGGGCGCGTACATCTCCCAGCCGAAGCCCCACCGCGTCGGCCACTCCGTCCGCTCGAGCATCGCCTTCTCGTCGATCTCGCCCGCGACGTACGCGTCGAGCGCGGGTTGAAACGGCGCGAAGAACATCTCGAGGCCGAGCGCGAGCGGCGTGTCGGTCTTCTCGGCGAGCGCCGCGAGGACCTTCGTCTGGAACTCGTGGTGCGCGACCTGGTCGTGGAACTCCCCGACGTGGATGACGCGGACGGCGTGCAGCCGCTCGACGAGTTTCTCGAACTGGATCGGCTCGTCCGTCCGGTGGTCGAGGATCGTCCCGGCCGTCGGCATCTGCGGTGCCGGGATCGGCGCGGGAAGCGTCGGAGCGGTCGGCGTCGGCATGGGGACCGCCGCGGCGGCGCACGGGCGCTCGCCGCAGCGGCTCGACGCGCACGCCGTCAGCAGGAAGGCCGCCGCGGCGACCGGGATGAGGGCGAGGGGACGCGACATGGAGCGCTCCGGCGGGGGGCGCGCAGATTACACGTCGTCGCGCCCGCCGTCACCCGACGATCCGTCGAAGTCGTCGGCGCCGGCCGATGCATCGGAACCGGAGGACGGCCCGCCGTCGCCGGGCGACGCATCTGTCGCATCCGCCGCGACGCCGGCCGACGTCGGCCGGCCCGCCGGGATCTTCGGCGCCCGCGACGTCGGCCCGAGGAACCGGACCACCACCGGGCTCGCCCGATTGAGGCGGCAGGCGGTGACCGGGTCGCCGCGCCCCTCGACGTTCCCGACCTCGTACATCTCGAGCACGCCGTCGTCCACGGCGCGGTTGATGAGTTCGCGCTTGTGGCGCGGGTCCTCGATCCCCGCGTTGCGGGGCCCGATCACCTTGTTCACGAGGTACCGCACGCCCACGAAGGGCAGCCGGTGCTCGAGCTCGTCGACGAGCCGCACGAACGACGCCCAGTCGTAGCGCTCGAAGTTCAGCGCCGGGCCCTCGCGCCCGCCGAACTCCCGCGTGCCGAACTCGCGGGGCGCGAAGTCGCGCGGCCCGCGGGCCGACCGGCCCTCCGGCTCGCCGCGACCGGCGGAGCGGCCGCCTTCGGCGCCCCCGAACCGACCGCCCGCGGGCCCGCCGAAGCCGCGGCGCTCGCGGTCACCGTAGCCCCGACCTTCCGGCGCCCCGAAGCGGTCGCGCGGCGGCGACCCGAACCCGCGGGCGTCGCGCGGCGCCGGACGCGCCGGCGGCGCCAGCGGACGCGGGGTCGGCGGCTTCGGCGCGGCGGGCGCGACGGGCGCCGCGGCCGGGGCCTCGTCGCCTGCGTCGTCTTCGCCCTGGGCGGACGTCGACGCGGGCCCGACGGCCCCGGCGAGCACCTCCTCCACCGTGGCCGAGGCGTCGGCCTCCCCGCGCAAGCCCGTCAGGTCGGCGCTGGCCGGCGTGACGACGAGCACGTCGCTCCCGTCGGCGCGCAACGACGCCACGAGCGGCAGCAGGCGCTCGTCGCCGGTCGCGATGACGAACGCGTCGGGCTCCCCGCCCGCGTAGCGCGCCTCCAGGGCCTCCACGGCTAGGCGCACGTGCGCGCGGTCCTCGCCGGCCGGGCCTCGCGTCACGAGCACCGGGGCGACGCGCGCGGCCTGCAGCGCGTTCGCGTCGTCCACGCGCGGGCCGAAGTCGGCGTAGGCGCGGGCGAACATGACGCGGCCGACGCCCCCGGCGTAGCGCAGCAGCGCGGCGGCGAGCGCGGCGGGGGCGGGCGCGGCGCCCGCGCGCGACAACGACTCGAGGTCCATCAACACGGCGACGTGCGCCTTCGGCTCGGACATGGGGAGACTCCACGGGGGAGGGCGTCCGCGCGGGGACGCGCCACCGATGACAGGACAGAGGAGACCGACAGAGGAAGAGGACAAACGGAGGGGACAAACGGACGGGACAGAGGAAATCAGACGACGAAGCAGCGGGAACGCCAACGCAGCAGCAGCAGCAGCAGCAGCAGCAGCAGCAGCAGCAGACAACGAGGCCTGGGACGGGCCCGCAACGACACACCGCCGATCGCGAACGAGGCCCAGGGTAAAAGGAGGGACGGCCCCGCCCCCATCGAATCCGCCCCGGGCCCTCCGCACCGGACGCCCCCCCCCGCACCATGCCGTCTGCGCCGCGCCCCCGCGTCCGTCCGCTCGAGGCCTTCCCCTTCGATGGCGACGGCGAGGGCGCGCCGCGTTTCGCGTTGCGGGACCCGGAGGGCCTCTTCGACGGGCTGCGGGTGGTGACACCCGCGGTGATCGAATTCCTGCGCCTCGCCGACGGCACGCGGACGACAGCGGAGCTCGCGGCGGCGTGGTCGCGGGCGTCGGGGGCCGAGCTCGCGCTCGACGAGCTCGAGGGGCGGGTCGCCGAGCTCGCCGCGGCGCTCGTCCTCGAGGGGCCCGCGGTGGCGGCGGCGCGACGGGCGGCGCTCGGGGCCTACCGAGCGCAAGACGCGAGGCCCGGGGCATGCGCGGGCGCGTCATATCCGGCGTCGGCGGCGGCGTGCCGTCGGTTCCTCGACGCGCAGCTCGAGGCCGCCGGTGAGCTCGAGCTGCCCGCCCGCGTGCGCGCCGTGCTCGCGCCGCACATCGACCTCCGGGGCGGCGGCGCGTGCCACGGGGCCGCCGCCCGGGCACTCGCGCGGTGCGAGGCCGACACGTTCGTGGTGCTGGGCACGGCGCACGCGCCGCTCGCGCGGCCGTTCGCACTCACGACGCTCGACTTCGCGACCCCGGTCGGCACGGTGCGCACCGACCGCGACCTCGTGGCGCGGCTCGCGGCGCGCGGGGGCGGCGGGCTCCTCGACGACGAGCTTGCGCACCGCGGCGAACACTCCGTCGAGTTCCAGGCGCTCTGGCTCGCGCACCTCTTCGCCGGGCGCCGCGACGTGGCGCTCGTGCCGGTGCTCGTGGGCTCGCTGCACGCGCGGATCGGCGACGGGCGGCCCGCGCGGAGCGACGCGCGCGTCGCCGACTTCGTGGACGCGCTCGTGGAATTGGTCGAAGCGCGCGGCGACCGCGTGGCCCTCGTCGCGAGCGTGGACTTCGCGCACGTGGGCCCGAAGTACGGCGACGCGGACCCGGTGACGCCGGCGCGCCTCGCGGAGGTGATGGCGGCCGACCGCGTCCTCCTCGAACACGCCGCGGCAGTGGCGCCCGACGCCTGGCTGCGCGCGCTGCACGCGGAGCACGACGCGCGCAACGTCTGCGGCGCGGCGCCCACATGGACGCTCCTCGAGGCGCTGCGCCACCGCGGGCTCGCGGGCACCGTGCTCCGCCACGACCACTGGCAGATCGACCCCGCGACCCGGAGCCACGTGTCGTTCGCCGCGATCGCCTACGGCTAGCCGAGGGCCGGGCCTCGCGTCCCGCGCCGGCTCACGTCGTGGCGACCGTCCTCGACGGCGCGCACCACGCCGCGACCGGCCGACCGTCGACGCCCGGCCAGCCGACGCCGGCCCACGTGAGCAGCGTCGGCGCGAGGTCCTCGATCGGGATCGCAGGGAGCGTGCCCGGCGCGATCCCGGGCCCGACCGCGATCGCGAGCCCGTCCGCGCGGTGGTCGCCCGTGCGCAGGCCGCGGTACGGTCGCGCCACCGTCCCGATCCGCGGCGACGTGAGCGACGGGATCGGGGCCGCGCGCGACCATCGGGCGAGGAGATCGGGCAACGGGGCCGCGTGGGGCGGCGGATGGACCGTGTCGGTCCGCAGGATCGCGTCGAACGCGGGCTCGCCCGTCGCCCCGTTGCGGAACTCGGCGAGCCCCGCGGCCAGCGCGTCGAGGTACGCGTCGAGCTCCGCCCCGGGCCGGATGCGGCCGTGGGGCTCGCGCCCGACGAGGTTCACGCGGACACCGGCCCACGCGTCGTTGTTCGGGACCATGAAGCAGGTCCGCCCCGCCGCCCGGGCCGGCAGCGGGAGGCCGCGCCCCAGTTTCTTCCGCAGCCGGCGACTCCACCCGCGGGTCACGCGCCGGTCCACCCACCGCGCCCAGCGGCCGTGGAGCGAAGGCCACCGCCCCTGCGGCAGCGACCGCTCCAGCCGCTCGAGCGCCTCGTCGAAGGCCGCGGACCCGTCGTAGTGGGGCCCCATGCCGTGGCTCGCGAGCACGAGGACGCGCGCGTCGGCCGGGGCGCGCGCGAGGACCCGGCCGACCGAGGCGTCGATCGCCGCGTATGTGTCGAGGAGCGGATCGCCGATCGCGGCCGCGATGCGGGCGTCGTGGCGGTCGTGGTTCGGGTCGTGGACGTGCCAGAGCTGGTGCCCTGCGCAGTGCGCCTCGGTGAACGCGACGGCGACGAGGTCGGGGCGCGCCGACGCGATCGCGGCGTCGAGGACGCGCTCCCGTCGGCGCGCGCGCTCGCCGAGGTCGTCGCGGAACCGCGCGATCTCCGGCGCGGTCCGCCGGATTTCGTCGCACGAGCGGAACGGCGGGAGGCCGACGTCGCGCCGGATCGCGTGCGCGAGCTCCGGCGGCGCGGCGCAGAAGCCGTCCGCCTCCGGATCGTGGGTCCCCCAATCGACGACGTGGGCGCCGAGGAGCTCGGGCGTGAACCGCGACTTCGGGAGGTCAACGACCGCGACGCGGACGCCCGCCGCGCTCGCGCGGAGCCAGAATGGGTCCCCGTGCAGTTCGTGCGCCCCGTAGACCGCGGCGCGGTACCCGCCGGCCTGCAGTTGCTCGTAACACGCCCGCCCGTGCCGCGCGCAGCCGGTGGCCGTCGAGAGCGACGGCCAGACGGCGCCCACGTAGAGCCCGACCGGATTGTGCGTCGTCGCGACGCTCCCCCGCGCGAGGAGCGCCGCAAGGTTCGGGCACCGCCCGCGCGCGGCGGCCGCGCGCAGGAGGTCGGGGTCCATGGAGTCGAGCCCCACGAACCAGACGGACGGCGCCGCGGCGCTCACGACCGACGCTCGACGACCGCGGGCGTCGGCGGCGCCGCGCCGCCCCAGGGACGCGCCGACGCCGGCGTCGCGGGGGGACCGGCGAAAATCGCCCGCAACGGCGCCGGGACGCAGCGGCGGAGCCACCCGAGCCCGAACACGCGCCCGCGCTCGCGACGCACCTCGTCCACGTGGCCCGCGAGGTACGCGAGCCGCCAGGCGGCGCGGAGGGTGCGGGCACGGTCGCCGCGCCACGTCGCGCGGGCGTAGGCGACGCGGCGCGCGAGCAGGTCGGCGAGGATGGCGAGCGGCAGCCCGCGCACGCGCAACCGCGCCCTCGCCAAGCGCGACGTGCGCAACCGCCAGCGCCCCCGGCCGTAGCGGTACGCCCGCAGGAGCAGGGCCGGCTCCTCGAGTTGCGCGGCGGTGACCACGTGTTCCGTGACCGCGTCGCGGGCGTACCACGCCCGCGCGCCGTCGCGGCGCAACCGCAGCAGCAGCTCCGTTTCCGCCCCCATGGCATAGTGCGCGGAGCCGTCCGGGCCGATCGTCGCGTCGAACCGGAGGCCGGCGGCGAACCGGTCGGCGCGGATCGCCACGGCCGGGCCGACCGCCTCCGTCGGGTCCACGGGCCCGTCGGCCGGGCGTTCGACGCACGCAAAGCTCGGCCCCGGGCGGACCGCCCGCAGCACGTGCGCCGGCGGCTCGACCAGGAAGCGGGGGCGCACCGTGCCCACGATGACGTCGGCCTCGGGGTGCGCGTCGGCCGCGGCCCGCAGCGCCGCGAGCCAACCAGCGTGCGGGAGCGCGTCGTCGTCGGTGAAGACGACGAGGTCGCCCTCGATCGCCGTCAGCGCGCGGTTTCGCGCGCCGTTCTGCCCGACGGCGGGCCCCTCGACGACGACGAGGGGCAGGCGGGCCGCCCGCGCATGCAGGACGGCCGGCGTCGCGTCGCGGCTCCCGTCGTCGGCCACCACCAGGCGGTAGCCGCCCGTCGGCGCGTCGAGACGCTCGTACGCGTCGAGCGTTCGGCCGAGCGTCGTGGCACGATCGCGGGTGGTGAGGACGACGGTGAGCACGCCCCTTGATAGGGACGCGCCGACGTCGGCGCAAGGGCGATCCCGAGGCATCCGCGCGCCGGGCGCTACGCTCTCCCCGTGCCGCCCCGCCGCCCCGCCCCGCCCCTCCCTCTCCGCGGTCACGTCGCTCTCGTCACGGGCGGCGCCCGCCGCGTCGGCCGCCGCATCGTGCTCGCGCTCGCCGACGCCGGCGCCGACGTCGCCGTCCACGCGTTCCGCAGCGGTCGCGAGGCGAACGCGCTCGCGCGCGCGGTACGCGCGCTGGGGCGCCGCGCCGCCGTCCTCACCGGCGACCTCGCCGACGACGTCGTCACGCGCGCCCTCCCCGCGAGCACCGTCGACCTGCTCGGCCGGCTCGACGTCCTCGTCCACAACGCGGCCGTGTTCGCGCCCACCGACCCGCGCTCCGCCGACGTCGTCGCGTGGGACCGCATGATGGACGTCAACGCGCGCGCCGCGTGGGTCCTCACGTCGGCGGCTGCGCCGCTCCTCGAGCGCACCCGCGGCGCCGTCGTCCACGTCGCGTGCGCGTCGGCCGCGGCGCCGTGGGCGGGGTTCCTCCCCTACAGCGCGTCGAAGGCCGCGCTCGTGGCCCTCGTGAAGGGCTTCGCCAAGGCGCTCGCGCCGAAGGTGCGCGTGAACGCCGTCGCGCCGGGGCCCGTGCTCGCGCCGGACGACGACGACCGCGGGCGGGCCGCCGCCGTCGCGACGACGCTGCTGCGTCGCTGGGGCACGCCCACCGACGTCGCGCAGGCGGTCGTCTTCCTCGCGACCGCGCCGTACATCACCGGCGTCGTGCTCCCCGTGGATGGCGGACGGCACCTGCGCGGGTGACGCGAGGCCCGGCGGCGCGGGCCGTCCGGCGCGGATTCCGCGCAACCGCGGACCGGGTCGCGCGACGACAGGGGGATGTCCCGCGTCGCCGCCCTCGCCGTCGTGCCCGCGCTCGTGTTCGCCGTCGCGAGCGGGGGACGGTCCCCGCCGACGACGGTCGCCGGCGAGGTCGGGACGGCACCGCACGCCGTCGAGCTCGGACCGGTCACGTACCGCGTCGTGCGTCTCGAGGCGCTCCGGTTCCGCGTGCCCGCAGGTCCCGACGGCGAGGGCGACGACGTCGAGTTGGGCGACGCCGGCCGCTGGCGCGCCGACGGCGACGCCGGCCGCTGGCGCGCCGACGGCGACGGGGGCGCTCCGACGACCGCGCCCCCCGACGACGACGGCGACGCGGACCGCGCCCGCGCGGCGCTCCTCGCCGACCTGCGCGACGCCGACGGTGGGGCGCCCGCGGCGGTGCGCGCGCGCCCCCCACCGGGGACGCCGTCGCGGGAGCGGTCCCGCCGGGAGAGCGTCCCGCGCGGCCGCCCGTACGGGGTCGACGCCTGGCGCCTCGTCGCCACGTGGGAGGCCGCGGCGATCGTGCGGTGCAGCCGCGGCGCGGCCACGACGCTCCGTGTCGCCCGCGCGCGCCGGGCCGTCGCGGTGCCGCTGCCCCCACCCGACGTCCACGCGGCCCGCCGCCTCGGCGCCGCGGACGACCCGCCCCCGTGGCCGGCGGCGCTGTGCGCGCCCCCGCCGCCCCACCCGGACGCCGACGGCCCGGCGCGGCGTCGCCCCTCAACGACGACGCCCGCGCGCCCGCCGCCGCTCCCACCGCCCGACGTCGCAACGCCCCTCGCACGGGCGATCGCGCGGGCGCGGGCGGGCGACCCGGTGGGCGCGGCCGCAGTGGTGACGACGATCCCGCCGCTCCCCGTCCCGGCGCGGCGCGCCCCGTCCGACGCGGTCGCCGAGCCCGCCGCGGCGGTCCTCGCTACGGTGGTCGCGGCGGTGGTCGCGGCGGTGGTCGCGGCGGTCCTCGATGCGGCATGGCGGGCGGAGATCCTGCTGGCGGTCGGCCGCGCGCGCGAAGCGGCCGACGGACTCGAGGCGGCGGCGGGCCTCGCGGCGACGGGCCTCGCAGCGACGGGCCTCGCAGCGACGGGCCTCGCAGCGACGGTGCTCGGCGGCGGCGGCGGCCGCAGCGACGACGCCGGGGGTGACGCCGTCGTCACCTTCCTCCGTGAACGCGCCGCGTGCGCCGCGTGGCGGGCGGCCGCGCCCGCGCGGGCCGCGGTCCGGTGGACGGAACGGGTCGCCGGCCCGGACGCGACGGGCTCGCCGGGCCCGTCGGGACGGGCGCGTGGCGCCCTCGACGACCGTGGAGACGCGACGCTCGCGGCGCCGCAGGTTGACGGCCTCGACAACGTCGCGCCGTCCGACGACGACGGGTTGGCGGCGGTGCGCCGCCGCACGGCCGCCTTCTGGACCGCGCGGCCCCCGGCGCGTCCGGCCCCCGCAGGCCGTGCGGCGCGCGCGCCGCGGCGACGACGGCGCCGCCCGGCGCTCCCCGGCTTGGTGGGCGGAGACGCCCCCGGTACGTTGCGAGCCTCATGGCCTCCCCCCTCCCCTCGCAGGCGGACGTCGTGGTGATCGGCGCGGGCGCCGTCGGCGCCGCGGCCGCGTGGTACCTGACCGAGCAGCAGGGCCTGTCGGTGGCGGTGCTCGAGGCGCGCGCGATCGCCGCCGGCTCGACGAGCCGGAGCGCCGCCGCGTTCCGCCAACAGTTCTCGTCGCCCGCGCACGTGCGGATGAGCCGCTTCTCGCGCGAGGTCTACGAGCAGTTCCCGCGGCGGTTCGGCGGGCCCTCCGTGTTCCTCCAGCACGGCTACCTCTTCCTCTACGAACACGAGCGGGACATGGAGGCGGCGCGCAAGCGCGTCGCCTTCCAGGTGGGCGAGGGCGTGACCGACGCGCGCGCGCTCGCCCCCGCCGACGTCGACGCGCTGCCGGGGCTCGCGGGCGCCTTCCACACCGCGGGGATCGCCGGCGCCACGTGGTGCCCGTCGGACGGCTTCCTGCGGCCGACGGAGATCGCGGCCGGATTCATCGAGGGCGCCAAACGCCGGGGCGCGAGCGTGCACGTCGGCGCGAAGGCGACGGGCTTCACGTCGGAGCGCGGCGCGGTCACCGGCGTCGTCGTGGACGGCAAGCACACCATCCGCACGAAGGCGGTGGTGGTGGCGGCGGGCTGGTGGAGCAACGCGGTGTCGTCGCTCGCCGGCTGCCCGATCCCCGTCGTCGCCGTGAAGCGCTACCTCTACCTCACGCCGCAGTTCGAGACGCGCCAGGTCGGGCACTTCCCCCTCGTCGTCTGGAACCTCGGCGCCTATGCACGCCCGGAGGGCAACGGCCTGATGATGGGCTGGGACGAGAAGCCCGCACGCCCGGCCGGCAGCGACCGCTTCCCGCCGCCCAAGCAGGACATCGCCGAGCTCGAGGCCCACCAGGACGACGCGCCCGCCGGCTACGGCAAGGGCATCGACGAGTACGGCATCGAGGTGCTCGCCGAACTCGCCAACGCGATGCCCTGGCTCGCCGACGTGGGCGCGGTCCAGTACGTCGCCAGCGGCTACTACGAGGTCACCCCCGACGACAAGGCGATCCTCTCCACCGACCCGCGCCTGGCCGGGCTGTTCCACGCGAGCGGGTTCTCCGGCCACGGGATCATGCACGCGCCCGCGGCGGGTCGCGCCGTCGCCGATCTCGCGCTCGGGAAGACCCCGACGTTCCCGCTCGACGGCTTCGCGCTCGCGCCCCTGCTCGAGAACCGCGAGCGCGCCGACCGCGAGCGGATGGTGATCTGACCCCCCGACCGAAGGGGACGCCCGACCGGACGGGCGCCACCCGACCCCGACCCGACGCGGCCCCCGCCGTGCCCGGAGACCGTTCATGCGCCTGTCCTCCATGCTCTTCGCCACCCTCCGCGACGCCCCCACCGACGCCGAGGTCCCGAGCCACCGCCTCATGATGCGCGCGGGCCTCATCCACAAGGCGGCCGCGGGCATCTACACGTACGGCCCGTTCCTGTGGCGGACGCTGACGAAGATCGCGACCATCGTGCGCGACGAGATGGACCGCACGGGCGCACAGGAGTGCCTGCTGCCCCAGGTGCAGCCCCAAGAGCTGTGGGCCCGGAGCGGTCGCCTGCCGGCCTACCTCGCCGCGGGCATCATGTTCACGCTGAAGGACCGCAAGGGTGGCGAGTTCGCGCTGGCCCCCACCGCCGAGGAGGCGATCACCGACTACGTCGCGGCGGCCGTGCGCTCGTACAAGCAGCTCCCCCAGACCGTCTACCAGCTCCAGACGAAGTTCCGCGACGAGTTCCGCCCGCGCTTCGGCCTCATGCGCGGCCGCGAGTTCATCATGAAGGACGCGTACTCCTTCGACGCGGACGACGCGGGCCTCGACCGGAGCTACCAGGCGATGCGCGCCGCGTACGTGCGCGTCTTCGCCCGCTGCGGCCTCGAGTTCCTCGCCGTGCAGGCCGACTCGGGCGACATCGGCGGCTCGGGCTCCGAGGAGTTCATGGTCACCGCCACGACGGGCGAGGACCTGATCGTCTACGACGACACGACGGGCTACGCCGCGAACGTCGAGAAGGCCGAGACGCGGGTGGAGACGCCCGAGGCCCGGCCCGACGTCGCCCTGCACGTCGAGGCGACGCCCGGCGACAAGAGCGTCGAGGACCTCTGCCGTCGCTTCCCCGAGCTCACGGCGGCGCGCATGGTGAAGACGATCCTCTACCGCGTCGTCCACCGCGACCGCGAGGAGGACGTCGCGGTCCTCATGCGCGGCGACCAGGACGTGAACGAGGTGAAGCTCAAGAACCACCTCGGCGCCCAGGCGGTCGAACTGGCCGACGAGACGCGCGTGCGCCGCGTGACGGGCTGCGCGCCGGGCTACGCCGGGCCCCTCGAGGTCCGCGACCCGAAGCTACGCTTCGTGGCCGACAGCAGCGTCGAGCCGCTGATGGGCTTCCTCTGCGGCGTCAACCGCCCCGACGTCCACGCGCTCGACGTGCGCCACGGCCGTGACTTCCCCACGCCGCCCTTCGTCGACCTGCGCCGCGCGCGCGAGGGCGACCTCTCGCCGCGCTCCGACGCGCGCCTCAAGGTCGCCCGCGGCATCGAGGTGGGCCACGTGTTCAAGCTGGGCACGAAGTACAGCGCCGCCATGGGCGCGTGTTTCCTCGACAAGGCGCAGAAGAAGCAGCCGTTCGTCATGGGGTGCTACGGCATCGGCGTGTCGCGCATCGCGGCGGCGGCCATCGAGCAGAACCACGACGACAAGGGGATCGTCTGGCCGCCGTCCATCGCGCCGTACCAGGTCGTGGTCGTGCTCGCGCGCAGCAACGACCCCGTCGCGGCCGAGGCGGCCGGGTCGATCCACGACGCGCTGAACGCCGCGGGCGTCGACACGGTGCTCGACGACCGCGAGGACCAGAGCGCGGGCGTGAAGTTCAAGGACGCCGAGCTCGTCGGCTACCCGGTCCGCGTGACGATCGGCAAACACGTGGCCGAGGGCAAGGTCGAGGTGACGGTGCGCCGCAGCGGCACGACCGAACTCGTCCCGTTGAACGAGGCCGTGGCGAAGGTGCGTGCGCTGCTCGACGCGATGCCGAAGGGCCGCCACCTCGGCACGTCCTGACGTCCGTCCGCGACGCGAGGCCCGGGCGTCGATCCGCCGACCCCGGCCGGGGACGACGGGGCGGTGCGCGCCCCCGCGACGAAGGTCGACTGCGGGGGCCCCGCGCCCCCCGCGCCCCCCGCGACCGAGCGGAGGGCGCGGCGCTCGCCCCCCGAGCGGTTCGTCTCCACGGCGAGCGACCTCGTCCCGGAGGGGACCCGCACGTTGCGGGCGCGGGCATCGACGTTCGTCGAGGCTCATCGACGCTCATCGACGCTCATCGAGGCTCGTGGATGCTCGTGGATGCTCGTGGAGGCTCGTGGATGCGGAGACGTGGTTCTTCGGGGGGGACGGACGGGTACGATCGCCGCGTGAGCCTCCCCGACCGCTTCTTCGACCTCGCGCAAGCCCACCTCGCCACGCTGCGGCGCGACGCCGCCGCCGAGATCGAGGCCGCCGCGGCGTTCACCGCCGACCGCGTCGCGGCGGGCGGCCGGCTCCACCACTTCGACACGGGGCACACCGCGCGCGAGCCCATCCGCCGCGCGGGCGGCCTCGTCGGCCTGCACGCCATCGAGGCCCGCTGGGACCTCGTCCACGCCACGCCGCCCGGCCGCGAGCCGCCGGGCCTCGCGTCGACGTACTACTACGACAACGAGGCCATGGGCCGCATGGTCGCTGCGCGCGCTTCGCTCGCCGCGGGCGACGTGTTGTGGCTGGTGTCGAACTCCGGCAAGGAGCCGTTCCCCGTCGCCTTGGCCCTCGGGGCGCAGGCCCGCGGCTGCGCCGTCGTCGCGATCACGTGCGTCGCGTTCTCCCGCAGCGTGGAGGCGAAGCACCCGTCGGGACGGCGCCTCTTCGAGGTGGCGGACCGCGTCATCGACACGCGAGGCCCGGTGGGCGACGCCGCGGTCGACGTGCCGGGCCTCGGCGCGCCGATCTGCCCGCTCTCGGGCCTGCTCAACGTCGCGGCGGGGTGGGCGCTACAGGCCGCGACCGTGGAGGCGCTCCTCGCGCGCGGCATCGCGCCCGCGGTCTACAAGAGCGTCAACCTGCCGGACGGCTTCGCCTTCAACGCCGAGGCCGAGCGCCGCTACCGCGAACGCGGCATCTGAACGCCCCGCCGCGCGGGCGCGGCGGCACGGGTACGATGGCGGGGATGCGCCGTCCCGCCCGCCGCCTGCTTCCCTTCGTGCTCGCGGCGTTCGGGCTCGCGATCGGCGGCGGGAGTTTGCGCGGGGCGGCGCGCGCCGCCGCCGCGGCGCCCGAGGCGCCGGACGCCGCGGCGGCGCTCGCCGCGCAACTCGATGACGACCGGTACGACGTGCGGCGCGCCGCGGAACGCGCGCTCGAGCGCCTTGGCGAGCGGATCCTCCGCGGAGGCACGCCCACCGCCGAGGAGACCGCGTGGGCGGCCGCCCTCGACGCGGCGGCGGACCTCGGCGGGTCGCCAGCCGCGGCCGTCCGCCGGATCCTGCGGCGACTCGAGGCCCAGGCCGACGACGACGAGGTCGGGCGGATGCCGCGGTTGCTCCGCACGCGGCTCGAGCGCACGCTGCCGCAGCTGGTGCTCGCACGGCGCCGCGGCGGCGAGGTCGGGGCGTTCCAGGGCTTCAACGAGGCGGCGTTCGTCGCGGAGGCGGCGGCGTCCGCGATCGGGCGCGGCGTGCGCGGCCTCCTCCCCGACGCGCGCCCCACGCTGCTCGCGATCGTCGCGCGGAGCCCCGACGCGCGCGTCGTGGCCGGCGCCGTCGTGGCGCTGTGCGGCGAGGAGGGCGAGCCGCCGGACGGCGACGACGTCGTCGCGGCGCTGCTGGACGGCTACGACCGCTCGCCGGAGACGATGCGCCGCCTCGGCGCGTGGCGCGGCCCCGGCGGCCTCGAGCCCGTCGCCGCGATCGCCCTCGCGCTGGCCGTGTCCGGCCGCGGGGCCGACCTCGCCCGCCTGCGGGCCACCGCCGGCGTCGGCGACGCCGACGTGACGTTCGACGGCTGGCTCCGTCAGTACGTGAAGGCCCACGGGCGCGGCGAGCTCGCCGCCGGGACGTTCCTGGTGCAGGTCGAGGAGGGCACGGCCGACGCCGATGTCGAGCTGGAGGCGACCCGACGCGCGCTCGCGGCCGACGTCCCGTGGCTCGCGCGGCTGCTGGCGCGCCGGGCGCTCTTCCTGCGGCCCGACGACGCGACGGCGCGCGGCCTGCTCGCCCAGGCGTACGAACGGGTGGCGATGCGGGCCACCGCGCGCGACCTGCGGGGCGACACGCCGGACCCCGAGGTCGGCGACGACCCCGTCGCGGTGGACCTCGACGCCGCGCTGCGCGAGGGACGGCTCTCGAGCCGGATCCTCTTCTCGCGCGAGCTGGGCGAGACCCCCGTCCCGGGGCTCGCCCCCGTCGCGATCCGCGGCGACCGGGTGGTCTTCGGCACCGCCGAGGGCGCCGTCGGCGTCGCCGAAGCGACGACCGGCAACGACCGCTCGACGGCCCCGACCGGCAAGGCCCGCCTGCCGCTCGCGGTGGTCGTCGCCGACCGGCAGGTCGGCGTGCTCACGGGCCGCGGCGACCTGCTGGTGTTCGAGCTCGACGACGACGCCGGCCTCACGGTCCGCGCGCGCCACGATGGGCCGTTCCTGGCGGCCGTCGCCGGCGACGGCGGCGACCTCTGGCTCGTCGCCAACGGCCGGAAGGTCTACCGCCGTCCGCGCGACGGCGCGCCGACGCTGGTGGCGAAGGTGCCGTCGGTCTCCCCGTACGTCCCGCGCAGCCTCGCGCGCACGACCGACGGCGTGCTCGTGCTGCGCAACGACCGCGGCGAGGTCGTCGCGATCGACCCCGCGGACGGCGCCGTGACGACGCTCGCCCGCCCCGAGCAGGGCGTGCGGGCCGTCGCGACGTTCGGCCGCGAGGTGCTCCTCGCGGAGCCGGACGGCTGGCGCCGGGTCCGCCCGGACGGCACCGAGGTCGTCCGCGTGCCGCGCGACGACGCCGGCGACGCCGTGGGCATCGGCGGCGACGCCGCGACGGGCACCGTCGTCGTGGTGGCGCCCGACCTGACGTCGTGTTTCTCGCCGGACGGCGTGCTGCGGTGGCAGGAGCAGATCGGCGGGAGCGGCAACCCGACGGTGCAAGGCGACTACGTCGTGGTCCCGGCGGGCACCGGCGGACGCCCCCTCGGGGACGGCCGCGAGGACCGGACGATCTACGTCCTGCGCGCGGGCGGCGCGACGGTGGACCCCTTCGCCATCGAGGCGCGCGTCCGCGTCGTCGACGCCGCCGTGACCGCGGTCGTCGAGGACCGCGACGCCGTGGCGGTCGCGCTGCTCGACCCGCTCCGCGGGTGGTTCACGTCCACCGAGTCGTGGGGCGCGGAGAACGCGCTCCGCGAGGCGCAGCGGCAGCGCGAGGCGCGCCGGGCCCCGCCGCCGGCCCCGCGGGCCGATCCGGACCGCTGACCCGACGTTCGTCGCCGGGCCCGGGCGGCGTAGGATCCCCCGCGTGGACGCCGTCGCCGCCCGCCCCCGCCGAACCCTCACCGTCACCGAGCGCAACGCGCTGTGGGCCCTCATCGGCACGCTCGGGTTGTTCGCGCTGTTCTACGGCCTCGGTCGCCTCGAGCGCGCGCTCGTGCCCTCGACGGACCGCGCGGCGCGGTTCGTCCGCGAGGCCACCGAGACGACGGCGCGCCTCCTCGCGGTCGCCCACACGCTCGTCGCGACGCTGTTCCTCGCGACGTCGGCGAAGGTCCGCTCGACGCGGGGCGCGGCGACCGTGGTCGGCCTGGCGGCGCTGTCGGTCGGGCTCTGCGTCGGCTTCGCGGCCCTCGGCGGCCGCGGGGGCGGGGTGGCCATGGGCCTCTTCGCGATCTACTTCCTCCTTCACGACCTCCGCGACGAGGCCTGGTTCTACGGCGCGAACGGCGACATGGCCCCCGCCGAGGCCCGGCGCGCGGGCGCCGCGCTCGGGGGCTTCGTGCTCTTCGTGATGCTCGCCACCGCCGCGGGCGGCATCGCGGTGGGCCTCCCGCGCCTGACGACGCCGCTGGGCCTCGCGTCGTGGCCGGTCGCGGGTCGCGTCGCGGCGGCCGGCGCCGGCGTGCTCGCAGCGCTCGGCGCCGCGCACCTCTGCATGCGCGCGTTCGCGCGCGGGCCCGTGCGCGGCGCGCCCGCCGAGGCGCGCCGGCACCGTCCCCTCGTGACGGTGCTCATCGGCGTCTACGCGGTGTTCTTCGCCAGCATCGCGCTCACGGGCCGGTTCTACGCGCTCGTCGCGACCCACGTCGTGATCTGGTACGTGTTCACGCTGCACCGCCTCGCGACCGCGCCGCGGCCCGCGACGCCGCCGCGCGTCGGTTCGTGGACGTGGATGCGCTCGACCGTGGCGGGCTTCAACGCCCTCCACCTCGGGTTGATGGGCCTCCTCGTGGGGCTCGCCGCCGTATGGGCCTTCGGGTTCCGCAACGACCCGGGCATGACCGGGCTGAGGCTCCTGCTCTCGCGCGAGGCGTTCCCGTACTGGACCCTCGTCCACGTCACCCTCTCGTGGATGCCACGGCGCTAGTCCGACCGGTCGGTGAGGGAACCCCCTTCGTGAGGGGACCCCTCCTCGGGCTGCGTCTGCGACCCAGGCATGACGCGGCGCCGTCCGCGGGCCCGCGGACGGGCGCCACGGCGCACGCGCTCGGCGAGGGCGCCGTCAGACCACCTCGAGGGTCGCGTCGGAGCGGGGCAGGACCTCGCCGACCACGGCCCGCGTCGCCACGCCGCGCCGCTCGAGCGCCGCGAGCAACGTCGCGAGGCGGTCGGGCGCCACCGCGATCAGCAGTCCGCCGCTCGTCTGCGGGTCCGCCACGACCGCCTTGTCGTCGTCGGACACGTCGGCCGCGAAGCGCACCCTCGAGGTCCCCGCCCCATAGGCGAGGTTGCGCTTGAGGCCGCCGCAGACGTACTTGCGGATGCGCGTCGCGTCCAGCGCCTCCATCCGCGGCAGGGACCGCGCGCGGAGCCGGAACGTCAGGCCCGCGCCGTCCGCCATGCCGCACGCGTGGCCGAGCATCCCGAAGCCGGTGATGTCGGTCGCGGCGTGCACGCCCGTCTCCACCATCGCCTCGCCCGCCGCGCGATTGAGCGTCGCCATGACCTCCATGAGCGCGAGCGCCTCCGCGTCGGAGAGCGCCTCCTTCTTCAGCGCGGTGCAGAGGAAGCCCGACCCCAACGGCTTCGTGAGCACGAGCACGTCGCCCGCCCGGGCCCCGGCGTTCGTCACGATCCGGTCCGGGTGCACCGTGCCCGTGACCGAGAGGCCGAACTTCAACTCCTTGTCGGTGATCGTGTGGCCGCCCACCAGCACCGCGCCCGCCTCCACGACCTTCTCGATCGCCCCGTTGAGGATCTCGCCGGGGATCCACGGCGGGACGTCGTCGGGCAGCGCGAGGACGTCCACACACGAGTGCGGCGTGCCGCCCATGGCGTACACGTCCGACAGCGCGTTCGCCGCGGTGATCCGACCGAACCAGCCCGCGTCGTCCACCATGGGCGGGAAGAAGTCGACCGTCTGCACGAGCGCGAGATCCGGCGTGAGACGCACCACCCCCGCATCGTCGGACGTGGCCGTGCCGACGAGGACGCGCGGGTCGGGCGGCAGCCTCACGGGCTGCAGGTACGAGGCCAACGTGGCCTTGTCCACCTTGGCGGCTCAACCCCCGGCTTGGGCGTAGAGCGTGAGGCGAACGCGCTTCGGGTCGTGGGCCATGGGGGGCAAGGTACCCGCGGCGCGGGCGACCGCGTAGCCGACGGGGGTCCGGCGCCCCGTGCCCGGTCGGAGCCCGGTCGGAGCCGGGTTGGAGCCGGGTAGGCGCCGGGTCGACGCCGGATAGGATCGCCCCGATGCGCCGCCGCCTCGCCCTGTGGACCGCCGGCCTGGCCCTCGCGGCGGTCGCCCCGGCCCGCGCCGACACGACGCCGACCCGGTTCCGGTGCCCGCTGCCCGGCACGGTGCAGGCCGTGCGCGCCGCGGACCTCGACGGCGACGGCCGCCGCGACCTCGTCGTCCTCCTCGCGACGCCGCCCGCCACCGCCGGCGGCGCCCCCGCGCAGGAGGTCGTCGTGCTGCGGACCCCGGCGACCCCGGCCGCCGGCACGTACTTCCCCGCCGACGCCCTCGTGCGGCTGCCGTGCGACGGGCCGACCGCGGGCCTCCGCGCGACGGCGGCGGCGGTCGCGGTCGGCCGCTTCGGCGCCCGGGGCGCGGTGCGCCTGCGCTTCTTCGCCCCCGCCGGCGTCGTCGACGTCGACCCGGTCGCGCCGACGGCCCCGCCGACGCCGGTGGCCGGCCCGTCGCTGCTCGGACGCACGCCCGGCGCCCCCCTCGCCTTCTGGGACGCGGTCGCGGATCTCGACGGCGACGGCACCGACGAGGTGTGGTGGCCCGACGCCGCCGGGCGCGTCACCGTCGGCGCGGCGACGATCGACGTGGTCGAGCGGGGCCACAGCACCGCGGGGGGCCTCTTCGGCCGCACCTCCCGCGTGCCCTCGTGGACCCCCGCCGACATCGACGGCGACGGCCGCCGCGAACTGGTCCGGCTCGACGGCACCACGCTCGTCATCGACCACCCCGTCCCGCGCGAGGGGCCTCGTGCGCCGGTCCGCGTGGACCTCCCGTTCCTCGCGCCGGACCCGAGACGCGCCCCCGAGGAGATCCGCGCGCCGCGTCTCACGCTCGCCGACGTGGACGGCGACGGGACGACCGACCTGCTCGTGACCCTGGTGCAGGGCCGCGCCGACAAGGTGGGCGGGCTGCGCACGTCGCTCTTCCACGTGCCCGGGCCCGTGGTTGACCGGGCGACGGGGAAGCTGGCGGCGATCAAGGGGCGCCTCGACACGGAGTCGGTGGCCCTCCACCCGCGATTCGTCGACCTGGACGGCGACGGGCGCCTCGACTACGTCGCCGACTCGATCCGCGGCTCGACGCTCGACCTCATCAAGCGCGTCATGGGCGCCGAGCCGGAGATCACGTTCACCGTCGTCCGGTTCGACCCGGCGGCCGGGACGTTCGCGCGCGCCCCCTACGTGACGTTCGCCCGCGCCTACTCGGCCTCGCAGGCCCGCAACAACACGTTCGGGCGCTCGGGCTTCTTCGAGGGCGACTTCGACGGCGACGGGAAATGCGACCTGCTCGACCTCGGCAACCTGCGGTCCCTCGGCGTGTGGCGCGGGACCGGCGACGAGGACGCGTTCAAGCCCGTGCTCCTCGCGCGCGCGCCCGTCGAGGGCGGCGACGGCGAGTTGGCGCCCGACGCCGTCGTCGGCGACCTCGACGGCGACGGGAAGGCCGAGGCCGTGACGTGGGCGGGCGACGCGATCTACGTGGTCTCGTCGCGGGGAGCGCCGTGAGGCGCCGCCGGCCCGTCGCCGTCGGCCTCGTGCTCGGCGGGCTCGCCGCGGGCCTCGCGTCCCGCGCGCCGGCGGCCGACGACCCGCCGTGGGTCGAGTTGGAGGTCCCGGCGCTCGTCGAGGGGCTCAAGTGCGTCGACGCCGACGCCGACGGGATCCGCGACGTGCTCGTCGTCGGCGGACGCGAGGTCCGCGGCTGGCGGGGCCGCAAGGGCGGCCTGCCCCCAGCCGCGCCCACGTGGACGTGGCGCCTGCCGACCGCCGCGACGTTCGCGTGGCCCGGCCCTCCCCACGTCGATGGCGCGACGCGCACGCCGATGCTCCTCGCGCTCGCGGGCGCCCAGGTGCTGCGGCTGGCGCCGGGGCGCCCGCCCGCGGTCGAGGAGGGCCTCGAGGCCGACGTCGCGTGGACCGACGCCCGCAAGGCGGTCCTCGCGGAGTTCGTGCGCGGGCGGTCCCTGGTGCTGCCGACGGCCACGGGGCTGCGCTGGGTGCCCGACGCCGTGGACGCGCGGACCGTCGGGTTCGACCTGCCCCTGCCGCGGCGGGTGACGGTGGACCCGCCGGGCCCGTTCGTCGAGGACGGCGCCGAGATCGAGTCGGCGTGGCCCTGGCCCGAGATCGTCGCCCCCGGGCCCGCCGCGCCCGCGGGGGCCCTCGTCACGTTCGCCGCCGACACGCTCCACGGGGTCGTGCGCACCACCGACGGCGCGCGGACCTTCGCGCGCGCCGCGACCGGCCTGCCGACGTCGGGCCGCGTGACGGACGTGCTCGTGGACCTCACGGGCGACGGCGTGCCCGACCTCGTCCGCGAGGCGACGACGAACGAGACGGGCACGTACGCGTTCGTCCCGGTGCCGACGCTCGAGGGCGGCGGCGCCCCCCTCGCCCCGCGGACGGTCCTGCGGCTCACCGGCTTCCAGATCCCCTCCGACTACGTCGATCTCGACGGGGACGGCCGCAAGGACTTCGTCGTCACGACCATCGACATCGACGGCACGAACGTCCTGCGCGCGGTGTCGCAGGGACGGGTCACGGCGCGCACCCGCGCGTTCCTCAACCGCTCGGCCGCCGACCCCACGGCGCTCTTCGCGTCGGTGCCCGACGCCGAGATCGCGTCGGACCTCCGCGTCCGCATCCTGTTCACGTTCAGCGGCGCCATCGACGTGCAGCGCTCCTACACGATCCTCGCGACGGCCGACCTCGACGGGGACGGCCGGAAGGACCTCGCGATCCGCACGCCGGACGGCGCGCTCTCGGTCCGGCGCGGGACCGCGGTCGGCGTCTGGGACGGCGAGGCCCGGACCGTCGCGCTCCCCCCCGTGGGCACGAGCCCCGACGTCGAGGGCTACGTCACCGAGTCCACCGGGGACCGCCGGGACGACCTGGTGCTCCTCTACCGGGCCGGGCCCGGCGGGGCCGACCGCGTCTACTTCGTCCCGTCGCGGTGACGGGACGTCCCCCGACGCGTCGTCCAAAGGGCCCCGGTATGCTCGCTCCCGTCCCATGAACGCCCCCCGCCCCTCCCGCCGCCAGCGTGGTTTCGCGCTCCTGCTGGTGCTCCTGCTCACGTCCATCGCGATGGTCGTGGTCACCGAGCTGGCGTTCCAGGCCGAGTACGAGCTCCTCGCCGCGCGCAACGTCTCCGACCTGATGCAGATCGAATACGCGATCGACGGCCAGCTCGAGGTGGTCCTCGGCCAGCTCCGCTACGACAAACGGCAGAACGACGCGACCGACACCGAGTTCGACGAGTGGAACTCGCAGCGGATGCGCGACCGTCGCGACGGCGACATCGGCCTGACCACCCGCGTTCTGGACGAGCAGGGGAAGTTCTGGCTCGGCAACCTCGTGACGGGCACCGACGTGCGCAAGACGCGGGCGAAGGAGGTGCTCATCCGAATCCTGGACCTCTTCCGCGAGGGCAGCTCGGCCGACAAGACGCGCGGCGGCGACCTCGACGTCGCGGACGCCGAGGAGATCGCGGGCCGCATCGTGCGGTACATGACGCGCGAGGGCGCCTCGGGCCAGGTCCCCAAACCGTCCACCACCGGGGCCGCGGGCGCCGCCGACGTCCCGCTGCTGCTCGACGAATTGCTGTTCGTGGACACCCAGGACAGCCGCCTGCTCCAGACGCTCCTCTACGACGTCCAGACGAAGGACGCGGTGGCCCCGGGCCTGCACCGCTACCTGACGGTCTACGGGACGGGCAAGGTGAACCTCAACACCGCGCCGGTCGTGGTCCTCAAGGCGATGTTCTCCAACGTCTCCGACCGCGACTACGCGCAGAAGATCATCGACCGGCGGCAGCAGGCGCCCGACGCGGCGTCGTCGGGCGGCGCGTCCGCGATGTCCGGGTCGTCGTCGTCGTCGTCGAATGGGTCGTCGGGCGGCGGAAACCCGTTCACGGCGCCGACGGAGTTGACCGACGGCAGCATCGACGGCCTCAACCCCGAGGTGCTCCAGCGCAACGGGATCGACCCGGGCGTCGACTTCGACGTGAAGAGCGATGTCTTCACGGTGCGGATCGAGGGAGCGACGGAGCGCACGCAGCGCACCGAGTTGTACGCGCTCGAGCGGGTCAAGACCGACGGCTTCCGGTTCCTCCTGCACCAGGAGCGCACCGACCCCATGCTCGAAACGAACGAGGACGCGCTCCCCGGCGGCGACGGGACGTCCTCGACGAACTGACGACCTGGGAAGGAATCGAAGATTCCGTCACAGACCGTGAAAATCCGTCACGACGGCGAAGCGCGGGTCCACGCGCCGAGCAGGTTTTCGGGGGGCTTGGCCCGCCGGAAGCCGCGTGAAGGCGATTTCTTCCCCACGTCGGACGGGCCGCCGGCGCGCGGATCCCTCGGCGGGGCGGGCCGTCAGCGGGCCGTCACCGGGCCGTCGGCCGACCGGCGGCGGCGACGGTCCGCAGCAGGGCCTCGCGGCCCTCGACCACGTCGGTCTCGACGTCGAGTGCCAGGAGCGCGGGGAGGCCGCGCGCCACCTCACGCAATTTCACGAGGTCCTTCCGGGTGACGACGACGAAGGCGGCGCCGGCCCGCTCGGCCGCGCTGACCACGGCGTGGAGGTCCGCGGCGGACGGACGGTGGTGGTCGGGCGCGCGGTGGGACGACACGACGCACGCCCCGGCGGCGCGGAGCGTCGCTTCGAACGCGGCGGGGTTGCCGATGCCGCTCCATGCCGCGACGGGCGTCCCGCGGAGCGTGTCGAGGGCGCGGTGCGTTCCGTCGGCGGCGACGAGGCCCGTGGGGCGGGTGCGCGCCAGCGCGAGCGTCGCTCGCGGCGCGAGGGCGGCGACCCGTGCGCGCAGGGACGCGAGGCCCGCAGCGTCCACGGCGTCGGTGCGGGTCAGCACGACGACGTCGGCGCGGCCCAGCGCCCGCGGCGACTCGCGGAGGAGTCCGCGGGGGAGGTAGTGGCCGCCGCCGAAGGGCGACGTCGCGTCCACGAGCACCACGTCCACGTCGCGCGCGAGCCGGCGGTGCTGGAAGGCGTCGTCGAGGACGACGAGGTCAACTTCGGGGTGGGCGGCGAGGAGCCTCGCGGCCCCGCGCACCCGGGACGGGTCTTCCACCTGCGGGACGTCGGCGCCGACGAGTTCGGCGAGGAGCGCGCCTTCGTCGGAGAGCGGGGACCCGGCGGGCTTCGGACCGTACCCCCGCGCGAGGATCGCGGGGCGGCGGCCCACGGCGCGGGTCGTGGCGACGAGCCACGCGACGAAGGGGGTCTTGCCGGTGCCGCCGGCGGTCACGTTGCCGACGGCGACGACGGGGCGGGGGATCCGCTCGACGCGGAGCCAGCCGCGGTCGTACATCCACGCGCGGGTGCACGCCGCCGCCGCGAAGGGCGCCGACAGGAGCGACAGGCCGCCCCGCGCCAGGGCGCCGAGGGGGCCCCCGCCGCCGGACTGGATCGTACGCAGGTCCACGGCGTCGATCGTACGTCGCCCTAGCGCGGCGGCGGCACGACGTTGCGGAGGTACGGCGCGCGCGGACCCCGCCCGCCGCCCCTCCTGCGGCCGTCGGCATCGGGGCACGAACGAAAGGACGCGGGTCGCTGGGCGACGGCGAAGGGACTCCGAAGCCGCGCGTGGAGGCCGCACCGCGATGCGCGATCCCGTCCCGGACGGCGGGCCGCTGTCGTCCCGCCGTGCCCGCGGGCGCCGGAGATCACGTCGTCGGCGTCGGGGCACGAACGAAAGGACGCGGGTCGCCGAGAGGCGACCCGCGTCCATGGGCGTTCCCGCGGAACCGCACGGCGAGAAAGTCAGCGCGGGATCTTGAGGCGGATGCCGCCCGGCAACTTCTCGAGGCTCTCGGCGTCGAGAGCGTCGTAGTTCGCGAGCCAGAGGTCCTGCCAGCGATCCTCGCGGCCCCTGTACGCGCGACGGGAGATCGAGGCGAGGGATTCGCCCTTCTTCGTCGTGTACGTGCCGCCCGGCGTGATGGAGTTCGTCGGCGCCGGCGGACGCTCGATGGCCACATCACTGGCCGGCAGCGTCCCGCCGTTCGCCGGCGTTGCCCCCGCCATCACCGGGATCGTCAGCTTCGTACCGGTGCGCATGCGCATCGGATCGACGGTCGGGTTCGCCCGAAGGATCGCGTCCGTGCCCTTGGTCACCGCGCTGGGGAAGTACCCCTTCGCGATCTTCGCGATGGTCTCGCCCGGCTGCACGACGTGGACTTTGGGCTCCTCGACTTTGGCGACCACCGGCTCGGGCTTCGGCGGCTCGACCGGGCCCGGCGGCGGCGGCACCGGCTCGACGAATCGTTCGAACCCGATCCGGCCCGGGCCGGGCGTCGGGACAAAGATCGAGGTCGGCGGCAGGCCCGAACCCATCCCGGGATCGCCAGGGACGACGAGTTGCGTCGGCCCCTCGGCCGACGACGGCAGCGTCGTCTCGTTGCTCTCGGTCAACTGCACCAACGCGATCACCACGATCAACACGATGATCACGACGATCACCAACACGGACAGTCGCTCGAAGTTACCCATGGCTCGCCCTCCGGCCCTCGGGGCGACGCGCGAGCCGGGGCTTCGTCGGCTGGGAACACCCCAGTCTGCGTAGCCTCGGCCTCACCCGTCGTCGCGGCCCGCGCCGCTTCGTGGCCGGAAGTCTACGCCGGTTCGCACGGAACACAAGCGGTCAAGCGCAATGGGTAGGGGGAGATCGCCTCTTCTCCCACCATGCCAGGGGGGGAGGACATCCCCCGGGCGTCGCGACGGGAGACCGGTTTCGGGACAGACCCGCCCCCACCCCACGGAATCGGGTGCACGCGCGCTCGACTTGACCGCCGCCCCGTGGGCGGCCCGAGGGACGCGTGTTACGGTGCGTTCTCAAGGCCGGCGCCCTCGCGCGCCGCCCCCCGCCGCTCGTCCCGGAGCCCTCCTTGAACCGCTTCGCCCTCGCGCTGCTCCTCACGCCGATCCCCCTCGTCCCCCTCGTCCCCCTCTTCTCCCTCGCGTTCGGCGCCCCGACCGCCCGCGCGGAGGATACGCCGGGGGCGCCTGCCGCGCCGGCGGAGGAGCCCGCGTTCACGATCCCCGCGCCGGCCGGCATGGTCTGGGTCGACACGAGCGCGGCGAAGATCGAGATCGGAACGAGCGCCGAAGAGGTCTTCAAGCTGACGGAGAAGCGCAGCCCTGAGGCCAAGCTCGAGCTCTCCTACGAGGCCCCGCGCCACGAGGTGACGATCCAGCCGTACTTCCTCGACAAGTACGAGGTCACGAACGCGCAGTACCTGCACTACCTCGACGCCGAGAAGAAGACGACGTTCAAGACGGGCGCCGGCGGGTTCAGCAACCTGGACGAAATCTCGTCCTTCTACGCGTACGGCGGCAAGACCGTCGCCGAGGAGAAGGGCGACAAGTGGCCGTGGTCGCAGTTGTACGAGCTGAACAAGGCGGCGCTCAAGGCCGCCCTCCCCGAGCTGAAGTCGAAGGACGACTTCCGATTCTCGGCGCTGCCCGAGGACGTGGTCTTGACGGTCTACCGCGCGCGCCTGCCGCGGTTGTGGTTCACGGACGGCGACAAGCTCGAGGGCGACGCCGCCCCCGACCACCCCGTCCGCGACATCTCCTACCTCGAGGCCGAGGCGTTCGCCGAGTGGGCCGGCAAGCACCTGCCATCGGAGCAGGAGTGGGAGTGGGCCGCGCGCGGGCCCGAGAGGCTCGACCACCCGTGGGGCAACGAGTGGCGCGACGGCGTCGACGAGGCGACCCAGAAGCGCGTGGTCGAGAGCCGGTGCGTCTGGAACGACAGCGCCCCGAAGAGCAAGAAGACGTTCGAACCGATCACGGTGCCCGCGGCGTCCATGCCCGAAGGCGCGTCATGGTGCGGCGCGCACCACCTGCTCGGCAACGTCGCTGAGTGGACGTCGTCGTGGTTCGTGCCCTACCCGGGCTGGTCGGGCTCGTCCGACGTCACGAAGAACTTCTGGGCCGCGTACCACGGCGACTTCGTGCGCGTCATCCGCGGCGCCGGCTGCGGCGACCGCGAGCAGTTGGCCCTGCGGGCGTCCTACCGCAACTTCAAGGGCGTCGAGCGCAAGGCGCCGCCGCGCCCGGAGAATCACTTCGACTACACCGGGTTCCGCCTCGCCCAGTACCTGACGCCAGGCAAGGACCGGCTCGACCCGGCCGTCGGGCGCCTCCTGAAGCCGAAGAAGGTGCGGCGCGAGCAGGTGGAAGTGCGCCGATTCGCGGGCGCCGCGACGAGCGGGATCGTCCGCGACCCGTCGGCCGTCGAGAACGGCGTCTACGTCGCCAAGCGTGCGTCGTCGGTCCTCGTCGCCCCCCTCGGCCGGCTGAGCTGGGACGACAAGGAAAAGCCCGTCGTCCGCACGCCGGAGGCGCTCAAGGCGTACACCGAGAACGCGGCGGAGAACCGCGACGCGCTGCCCGTGGCGGTGTTCCACACCGACCTCACGCTGTCGAAGGTCGCCCTGCTCGACAAGGCAGCGGCCGCCGCCGCGGCCGCCGAATCGGCCGGCAAGCGCCGCGGCGAGCGCGGCAAGAAGGAGACCGGCCTCCCGGCCACGAAGGAGGGCGATCTCGTCGGGGACACGTACATCCTCGGCATCTCCCACGGACACATCGGCGTCTACCGCGCGAACCTCGACTTCGTCGCGTACCTCGGCAAGCCGGTGGTCACGGCGATGAAGCTCAAGAAGGGCGAAGCGCCCCCCGCGGCCACGCTCGACGTCGACCCCGACGCGGACCTGGTCAAGGTCTCGTTCTGGATCGCGTACGGCGGCAAGGGCATGGAGGCCGAGGACGGCGTGAAGCTCGAGTTCTCGATCACCACCGCGACGGGCGACGCGGAGAAGGCGGGCTCGTGGCGCGCGGGCTCGGCGGCCGACGAGAAGCAGGTGCCCGCGTCGCCGCCGGCGAAGCCCGCGAAGAAGGGCGACAAGCCGGGGTAACACCGGCGGGGTAACACCGGCGGGGTAACACCGGCGGGGCAACACCGGCGGGGTACCACCGGCGGGTCGGCCGAGGACGGATCCTCCTCGACGCGAAGCCCCGACACGAAGCTCCAACGCGAAGCTCCAACGCGAAGCTCCAACGCGAAGCTCCAACGCGAAGGCCGACGGCCGCGTGCGGATGCTGCCCGGGAACACCTCCGCGAACACCTCGAGGCGGCGCGCATCCGTTCGGGAGCGCGCCGCCTCGAAGTGAGACCTGGCGTTTGGGCTTTGGGCTTACGGAATCAGGGGGTTGTCTTGGTCTCGAACGACGCCAGGTCTCGCCGGTCGAAATAGCAGGAACCGTGCCGGTCGCGCGGCCGCGGGCGTTCCGACGCGGATTCCTTGCTAGCGAGCGCCGTACAAGGGGTTACGACGCCGAGCCGACACCCCCGCGCCCCGGCCCGACCGTGCGGTCCTGCGCGGCGGAGCAGAACCGCACGACCGGTCGGGGCCCGCGGGAGACGCCCCTCGCGAACCGACCACCCGGTGTGCGGCGCCGCACGGCGCCCCGAGGGGCCGTGGCTCCGCCCCGCCCGTAGACTCCGGCCCCTGCCATGTCGTCGCCCTCCCGCGCAACCGGCCTTCGGTCCGTCCTGCGCTACCTGCCGCGGTACCGCGGCGCGCTCGTCGTCGGCGGGGCGACCCTCGTCGTCGGCCAACTGCTGGTGGCGTACGCGCCGCAGTTGCTCCGGCGCGCCCTCGCAGCCCTCGACCGCGGGACCGCCGGCTTCGAGGCCGCGACCGCCCGGGACGGCGCCACCCGCTTCGCGGTCGCCTACGCCGCCGTCATGCTGCTGCAGGGGATCCTCGCGTTCGTGACGCGACGCGCGGTCATCGGGGCCTCGCGCGCGTTCGAGCGCGACCTGAAGCGCGACGCGTTCGACCACCTCGTCTCGCTCCCGATCCCCTTCTTCGACCGCGTCCGCACCGGCGACCTGCTCTCGCGGCTCACGAGCGACGTGGAGGCCGTCCGGTTCAGCGTCGGTCCCGGGATCATGTACCTCGCGCAGACCGCGGTGAAGCTGCCCGCCGCGCTCATCGCCATGTTGTCCATGGAGTGGCGCCTCGCGTGCCTCGTGCTCGTGCCGCTGTCCGGGATCGCCGTGGTCGTGCGCAAGCTGTCGCCGGCCGTGCTGAAGGGCAGCCGCGCGGTGCAGGACCGCCTCGGCGACCTCTCCTCGAAGGCGCAGGAGAACTTCGCGGGCGCCCGGGTCGTGCGCGCGTACGCGCTCGAGGACCGCGAGAAGGCCGACTTCCTCCAGCTCAACGAACGCCTCGTGGCGGACACCCTGGGCCTCGCGCGCAGCCGCGCGTACCTGTCGGGCGGTCTGCGCCTGTCGGGCGACCTCGGCCTGCTCGCCGTGGTCGCGTACGGCGGCCACCTCGTGATGGGGCGCGCCACCGACGTGCCGACGCTGGTCGCGTTCCTCTTCTATCTCGACATGCTCGTGTGGCCGATGATCTCGTTCGGCTACGTCCTCGCGTCATTCCAGCGCGCGTCGGCCGCCATGGGCCGGCTCGACGAACTGTTCGCGACCCCGCCCGAACCCGCCACGACGCTCCCGGCGGCGCCGACCCCCGCGAGGTTCCGCGGCGACCTCGAGCTCCGCCGCCTGACGTTCACCTACCCGGGCGCCTCGCGCCCGGCCCTCGACGACGTCTCCGTCCACGTCCCCGCGGGCACGACGCTGGCGGTGGTCGGCCCCGTCGGCAGCGGCAAGTCGACGCTCGTGGGCCTCCTCTCGCGGCTGCGCGACGTCCCGGTCGGCACGGTCTTCCTCGACGGGATCGACGTCGACGCGATCCCGGTCCCGGCGCTGCGCGCCGCCTTCGCGTTCGTCCCGCAGGACGGCTTCCTCTTCTCGGCGTCGCTCCGCGACAACGTCGCCTTCGGCCGCGCGACGCCGCCGAACGACGCGGCCGTCGCCGTCGCCCTGCGCGCCGCTGGCCTCCACGACGACCTCGCCGCCATGCCCGCCGGCATGGAGACCGTCGTCGGCGAGCGGGGGATCACGCTGTCGGGCGGGCAGCGCCAGCGCGCGACGATCGCGCGCGCCCTCGTCGTCGACGCGCCCGTCCTCGTCGTGGACGACGCGCTGTCCGCCGTCGACACGCGGACCGAGGCTCGGATCCTCGACGAACTGCGGCGCGCCCGCGCGGGCCGCACCGCCGTGATCGTGGCGCACCGGCTGTCCACCGTGCGCGACGCGGACCGGATCCTCGTGCTCGACGACGGCCACGTTGCGGAGGTCGGGACCCATGCGGAGCTCCTGGCGGCGGGCGGGTGGTACGCGCGCACCTGGAAGGCCCAGCGTCTCCTGACGGCGATGGAGGAGCTCGCGTGAGCGCCGCCCCCGCCCCCGCCGCGCCGCCGAGCCCCGTGGCGTCGGCCGGCGTCCTGAGGCGCCTCGTGCGCTACGCCGCGCGCCACCGTGGCCTGCTCGTCCGCAGCGTCCTCGTGCTGCTCGGCGTGGGGCTGCTCGACCTGCTCGCGCCCGACCTCGTCCGCCGCACGATCGACGGCCCCGTCCGCGCCGGCGACGCCGCGGGCCTCGCGTCCCATGCGCTGCTGCTCGGGGCCGTGGTGCTGCTCGGGGCGCTCGGTCGCGCGGTGCAGCAGTACGTGACCGTGAAGACCGGCCAGCAGGTGGGCCTGTCGCTCCGCCAGGACGTCTTCGCCCACCTGCAGCGCATGGGCCTCGGATTCTACGACCGCCACCCCGTCGGGACGCTCGTGACGCGCGTCACGAGCGACATCGAGTCGGTCGAGGAGCTGTTCTCGAGCGGCGTGGCCTCGATCTTCTACGATCTCGTGAAGCTGGCGCTGATCCTCGCGTTCCTGGCGTCCCTCGACACGGTGCTCCTGCTCTCGGTGCTCGGCGTCCTCCCGCCGCTCCTCGTCGTCACGGCCGTCTTCACCCGTCGCAGTCGGCGCGACTTCGGCCGCGTGCGGACGGAGGTCGCGGCCACGAACGCATTCACGCAGGAGGCGCTGTCGGGCGTCCGCGTGACGCGCCTCTTCCACCGCGAGGACCGCGCCCGCGCGGGCTTCCTCGGGCACGTCGACCGCCTGCGCACCGCCCACGACGCCACGGTCTTCAACTTCGCGTTCTTCTTCCCCGCCGTGGACGTGCTGCAGGCCTTCGCCCTGCTGGCGGTGGTGTTCGCGGGGGCGCCGCGGATCCTCGACGGCGCGCTTTCCTTCGGTGCGCTGGCGCAGTTCGTCCTGCTCACGAACCTGTTCTTCGAGCCGCTGCGCGACCTGTCCCAGAACTTCAACGCGTTCCTCCAGGCGGCCGTCTCGTGCGACCGCGTCTTCAAGGTCATGGACACGGCGCCCGCGGTCCCCACGCGCGAGGGCGCGGTCGCCGCCGACGGGATGCGGGGCCACGTCGCCTTCGAGGACGTCCGGTTCCACTACGCGGAGGGGGAGCCCGTGTTGCGCGGCGTCTCGTTCGACGTGCCGGCCGGGCGGACGCTCGCGCTGGTGGGTCCGACGGGCGCCGGAAAGTCGAGCGTCGTGTCGCTCGTCAGCCGCTTCTACGACGTGACCAGCGGCTGCGTCCGCGTCGACGGGCGCGACGTCCGCGACTACGACCCGCGCTCCCTCCGCACGCGCATCGCCGTGGTGCTGCAGGACGTCTTCCTCTTCGCGGCCCCGCTCCTCGAGAACGTCCGGCTCTTCGACCCGTCGATCTCCCGCGCGCAGGTGGAGGCCGCCCTCCGCGCGGTCCGCGCCGACGGGCTCCTCGCGCGCCTGCCCGCGGGCCTCGACGAGGAGATCCGCGAGCGGGGCCTCAACCTTTCCCTGGGCGAGCGCCAACTCGTCGCGTTCGCGCGGGCGCTCGTGCGCGACCCGGCGGTCCTCGTGCTCGACGAGGCGACCGCCTCCGTGGACACGGAGACCGAGGGCCGGATCCAGGAGGCCATCGCGACGCTGCGCCGCGGCCGCACCACCATCGTCGTCGCGCACCGCCTCTCGACGATCCGCGACGCCGACGAGATCCTGGTGCTGCAGCGCGGCGAAGTCCGCGAGCGCGGGACGCACGCGAGCCTGCTGCGCGCCGGTGGCCTCTACCGCCGCATGTACGAACTCCAGGCGGCGGCCGCCGCCGGGGGCGACCTCCCCGACGAACCGGGGCCGCCTCCGGCCGGACCCGCGTAGCCGCACCGAAGTCGACCCGGGAAGAATCCGCCTTCGCTCGGTTTCCGGCGGGCCAAGCCCCCCGGAAACCCGCTCGGCGCGCGGACCCTTGGCCCGAGGCGCCGCTGCTTGTACTGTCCAAGCTGTGAGCTACTCCCCCGACTCGATCCTCGATGCCATCGAGACCTTCTTGGCGGACGGCCTCCGCCACGACGCGGCCGCCGCCCGGCGCCCGGAATCGACCGCGCGGGTCCTCCTGGCCCTCGGGCCGGACGAGTCGGTCCCCATGGGCGAGATCGCGCGGCGGATCGCGCGCGACCCGTCCACGGTGACCCGGTTCGTGCTGAAGGCCGCCGCTGAAGGTCTCGTCGAGCAGCGGCCCGGGGTCGAAGACCGTCGCGAGCGGCGGCTCGGGCTCACGGCGGTCGGGCGCGCGGCCCGCGACGACCTGCTGCGTCGGCGCCGCGCCGCGACGGCGCTGGTCGTCCGCGGCGTCCAGGCGCGCACCGCGCTGGGCGCGGAGGAGGTCGACTGGTTCCTCGGCGCGCTGCACGCCGCACTCGTCGAGCCCGTCACGCCGCCGCCCGCCCCGGGCGCGTGATTTCGGCCGCGGCCCCGGGCCTCGCGTCCCGACGCCGACGACCGGGTCCCGCCTACTTGCGGATCTTCAGTTCGACCGCGGCGGGCTCGCCGACCGTCACGTCGACGGTCTGCTCGTCGAACTCGCCGGACGCCGCCGTGGCCCGGAGCCGGTACGCACCGGGCTTGAGCCCCACGATGCGCCCCTCGGGGGGCAGGTCGAGGTTCCAGGTCGCCGCGTCCACGCCGACGTGGACCATCCCCGCGGGCAACTGGATCGACGAGACCACCGGCACGCCGCGCGCGTCGGCGAGGCCGAGTTTGACCGTCTCGGGCGCCTCGCCGGAGTAGAGGACGGCGCGGTACGCGATGGCCCCGCCCCGCATGAGGGTCACCGGCACGACCGTCTCCTCGTCGGCGCGCACCGTCGCGTCCGGCGACGCGGCCTGCATCCCCTCGACGACGACGCGCACGCGGTACACCCCGACGGGCAGCGTCTCGTAGCGCCAGGTGCCGTCCTCCTCGCGGACCGGCAGCGGGTACGTGGCGAGCGCCGGGCCCTTCGACGCGATGTCGAAGCGGACCCCCACGCCCGGCTCGACGCCGTCGGGCAGCGTGAGCACGATCCGCACCGTCCCTTGGTCGCGGACGACGCCGCCGACCACGCGAGGCCCGGCCACCGGCTTCGGGACGGCCGTCCCGGTCGCCGACAACCCCGGGGCCGTCACCGGCGTCGGCGTCGCGGCGGCCGGCCGCTCGACGTCAGGCGTCGTCCGACCCGGCTCGCGGGCGACGCCCACGCCGCGCGGCGTGGGCTGCAGCAGGAGGTAGGCGACGAAGCCGAGGACGGCGCACAGGACGAGGACGGCGAGCGGGCGCATCGGGGCCTCTAGCCTACCGCAGGCCGACGGGCCCTCGGTCCCCGGGGGATCCTGCCGCTCCCGCCGCACGGCCGACGCAGCGACGGACGCGAGGCCCGGGCGCAGCGGGCCTCGCGTCCCCTGGCGACGGCCCGGGCGCCCGCGCCGGGTCGTGGCCAGCGGCCGACGCCGCGAGGCGACGGTCAGCGGAAGGCGTCGATGCCGGTGATCGCCATGCCGAGGATCAGCGTGTGGATGTCGTGCGTCCCCTCGTACGTCTTCACGGACTCGAGGTTGCACATGTGCCGCATGGTCTGGTACTCGTCCGTGATGCCGTTGGCGCCGAGCATGTCGCGCGCCGTCCGCGCGATCTCGAGCGCCTCGTGGCAGGCGTTGCGCTTCGCGAAGCTCACCTGCTGCGCGGTGGCCTTGTGGGCCTCCTTGAGGCGACCGAGGCGCAGGTTCACGAGCTGGGCCTTCGTGATCTCGGTGAGCATCCCGGCGAGTTTCGCCTGGTACAGCTGGAAGCCGGCGATGGGCTTGCCGAACTGGACGCGCGTCGCGCCGTAGCGGCGGACCTCGTCGAAACACGCCATGGCGGCGCCGATCGCGCCCCACGCGATGCCGTAGCGGGCCTGGGTGAGGCACGACAACGGCCCCGAGAGCCCCGACGCGCCGGGGAGCATGGCGCTCGCCGGGACGGGCACGTCCTGGAGGATGAGTTCGCTGGTGACGCTGGCACGCAGGCTGTGCTTGCCCTTCTGCTCGCGCGTCGTGAAGCCCTTCGTCCCACGCTCCACGAGGAAGCCTCGCACGACGCCGTCGAGCTTCGCCCAGACGACGGCCACGTGGGCGAGGTCGCCGTTCGTGATCCACATCTTCGCGCCGTTGAGGACGTAACCGTCGCCGTCCTTCACGGCCTTCGTCTCCATGCCGCTCGGGTCGCTCCCGTGGTCGGGCTCGGTGAGGCCGAAGCAGCCGATCGCCTTGCCCGCGTGCATCGCCGGGAGCCACTTCGCCTTCTGCGCGTCGCTGCCGTACCGCCAGATCGGGTACATGACCAGCGCGCCCTGCACGCTGACGAACGAACGGAGGCCGCTGTCGCCGCGCTCGAGTTCCTGCATGACGAGCCCGTACGCGGTCGCCGACATCCGCGGGAAATCGGCGTAGTCGAGGTTGCCGCCGAGGACGCCGAGTTCGCCGAGCTCGGGGATGACCTCGTGGGTGAACCGGCCCTCGCGGTACGCCGCCTCGACGAGGGGCAGGTACCGGTCGGTGACCCACGAGCGGACGGTGTCGCGGACGAGGCGCTCCTCCTCCGTCAGCAGGTCGTCGATGCAGAGGAAGTCGGGGGCTTCGTAAAGGCTCATGGGGGGAAGGTACCCGGGGGCGTCCGCCCCCCCCACGCCCGCGACGGGTCCTCGGCCGGTGTCCGGGCCACGCGGGGTCCCCCCCGGAGGGGGCGGCGCCGGGCGCGAGACGCGAGGCCCCGGACCCTCGGCGGCCACGGGGCGCGGCGGGCTACCAGGTCCGGCGGCGGCGGGGCCGGAGGTCGTACTTCTTCTCGGCGTCGGCGGCGGGCACCTCGGGTTCCGGGGCTGGCGCCGGCGCGACCTTGGCGACCGGCGCGACCGGGACGGCGCCGGTGGAGCCGTCGCCGCGGAAGACGAGTTCGACGGTGCCGACGCGGAGGACGTCGCCTTCGCGGAGGGGCACCACGCCGTCGGCGCGCTTCCCGTTGACGTAGGTGCCGTTGCGACTGCCGAGGTCCTCGAGGACCCAGAACGCGCCCTGGATGCGGACCCGGCAGTGCTGGCGGGACGCGCCGGCGTCGTCCACCGGGATCTCGACGTCGGGCGCGCGTCCGACGACCGTCTCGGCGCCGAGGGCGACGTCGCGCCCGGCACCGGGACCGCGGATGATGACGAGGCGAGGCATGGGGACGCGCGACAGGATACCGCGGCCGACCCGGGCGACGCCAGCCCCGAGCCCTCGGGCGGTCCTCCACCTCGTCGCCACGTCGTCGGCACCTCGTCGCCACGTCGTCGCCACGTCGTCGCCACGTCGTCGCCACGTCGTCGCCACGTCGTCGCC
>Ga0163144_10003240_pt1 | contig 37111 bp, 23 predicted proteins | sample OliLak19BULKMAT1_FD_123175 | JGI IMG/M metagenome (GOLD analysis project Ga0163144, IMG submission 123175) | Freshwater microbial mat bacterial communities from Lake Vanda, McMurdo Dry Valleys, Antarctica - Oligotrophic Lake LV.19.BULKMAT1 | ecosystem: Environmental > Aquatic > Freshwater >...
GTCACGCCGCTGGCTGGGCTTGAGGCGTCGGGCCCGATCGGCGGGCCGTTCACGTCGACGCAGGTGTACAGCGCTACCTCAACGCGTCCGACGGGGATGCAGGTGCGTGCGAGCGCGAACCAGAACTGGGTGTCGATCAACGGGTCGACCAGCCCGGTGACGCAGACCCTGACGGGGCTGGGCTCGACGGCGAACTTCAACGCGTCGATCAACTCGGCGGCGTTCGCGCTGACTCCCGGGATCCACACGGCGACAATCAGCATCGACAACCTGAACGGCGGGACGGGCTCGACGACGCGAACGGTGGTTCTGGACGTGGGGCGCCTGGCGTTCACCGCGAGCGGGCTGCCGCTGTCGATCCCGGACGACATCTTTCCCGGCATCGAGAGCGTGATCCCGATCGGTGATGCCTACTGCATCGCCGATGTCAACGTGCGGATCGACATCACCCACACCTTCATTGGGGACCTGATCGTCGAGATCGAGTCTCCGCTGGGCACGGTGGTGCGCCTGCACAACCGGACCGGAGCGAACGCGGACGACATCCACAAGCTGTACGACGACACGGGCGCGTTCCCGCCGGACGGCCCCGGCGCGCTGGCGGACTTCATCGGCCAGATCAGCGCGGGCGACTGGACGCTGCGGGTGTGGGACGAGGCCGGGGCGGACATCGGGACGCTGGACAACTTCCAGCTGTTCATCGGGATCGCGACCAGCCCGTGCCCGCCGGTGGCGTACAACGTGCTGGCCAATGCCGCCACGACCGCGCCGGTGAGCATCACGCTGGACGGCCAGACGGCGTCGGGCAATCCGCTGTGGTATGTGATCGCGACGCTGCCGAGCCAGGGCGCACTGCAGGACCCGGTGACGGGGCCGATCCTGAGCGCGCCGCACACGCTGGCGGGCAATGGCGACGTGGTGAAGTACATGGCGGCGGCGGGGTCGATCGGCTCGACGGACTTCGCGTACCACGTGCAGGACGGGCTGAGTTCGTCGAACGCGACGGTGACTGTTTCGCTGGGCTCGGTGAACACGATCTATGAGTTCACGATGGACACCAATCCGGGCTGGGCGACCGAGGGGCAGTGGCAGTTCGGCCAGCCGCTGGGCTCGGGCACCAACAGCCAGGACCCGACGAGCGGGTTCACCGGGAGCAACGTCTACGGTTACAACCTCGCGGGCGACTATGTGGACAACATGCCCGAGTACAGGCTCACGACCACGCCCCTGAATCTCGCCGGGTTCGGCGATCTGCGCCTGGAGTTCCGCCGCTGGCTGGGGGTCGAGCGGGCGGCGTTTGACCATGCCCGCGTGCTGGTGTCGGCCAATGGCGGGGTGTACACCCAGCTGTGGGAGAACCCGGTCGAGCAGGCGGTGGCCGATGCCGCGTGGGTGCTCGAGTCGTTCGGCATCAACGCGGTGGCGAGCGGGGCGACGGCGGCCCGGGTCCGCTGGACGATGGGCACGACCGATTCGAGCGTGATCTATCCGGGCTGGAACCTCGACGACGTGCGGATCACGGGGACGACGCCCGTGTCCACGGCGTGCCGTCCCGACCTGACCACCACCGCGATTCCCGGGACCCCCGGCTACGGCGTGCCCAACGGGGTGGTCAACAACGACGACTTCTTCTACTACCTCGCCCAGTTCGCCGCCGGCAACGTCGCGGTGGCCGACATGACGACCACCGCGATCCCGGGCAGCCCCGGGTATGGCGTGCCCAACGGGGTGGTCAACAACGACGACTTCTTCTACTACCTGCAGCAGTTCGCGGCGGGGTGCTGACGACCAAGCGAGGGAGTGACGGAGTTGGACATCGCAAGGGGATGGGCCATGGCCCGTCCCCTTTTCATCTGGAGAGGGACGGCTTGCCCCTGTGGGGGATCGGGTGCTTGGCCGGATGCGGTTGGCATGGGCTTGCTCCGGCGGTCGCCGGGGGATGCCGGGCGGGCGTTCTGCGAGAATCCTCTTTCACCGTCCCATATCCCGTGGTAGCATGGGCGTGGGGTTCACGGGCTTGCGCGGGGGACGGCGCTGTGGTCGTCTCCTGGTGCCTGCTCTGGCCGCGCCATTCCGAGTTTGTGGCCCCGGGGGGATTCAACCATGCGTGCTCGCCTTGCTGTTGCGCTTGTTGTTGTGGCGTCGGGTGTGGTGGCCAACGTCGCGTCGGCCCAGTGGTCGGACAACTTCGACTCCTACACCCCCGGCCCGTTGAACGGCCCCGGCGGGTGGCGCGGGTGGGACAACGTCGCCAGCGCGGTCGGCATCGTGACCACCGCCCAGAAGCGCAGCGCGCCCAACGGGTTCGAGATCGGCGGACCCTCGGACGCCATCCGCGAGTACACGGGGGTCAACGCGGGCCAGTGGCGTTTCACCGCGTGGCAGTTCATCCCGACCGGGTTCACCGGCGAGACCTACTTCATGCTGCTGAACCAGTACAACGACTTCGGGCCCAACTACAACTGGAGCCTGGTGAGCACCCTGAACAGCGCCACGGGGGTGATCAGCGAGTTCGACCCGGCGGTGCGTCCGAACAACACGCCGCAGTCGCTGGTCTATGACCAGTGGGTCGAGATCCGCGTGGACTTCGACCTGACGGCCGACACGCTGACCATGTGGTACAACGGCAACCAGGTGACGACCGGTCCCTGGAAGCGGGTCCCGGCCTCGACGCTGAACCTGGCGTGTGTGGACCTGTACGCCAACGCGGCCACAAGCGTGTTCTACGACGACCTGTCGGTGCAGCAGGCCGGCACCCCCGCGTGCCGTCCTGACCTGACGACGACCGCGATCCCGGGCTCTCCGGGCTACGGCACGCCCAACGGTGTGCTGAACAACGACGACTTCTTCTTCTACCTCAGCCAGTTCGCGGCCGGCAACGTCGCGGTGGCCGACATGACCACCACCGCCATCCCGGGGAGCCCTGGATACGGCGTTCCGAACGGGGTGATCAACAACGACGACTTCTTCTTTTACCTCTCCATCTTCGCCGCGGGGTGCTGAGAAAGCCCTGAGCGCGAGCTGAGAGATGCTCGGGCGTCAGGCGACGAAGGGACGAAGCGACGTAAAGCAGGGCGCACGGGGTGAGGGGCGGCGACGTGCCGCTGCCCGCGCCCTGCGGGTGAAATGGGCTTGGGGTGCGCGTCCGGCGTGCGGCGCCGCGGGGGTTGCGGTGCGCGCCCGGTCAAGCCAAATGCAATCCCTGCAATTCTCGGACTCCGCTTTTGTCGGGTGGCACAATCTTGTAGGATGGCTTTGGGGTTGGGCGCGGTTCCGCGGGGGCGGGCGTGTGGCTTGCTCTTGCCGCGCCGGCGATTGTGCCGGCGGCTCGGAGCGCGCCCCCTCTGTCAGGGGGAATCGTGATGAAGAATGCTCGCCTTGCTCTCGCGCTCGTCGCGCTCGCGCCCTCGCTCGCCTGCGCCCAGTGGTCGGACAACTTCGACAGTTACCCCGTAGGGGTGCTGAACGGTCCCGGCGGCTGGCGCGGCTGGGATAACGTGCTGTCGGCCTGCGGGGTCATCTCGACCGCTCAGGCCCGCAGCGGCACGAAGTCGATGAACGTGACGGGTCCCAACGACGCGATCCGGGAGTTTACGCAGTACACCAGCGGCAAGTGGCGCAACACCGCTTGGATGTACCTGCCCAGCGGCACCGTCGGCAACCCGTGGTACATCATGCTCAACCAGTACGTGGACTTCGGGCCCAACAACTGGAGCCTCCAGCTCGAGTTCAACACCATCACGGGGATGGTGGGCGATGTCGACACCGCGGTGCGCCCGCTCAACACGCCCCAGCCCTTCGTGACAAACCAGTGGGCCGAGATCCGCGTTGACATCGACCTCAACGCCGACCAGGTCACGGCGTGGTACAACGGAGCCCAGGTGACCACGGGCCCGTGGAAGCGTGACACGCTCTCGACGCTCACGATCGACTGCATCGACCTCTGGGCCAACAACTCGACCGGTTGCTTCTTCGACGACCTGTCGATCGCGGCCTTGGGACCGGCTTGCCGGCCCGACCTGACGACCACGGCCATCCCCGGCTCCCCGGGGTACGGCACGCCCAACGGGGTGCTGAACAACGATGACTTCTTCTTCTACCTGTCCCAGTTCGCCGCCGGCAACGTCGCGGTGGCCGACATGACCACCACCGCCATTCCCGGCAGCCCGGGCTACGGCGTTCCGAACGGCGTGATCAACAACGACGACTTCTTCTTTTACCTGTCGATCTTCGCCGCCGGGTGCTGAGCGCAGAAGCGACGACGTGACGACGTGACGACGTGACGAAGTGACCGGGGGACGGGCGCGAGAGCCCGTCCCCTTTTCCATGTCGCCGCGCGGGAACCCAGCCACACGTCAGCACGCCTCGCTGATCACATACCCGCCTGCCCCGTCGCTTCGCCGGGTGGTCAAGTCCAGGAACCCGCGTGCCTTGTCCATGGTTTCGCGCCATTCGCTCGCGGGGTCGGAGTCGGCCACGATGCCCGCGCCGACGCTGTAAGAGACCAGGGGCGGATCGCCAGGGCTGGCCTCCTCGACCAGGGCGGTGCGGATGGCGACATTCAGGGCGACGCGTCCATCATCGCCGATGAAGCCGACGCACCCGCAGTATGGGCCCCGCGGGCGATCCTCGAGTTGCTCGATGATCTGCATCGCCCTGATCTTTGGCGCGCCCGTGATCGAGCCGGCGGGGAACACGGCCTTGAGCAGCTCGGCGAGCGTCACGCGAGGGCGGAGCACGCCCTCGACGGTCGCCACGCCCTGCCACACCCCCGTGCCGGTTGCGGAAGCGTGCCCCGTCTCGCCCGTGCCGATTCCAGGAGCGCCGATCGCGGCTGTGGCCCCATGCCGCTCGATGGCCCGGCGCTCCCGCACGTGCACCGAGCCCGTCTCGGCCACCCGCCCCAGGTCGTTGCGCATCAGATCGACAATCATGTCGAGTTCCGCGCGGTCCTTGGAGGACCGCTCGAGGGCGGCAGGGCTTCGGTCGCCGGACAGGGTTCCCTTCATCGGACGCGTGACGATCCGCCGCGCCGCGCCGGCCCCAACCGCGTCGATCTCAAGAAACGACTCGGGGCTTGCCGAGCACACGGCCCGCCCGCGCCCATCGGGCCCGACGTGCTCGACGTGCGCCCCGAACCATGGCGTGGTGCGATCGAGAAGGGAGGCGGAGAACCGGCGCGGCGGCGGAGCCAGCCGCCCATCGAGCGTGTGGGCGAGGTTGACCTGATACACGTCGCCGGCGCGGACGTACTCGATCCCGCGCGCGACCATCGCCTGATAGCGCTCGGGTGGTCCGCCCGCCAGGCTACCTTGGAGCGCGGGCTGGCCAAGGTCGTCGTTCGGCTCGCTGGCTGGAAGGAGCCGGGCAGTGGGTGCGTTGCCGACACAGTGCCAGCGGCCATTGGCCGCGTCATGGACGAGCGCGCCCTCGCAGCGGTGCCACACCATGAGGGGCCAGTCGCTGCGGCGGAAGTGGCCCACCGCGGGTTCGAGCACGGCGCCGAGCGCGTAGGAGATCCAGCCGATCCAGCCGGAGACGAAGGGTGGCGCAGCATCCGGGCGCATGTGCCCGCTCGCAACCAGCCGTCCCGCGCCACCGCCCACGCCACCGCCCACGCCACGGAACGCGGGCTCGAGCGTGGCCAGGTCGGAGTTGACGCGCAACAGGTCCGCCAACGCGGGGGTGACGATCGTCGCCGTCGGGCGGGCGAGGATGGACCATCGCGCGCGGGGGCTTCCGCCGCCCGAGGCGAGCAGCGCGACCGGCTCATCGGGGCGCCAGCGGGACAGCGCGTCGGCCGGCGACGTGCCTTGTGAGATGGGATCAGGTCGTGGCACCGCGCGATGGTACGGGAGCGAGATCGGTGAACGGCGTGCGCGGGCGTGCGCTTCTGCACGCCGCGCGGTCTGGCGTACGCTGACGGAGCTTGACCTGGCGCTGCGGCACCGAGTTGAGTGGCGGTGGTCCCGTGGCCCGCCGCCGATCCCGGACGGGCTGGAAATCCCGTCGCCCTCAGTTGTGCGTTTGCGCTCTGCATACTCCGCCGGTGTTTCCTCGCACCCCTCCACCTTCTACACTTCTCTGCCCCGCCGGTGGGCGGGAAGGGAGGCGAGCGGGCAACCCGTTCAGCCTCCGAGCGCATGCCGGGCAACTCCTGATCGGCAGCGGTTCATACAGGACGACCACAGCGATGTCCAAGACCAGCCCCCGTCCGATCGAGTCCTCCAAGAAGCGTTCGCCCGCCCTGGCTGCCAGGCCGAGCAAGCCCACGAAGAAGGTTTCCAAGAAGCCCGCGGGCGCCAGCGCCGCCCCGGCGGCGGACAAGAGCGAGGCTCCCAAGTCGGCCCAGATGGTGTATTACTTCGGCAAGCTCAAGACCGAGGGCAAGGCCGCCTGGAAGATGTTGCTGGGCGGCAAGGGCGCGAACCTGGCCGACATGACGTCGATCGGCCTGCCCGTGCCCCCCGGCTTCACGATCACCACCGACACCTGCGCCAAGTACTACGAGCTCAAGAAGCGCCTGCCGCTGGGCCTGATGAACGAGGTCCACAAGAACATCGCGCTGCTGGAGAAGGAGCTGGGCAAGAAGTTCGGCAACGTCGATAATCCGCTTCTGGTCTCCGTCCGCTCAGGCGCCGCCGCGTCCATGCCCGGCATGATGGACACGATCCTGAATCTGGGCCTGACCGACGCCGCCGTCGAGGGGCTCGCCAAGAGCACGGGCAACCGCCGCTTCGCGTATGACGCGTACCGCCGCCTCATCAACATGTTCGGCGACGTGGTCATGGGCGTCTCGCACGAGCACTTCGAGCACGCGTTTGACAAGCTCAAGCGCAAGCACAAGGTCGATCTGGACACCGACGTTTCGGAGGAGGGGCTGGTCGATCTGTGCGCGGTGTACAAGGAGGTCTATCGCCACAAGGTGGGCGAGGAGTTCCCGCAGAACCCGTTCAAGCAGCTCGAGCTGGCGATCGAGGCGGTGTTCAAGTCGTGGAACCACGACAAGGCCGTGTCCTACCGCCGCATCGAGGGCATCACGGGCCTCAACGGCACCGCGGTGAACATCCAGTCGATGGTGTACGGCAACATGGGCGATGACTCGGGCACGGGCGTCGCCTTCACCCGCAACCCGTCCAACGGCGACAGCGCGTTCTACGGCGAGTTCCTGATCAACGCCCAGGGCGAGGACGTGGTCGCGGGCATCCGCACGCCCCAGACCGTCGACCAGATGCCCAGGTGGAACAAGACCGTCCACGCGCAGCTGCTCAAGATCAAGGGCATCCTCGAGAAGCACTACCGCGACATGCAGGACATCGAGTTCACCATCGAGCGCGGCACGCTGTTCATGCTCCAGACCCGCACCGGCAAACGCACCGGCTTCGCCGCCGTCAAGATCGCCTGCGACATGGTCAAGGAGAAGCTGATCACCGAGGAGGAGGCGCTGCTGCGCATCCCGGCGGGCGACCTGACACAGTTGCTGCTGCCCTCGTTCGACCCGACCAAGAAGTCGATCGCCAAGGTGATGACCAAGGGCCTGCCCGCATCTCCCGGCGCGGCCGTCGGCAAGCCCGCGTTCACCGCGGAGGAGGCCGTCGAGCGGGCCCGAAGCGGTGAGAAGGTGATCCTGGTCCGCAAGGAGACCAGTCCTGAGGATGTGGAGGGCATGCACCACGCCGCCGGCATCCTGACCTCGACGGGCGGCATGACCAGCCACGCGGCGGTGGTCGCCCGCGGGTGGGGCAAGTGCTGCGTCGCCGGCGCGGGCGAGATCCACATCGAGGCCGATAAGGGCGAGTTCACCGTCAAGGGCAAGACCTATGGCCGCGACAGCGTGATCTCGATCGACGGCTCGACCGGCGAGGTGATCGAGGGCGCGCTGGCCACGGTGGCTCCCGAGATGTCCGGCGACTTCTCCAAGGTGATGCGCTGGGCCGACAAGTACCGCCGCCTCCGCATCCGCGCCAATGCCGATACCCCCGCCGACGCCAAGCGTGCGCGTGACTTCGGGGCCGAGGGCATTGGCCTCACGCGCACCGAGCACATGTTCTTCGAGGGCGAGCGCATCATCGCGATGCGGGAGATGATCCTGGCCGAGACCAAGGAGGCCCGCGTGGCCGCCCTGGCCAAGCTGCTCCCCTTCCAGCGCGACGACTTCATCGGCCTGTTCCGCGCGATGGACGGCCTGCCCGTCACCATCCGCCTGCTCGACCCGCCGCTGCACGAGTTCCTCCCGCACGACGACGACAACCAGAAGCAAGTCGCGGCCGCGCTCAAGGTGCCGGTTGCCAAGGTCCGCCAGCGCGTCAGCATGTTGCACGAGGCCAACCCCATGCTCGGGCACCGCGGCTGCCGCCTGGCCATCACCTACCCCGAGATCCTGGACATGCAGGTCCGCGCCATCATCGAGGCCGCCATCGAGTGCCTCCAGGAAGGCCGACGCCCCATCGTCGAGATCATGCACCCGCTGGTCGGCACCCGCCGCGAGCTGGCCCTGCTGCGCGAGATGACCATCGCCACCATCGAGAAGATCAAGAGCGAGCAGAAGTTCACCAAGAAACTGGACGTCAAGATCGGGACCATGATCGAGATTCCCAGGGCCGCGGTGACCGCCAACGAGATCGCCGAGGTCGCCGACTTCTTCTCGTTCGGCACCAACGACCTCACGCAGATGACGTTCGGCTACTCGCGCGATGACTCGGGGACGTTCCTGCCCCACTACATCGACCACGACGTCCTCGAGTCCGACCCGTTCCAGACCCTCGATCAGGGAGGCGTCGGGCAGCTGGTCGAGATGGGCATCGACCGCGGGCGGGCCACCAAGCCCGACCTCAAGATCGGCATCTGCGGCGAGCACGGCGGCGACCCCAAGAGCGTCTTCTTCTGCCACGAGGTCGGCATGGACTACGTCTCCTGCTCACCGTTCCGCGTCCCCATCGCCCGCCTCGCGGCGGCCCAGGCGGTGCTGAAGGCGGCCAAGCCCAAGTAACAGCCCCGCTGCGAACGCGACGCGCAAGCGAGCGCGCCCACACCGCGACGCGGCACCCAACCACAACGAGCCCCGGGCGCAAGCCCGGGGCTCTTCTTGCATCAACGGAGCCGCCCGCGCAAGCGGTCGGGCACCGTCGGTAAGCCGGTCGAGCACGATTGCAGTTGCTCCGGTGCCGTTCCGCCGCGGCCCGAGAGTCGCGGCGATGAACACACCCCTTGGCGGGTCGAGAGTGCCCGACCGCTCGCGCGATCGGTCCCGTTGAGCCGGGCGGGCTCCGCGGCTCCTGTGGTATGCTGCCCGCATGACCACCCGCCGCGCGTTCCTCGCCTCGGCGTCCGGCCTTGCCGGCACCGCCGCCCTGGGCGTCCCCGCCCTGACCGCCTTCCACCCCCGCGCCGCCGACCTCGCGCGTGAACTGAAGAAGCATGGCGGGCAACCGGCGGAAGTGGCGGAGAACGAGGCTTTCTGGGTCCATGTCGCCCGCGCCTTCACCGTTGATCGCTCGGTCATCAACCTGAACAACGGCAGCGTCAGCCCCTCGCCGGTCGTGGTCCAGGACGTCATGAAGCGGTACCTCGACTACTGCAACACCGCGATCCCCGCCCACGCGCTCTGGGGCACGCTGCACCCGCAGCGTGAGGGCACGCGCCGCGCCCTGGCCCAGCAGTTCGGCGGTGACGCCGAGGAACTTGCGATCACCCGCAACACCAGCGAATCGCTGCAGATTCTCCAGCTGGGCCTGCCGCTGGTCGCTGGCGATGAGGTCCTGACCACCACCGCCGACTACCCGCGGATGATCCAGACCTTTCAGCAGCGTGAACGCCGCGAGGGGATCAAACTGGTCCGCTTCCAGATCCCGGTCCCGACCGCCGACGCCGACCCCGCGCGATACAACGCCGAGGTCGTCCGCCTGTTCGAGTCCCACATCACGCCCCGCACCCGCATGATCCTGTGCTCGCATATGGGCTTCCTGAACGGCGGCGTGCTGCCGGTGAAGGAGATCTGCGCCCTGGGCCGTCGCCACAACATCCCCGTCCTGGTCGACGCGGCCCACTCGCTCGCGCACATGGACTACCGCATCACCGACCTCGAGTGCGAGTACCTGGGCGTCAGCCTGCACAAGTGGCTGTGCGCCCCGCATGGCACGGGTCTGCTGTACGTCAAGCGCGACCGCATCAAGGGCGTGTGGCCCCTCATGGCCGCCACCGAGGCGAGCGACGAGAACATCCGCAAGTTCGAGGAGATCGGCACGCACCCGGCCGCCAACCACCTGGCGATCGCCGAGGCGATCACGTTCCACGACGGGATCGGGGGCGCCCGAAAGCTCGCCCGCCTGGTTTACCTGCGCGACCTGTGGGTCAACCGCCTCTCCCAAGGCAAGCACGCCGACCGCGTCCAACTCCACACCGCGCTGGCCCCCGGCATGGCCGGCGGCATCGCCACCGTCGAGATCGACGGCTTCACCGTCCCCGACCTCCGGGCCTGGCTCTGGAGCACTCGCCAGGTCTTTACCACGCCCGTCGAAGACGCCGTCGAGACGCCGACGGAACTCCACCATAACGTCCGGGGGCTCCGCATCTCGCCCAACGTCTACACGACGCCGCACGAGATCGAACGCTTCTGCGAGGCGCTCGAGCACGCGATGGAGCATGGGATCGGGTGAGGGAAGCGGGACCCGCTTCGGGTGGATGGTCCAGCGCACGCTCCCGGCACGATCGGCGATGCCCCCGACCCATAGAACCCAGTGATTCCCATTGCTCCCATTCACCCCGTTCAGCGGCGGAGTGTATTCGATCTCGGCGATCATTTGACTCCCTTCAAAGCCGCGCCGTCGCCCTTGCCTCCGGCCCCTCCCCGCCTAGACTTCTCCCCTTGCCTCCCGGCTCTCCGCCGGTGGGGCGTACATCCAGACCCGTTTGAACCACCTCGCTCGGATCGACCCTTGGCCGGGAAGATCAGGCGTTTCGGGGCAACCCAGGCCGCAAGCCTGGGCTACCAAGAGACGCCAAACGACAGGTGGGAGGTGGAGGTGTCATGGCCAAGAAAGAAGTCACTGCCGTTTTCAAGATCATGGCCCCGGGGGGCAAGGCGACGCCTGCGCCGCCGCTAGGGCCTGTTCTGGGCGCCAAGGGTGTGAACCCCGGGCAGTTCATCCAGCAGTTCAATGCCGCCACCGCCAAGCTCAACGGCAAGGTCGTGGGCGCGATCGTCACGGTCTACAGCGACCGCTCCTTCCAGTTCGAGGTCAAGTCCAGCCCCGCCTCGGTCCTCATCAAGGAGGCCGCCGGCATCGAGAAGGGCTCCGGCGTCCCGAACAAAGACAAGAAGGGCAAGATCACCAAGGCACAGGTCCGCAAGATCGTCGAGGAAAAGGGCAAGGACCTCAACTGCGGCTCGATCGAAGCGGGGATGCGGATTATCGAAGGCACGGCCCGTTCCATGGGCGTCACGGTGGAGGGCTAACCCATGGCAAAGTTCAACAAGCGGCAGACCGCCAACCTGGCCCTTCAGCCCCAGCAACCCCTCGAGGTTTCCCAGGCGATCGCGGCCCTCAAAAAGTACAAGGCCCCCAAGTTCGACCAGACCATCAACGTGGTCATGAACCTCGGGCTGGACACCAAGCAGGCCGACCAAAACCTCCGCGGCTCGGTCGCCCTGCCCAAGGGCATCGGCAAGACCAAGCGCGTCATCGCGTTCTGCGGCGACGACCAGACCGCGGCGGCCAAGGAGGCCGGCGCGATCAAGGCCGGCGGCGCCTCGCTGGTCGAGGAGGTCGAGAAGGGCTTTCTCGACTTCGACGTGGCGGTCGCCTCGCCCGACATGATGAGGATCATGTCCAAGCTCGGTCGCGTGCTGGGTCCCAAGGGCCTGATGCCCTCGCCCAAGAACGGCACCGTGACCGCGCAGGTCGCCCAGGCCGTCCGTGAGTTCTCCGCCGGCAAGCTCGAGTACCGCACCGACAAGGGCGGCAACATCCACGCGATCATCGGGAAGATGTCGTTCGCCGATGGCGACCTGGCCGCGAATCTGGCGGCGTTCATCGAGACGATCGAGAAGGCCCGTCCGTCCTCGGCCAAGGGCATCTACATCAAGAAAGTGTGCGTAAGCGGGGCGATGACGCCCAGCGTCCAGATCAAGTACCAGCAGGTCGAGGCCGAGACCGAGTGAGGCCGGGGCAAACCCGGCGCGCCGAAGGTCCCGGTCCACCCCGTTCGATTCACACGATTGATTGCCCGCGAGCCGGTGGCGTCCCGCGGCTGAGCAAGGAACCGATCCATGTCCAAGCAAGTCAAAGAGATGATCCTGCGCGATTACACCTCGCGTCTGGGCGACACACAGGACGCGGTCGTGGTCAGCCTCGCGGGCATCAACGCCCTGGCCACCCACAAGATCCGCACCAACCTGGCCAAGAAGTCCATGAAGGTGACCGTCGTCCGCAACAGCCTGTTCCGCAAGCTGGTCGACGACTCGGCCCTCAAGAGCCTCCAGCCCGTCCTCAAGGGGCCATCCGCCGTGATCTACGGCGGCGCAAGCGTCGTCGAGGTCGCCCGCGAGATCGTCGCCAGCCTCAAAGAGTTCCCCAAGATCGAACTCAAGGGCGCGGTGCTCGACGGTCAGCTCTTCACCGGCGACGCCGGCGTCAAGGCCCTCTCCAAGTTCCCGACCCGCGAGGAAGCCCTCGGCCAGACCGTTGGCCTGCTGCTTGGCCCCGCCAAGAAGCTCGCGGCCCAGATCAAGGGTCCCGGCTCCAACTTGGCGAGCCTCATCAAGGCGATCGAGCTCAAACTCGAAAAGGGCGAGGCGATCGCGAAGGTCGGGTGAGGAAGTCGGGAAGACATCGAGAGTCGAAGAGACGAAGTATCGAAGTCTTGCAGCATCGAACGCATCGTTTCCGTCTGGCCCGTGGGCTCATCCGAGCCTTGGGTTAAAGCGTCCAGGCGTCTGGGCCCCTTTCGGAACCGTGGTTTGCTGAGCTTGCCCGCTGGGCTGGCTCGGCACAGAGATTGGAAGGTTTCACCATGGCCGATTTCAGCGCGACGATCACCGACATGGGCGACAAACTGGCCGCCCTCACCCTCAAGGACGCCGTCGACCTGGGCGCGTACCTGAAGGACAAGTACGGCATCGAGGCCGCCGCCGGCGGTGGCATGATGATGGCGGGCCCCGCGGCCGCCGTCGCCGCTCCGGTTGAGGAAAAGACCGAGTTCGACGTGATCCTCAAGGGTTGTCCCGCCGACAAAAAGATCGGCGTCATCAAGGTCGTCCGCGAAGCGACGGGCCTGGGCCTCAAGGAGGCAAAGGACATGGTCGACGGCGCGCCCAAGAAGATCAAGGAAGCCCTCCCGAAGGCCGACGCCGAGGCGCTCACCAAGAAGCTCAAGGACGTCGGCGCCGACGTCGAGATGGCGTAAGAGTCCAACACAGAGGCACAGAGAAAGGCAAAGCGGGGGAGACTCCCGGCACCAACCCGGTTGCTCCAAACCCCACTCCCCCTCCGCGCCCTCCGCCTCGGCAAAGCTCGCGTCCTTTGCGTTCAACCCGAACAACCAAGGCAAATGCTATCAAAGACCATACAAACGACCTCGTTCTGCCATGCCAGAACGAGGTCTTTTCGTTGGGATTCGATTTGCCTTGGGACGGGGCCGCGCTATGCTTCTTGGCTCAACATGGTACGAACCATTCCCACGTAACCAAGGAGACGGTTGGTGCGCGCGTCGCCCGAAGCGAGTCGGGGGGCGCGTTGTGCTGTCGGTGCGTTGCGCAGTCTCCGTGTGGTGCGGGGATTCCACTTCGCGCCGGAGCGTCACGCGAGCGGGGGCAAGAGTCGATCGGGGCAGCGATCGGCGTCCGGTGTTTTTGGTGCCAGACTGCCGGGGTCATAGGCGTCGGGGCGTGCTGAGCCAGTCGGAACGTGTGCGGGCGTCTGAATCGCCCTGATCTCGGCCATGGCCGGGGCAAGGGCGGAGCAGTCGTGTCGTGCGGGGAGCCAGGCAGATCCGGAGCGGGTCGGCTCATCTTCAGAAACCAGTCACCTCGGCCCGGGGAGTATCGACCACGGGCCGGCTTGGTGTCCAACCATCGCGAGGTCGTTGATGGCGTCGTCAAAAACGCGCGAAACCACCGTCCGCAACTTTGCCAAACGGGGCGATGCGATCGAGGTTCCCAACCTCACGCTCGTCCAGTCCGTGGCGTACGACCGCTTCCTCCAGCTCGACAAGAGCATGGAGGAACGCAACAAGGAGTTCGGCCTCGAAGCCCTGCTCCGCGAGGTCTTCCCCATCGAGTCCTACGACGGGACGATGAAGCTCGAGTACGTCTACTACGGGCTCGAACAGCCCAGGTACAAGCCCGAGGAGTGCCGCGAGCTGCGCCTCACCTTCGGCTACCCCTTCAAGGTCTGCCTGCGCCTGTCCCGCGAGGGGCACCCGGGCCTGCCCGAGGAAGAGATCTACCTCGGCGAGTTCCCGGTCATGATCGGCGGCGGTGAGTTCATCGTCAACGGCGCCGAGCGCGTCATCGTCAGCCAGCTCCACCGTTCGCCGGGCGTTGACTTCGACCGCGATGAGCTGGAGACCGACCGCCCGCTGCACCGGGCCCGCATCATCCCCGAGCGCGGCTCGTGGATCGAGCTCGAAGTCACCAAGAAGGACGTTCTGGCGATGCGGATCGACCAGAGCACCAAGCTCACCGCCACCACGTTCCTGCGATGCCTGGACGAGTCGGTCGCCACCACCGACGCCATCCTGAGCCTCTTCTACGAGGTCAGCGAGGTCAAGGCCGAGAACGCCCGCCCCGAGCACTACGCCGCCGCCGACATCGTCGACACCGAGTCGGGCGAGGTCCTGGTCAAAGTCGGCAAGCAGCTGGGCGAGAACGCCGCCAAGATCACCGCCAGCAGCCTCAAGAAGATCAAGGTCGTCGAGAACCCGGCCGACGTGCTCATCCTGAACACGCTGGCCGAGGAGAATCTCGACCAGTTCGCCGACTTTGCCGACACCGAGTACGAGCGGGCCCTGGTCAAGCTGTACACCAAGCTGCGCCCCGGCAACCCGCCGCAGGTGGAGAAGGCCCGCCAGCTCTTCGCCGAGAAGTTCTTCGACGAGAACCGCTACCGCCTCGGACGGGTCGGTCGCTTCCGCATCAACCGCAAGTTCGACCTGGACGTGCCGGAGGACAAGATGTTCCTCCGGGCCGAGGACTTCCTCCGCGTGATCCAGTACGTGCTCGACCTGCGGTCCAATCGCCTCGATCCCGAGACGCAGCGCCCGGCGGCCCAGGTCGACGACATCGACCACCTGGGCAACCGTCGCCTGCGCACGCTCGATGAGCTGGCGGTCGAGGAGCTGCGCAAGGGCTTCCTCAAGCTGCGCCGAACGGTGCAGGAGCGCATGAGCGTCAAGGACCCCGAGACGCTGACCAAGATCGCCGATCTGGTCAACACCAAGAGCATCAGCAGCGCGATCGACTTCTTCTTTGGCCGTTCCGAGCTGAGCCAGGTCGTCGATCAGACCAACCCGCTCTCCTCGCTCGTCCACGAGCGCCGCCTCTCGGCCCTCGGACCAGGCGGCCTCAACCGCAAGCGGGCCGGCTTCGAGGTGCGCGACGTGCACATCTCGCACTACGGACGCATCTGCCCCATTGAGACGCCCGAGGGCACCAACATCGGCCTCATCTCGTCGCTGGGCATCTTCTCGACCATCGACGAGTACGGGTTCATTCGCACGCCCTACCGCCCCGTCAAGAAGGGCAAGGCCTCGGATGAGATCATCCATCTCAGGGCCGACGAGGAGATCAAGGCCATCCTCGCGCCGTGCGACACGCTGGAATCCGCCGGCAAGCTCCGCGAGGGTCCGATCGTCGCCCGCGTGGACGGCGAGCTGAAAGAGATCGACTCGAAAGAGGTCAACTATCTCGACATCTCACCCAAGCAGATCGTGGGCATCTCGGCCGCGCTCATCCCGTTCCTGGAGCACGACGACGCCAACCGCGCGCTGATGGGTTCCAACATGCAGCGCCAGGCGGTGCCGCTCATCCGGATCGATCCCGCGCTGGTCGCCACCGGGATGGAGAAGCCGGTGGGGATGAACTCGGGCATGATCGTCCGGGCCAAGCACTCGGGCATCGTGACCCACGTCGACGGCGAGCGGATCATCATCGACAACTCCGACGAGTATGGCCTGCGCAAGTTCGTCGGGCTCAACGAGCGCACCTGCCAGAACCAGCGGCCCGTCGTCAAGCTCAACCAGAAGGTCAAGAAGGGCGACATCATCGCCGATGGCGCGTCCACCAAGATGGGGGAGCTGTCGATCGGCAAGAACGTCCTGGTCGCGTTCAACACCTTCGACGGCTACAACTTCGAGGACGCCATCGTCATCAACGAGCGCCTGGTCAAGGACGACGCCTTCACCTCCATCCACATCGACGCCTTCGACGTCGAGATCCGCGAGACCAAGCTCGGACGTGAGGAGTTCACCCGTGACATCCCGAACGTCTCCGAGAAGATGCTCCGCAACCTCGACGACAGCGGCATCATCCGCCTGGGCGCCCGCGTGGGCCCCGGCGACATCCTGGTCGGCAAGGTCAGCCCCAAGAGCAAGACCGAGCTGACCCCCGAGGAGAAGCTCCTGCACGCGATCTTCGGGCGGGCCGGCGAGGACGTGAAGAACGACTCGCTCGAAGTGCCCGCGGGCGTCGAGGGCGTGGTCATCGGCGCCAAGAAGTTCAGCCGTCGCACCCACCTGACCGAGGGCCAGAAGAAGCAACTCAAGAAGGACATCGAGACCTTCGAGGCCGAGCAGGACCAGCAGGCCATCCGCATCTTCCGCGAACTCGTCGAGACCATCAACCGCATCACCGGCTCGGAACTGGTCGATCCCATGACCCGCCAGAAGGTCGGCGCCAGCGATCTGCCCGAGGTCATCCTCGAGCAGATCAAGACGTTCGACGCCAAGTGGATCAAGGGCTCCAAGGAGGCCCGCGAGGAGGCGATGGTCGCCCACAAGCAGTTCTGGCCGCGCATCGATGCGGTCGAGAAGGAGAAGCAGCGCCGTGTCGGGCACATGAAGCGCGGCGACGAACTCCCCTCCGGCGTGCTCGAGATGGTCAAGGTCTACCTGGCCACCAAGCGCCAACTGTCCGTTGGTGACAAGATGGCCGGCCGCCACGGCAACAAGGGCGTCATCGCCCGCATCGTCGCCGAAGAGGACATGCCGTTCATGGAGGACGGCACGCCCGTGGACGTCCTGCTCAACCCGCTGGGCGTGCCCAGCCGCATGAACGTCGGGCAGATCCTTGAGACGCACCTGGGCTGGGCCGCCAAGGTCCTGGGCTTCCAGGCGGTCACCCCCGTGTTCGACGGGGCGACCGAGACCGAGGTCCACGCCGCCGTGGCGGAGGCCAACGTTTACGTCGAGAGCAAGCTCGGCGAATACGACAAGACCGGGACGTGGCCACAGCCCCGCGAGGTGCTCGCCAAGATGCCGCGCGGCGGCAAGATCCAGCTGCACGATGGCCGCACGGGTGAGCCGTTCCACCAGCGGACGACTGTCGGCTACATGTACCTGCTCAAGCTCCACCACCTGGTGGACGACAAGATCCACGCCCGAGCGACCGGTCCCTACTCGCTCATCACCCAGCAGCCACTGGGCGGCAAAGCCCGAACCGGCGGCCAGCGATTCGGCGAGATGGAAGTGTGGGCCCTCGAGGCCTACGGGGCGGCCTACATCCTCCAGGAACTCCTCACCGTCAAGTCCGACGACGTCGAGGGCCGCACCAAGATCTACGAGTCCATGGTCAAGGGCACCAACAAGCTCGAGGCCGGCATGCCCGTCGCGTTCGACGTGCTGTGCAACGAGCTCAAGGGTCTGGGGATGAACATCACGCTGGAGAAGAAGCAGCTGGCGGGAGGGAGTCTGCTTTGAATGTCCGCGACTTGATCGACGCCAAAGTCCGGATAGACCTCAACAAGACGATCGGGCAGGGAATCTCTTTTCACAAGCAGCTTAGCCCGAACGGCCGGGGCTTCAAATTGCCGACCCCAGTGCTTGATGGGGTCGGCGAGGCGCTCGACCGTGAGGGCACCATGATCCGCCCGCAGGATTCAATAGGTCAACCGGAAAGTTGACTGCCGGCCGCAGCGACTGAGGAGTGTTGTTCTGGCGACTTGGCGTGACATCTCGAAGGACAGCGAACTCGCGGCTGTCGAGCTGGTATCCGCACGCCGCTGGCGCTCGGCGGCCAGCCGGGCCGACTACGCCGTCCATTCGCGTGTGACGGATCGACTCCATCGCCAAGGTGTGCGTCTCCACACGGCGGGGAGACAGAACCCCGCGCACGACTCGCTTGCGACACTCGCGTCGCAGAATCTTCGCTCACTGCCCATTCCCAATCGCCGGCGTCCCCGTCGACCAATCGAACGCCTGTATTCCTACCGCGTCACCGCCGACTATTTCCCGGGGCGAGCCCTTGACAAAGCCGACGCGCTCTCGGCCTTGGGTGAGATGACCGTCGCCCCGCAGATCCTCGACGGCAGGAGGTCGCTGGCATGAGGATCAACGAAGCAAAGAAGATTGTTGACGAGGTGGAGGCCCAGATCGCGGCCCTGGACAATGGGTTTCGTGGTCGCGTGTTGCGTGAATACACGCGCATCGACGAGCAGAGCGTGACCGTCGTCGTCGAGCCGCATGGCCCGGGCCGGGCCATCGACATGATCCGCGCCGTTGACAAGATCGAGAGCCGCGTCGAGAAGAAGTTCAAGCGTGATGTGATGCTGGTGCCCGTGAACCCTGAAGTGACCGACATTCCCCTTCGAATCGGCGTTCCGCGCTGATCCGTGATTGAGGTGCTGCACATGGCCGAGACCGTGTACGACCGCGTCAATGACTTCTCCGCCGTCAAGGTCACCCTGGCGTCGCCAAATGACATCAGGTCGTGGTCCTATGGCGAGGTCAAGAAGCCCGAGACCATCAACTACCGCACCTACCGCCCGGAAAAGGACGGGCTCTTCTGCGAGCGCATCTTCGGACCCGAACGCGACTACGAGTGCGCCTGCGGAAAGTACCGCGGCACCAAGTTCAAGGGCATCATCTGCGACCGCTGCGGCGTCAAGGTCACCCACTCCCGCGTCCGCCGCAAACGCATGGGCCACATCAACCTGGCCAGCCCCACCGTCCACATCTGGTTCTTCAAGTCCATGCCCTCCCGCCTGGGCACCCTCCTGGGCATGAAGACCAACGACCTCGAGAAGGTCATCTACTACCAGGACTACGTCGTGGTCGACCACGGCGACACCGAGATCAAGTTCAAGCAGGTCCTCACCGAGGACGAGCACCGCCAAGCCGTCGATAAGTACGGCAACGCCTTCCGCGCCCTCATGGGCGCCGATGCCATCAAGGAACTCATCGCCCGCACCAACATGATCGAGCTGGCCGAGGAGCTCCGCGCCGGCCTCCGCGAGACCAAGAGCAAGCAAAAGATCAAGGACCTGGCCAAGCGCCTCAAACTCGTCGAGTCGATCCGACTCTCCGAGAACGACCCGGCGTGGCTCGTCATGGACGTGGTCCCGGTCATCCCGCCCGACCTGCGCCCACTGGTCCTGCTCGAGTCCGGCAACTTCGCCACCAGCGACCTCAACGACCTCTACCGCCGAATCATCAACCGCAACAACCGCCTCAAGAAGCTGATGGACCTCAACGCCCCCGAGGTCATCATCAGGAACGAGAAGCGGATGCTCCAGCAGGCCGTGGACGCCCTGTTCGACAACGGCCGCTGCCGCCGCCCCGTCCTGGGCTCCTCCAACCGCCCGCTCAAGTCGCTCACCGACATGATCAAGGGCAAGCAGGGCCGCTTCCGCGAGAACCTCCTGGGCAAACGCGTCGATTACTCCGCCCGCTCCGTCATCGTCGTCGGCCCCGAGCTCAAGCTCTACCAGTGCGGCCTGCCCAAGAAGATCGCCCTCGAACTCTACCAGCCCTTCATCATCCGCAAACTCAAAGAGCACGGCCTGGCCGACACCATCAAGTCCGCCAAGCGCATGCTCGAACGCCGCGACGCCGAGGTCTGGGACATCCTCGAAGAGGTCATCTACCAGCACCCCGTCCTGATGAACCGCGCCCCCACGCTCCACCGAATGGGCATCCAGGCCTTCGAGCCCGTGCTGGTCGAGGGCAACGCCATCCGCCTCCACCCGCTCGTCTGCGGCGGCTTCAACGCCGACTTCGACGGCGACCAGATGGCCGTCCACCTCCCGCTGTCCGTCGAGGCCCAGGCCGAGGCCCACGTCCTCATGCTCTCGGTCCACAACATCTTCTCGCCCGCCAACGGCAAGCCCATCATCTCCGCCTCACAGGACATCGTGATGGGCGTCTACTTCATCACCATCGTCGACGCCGACGACCTCCGCACCGCCGAGAAGCTCCGCCACTTCAAGAGCCGCATGGAGGCCATCCTCGCCTACGAGCAGGGCACCATCCACATCCACGAGCGCATCGTCGTCCGCCTCGACGGCTTCACGCACGTCGTGAACGCCCAGGCCGCCCTGCCAGAGGCCATGCCCGAGAACCGCCGCGTCATCACCACCGTGGGACGCGTCCTGTTCGCCGACATCCTCGAGCCCGCCATGCCGTTCTACAACTGCGCCATCGGCAAGAAGGGCTGCGCCCGCGTCATCGACGACGTCTACGCCTACTGCGGCAAGCCCTCCACCATCGACCTGCTCGACCGCATGAAGGAGATTGGCTTCAAGCAGGCCACCCTGGCCGGCCTCTCCTTCGGCATCACCGACCTGCGAATCCCCGAGGCCAAGCAGGAACTCCTGGCCGACGCCCAGAAGCGCGTCGACCGCGTCGAGAAAAACTACGACAAGGGCATCATCACCGAGCGCGAACGCTACAACCAGCTGCTCGACATCTGGTCCCACTGCCGCGAACTCGTCACCAAGAAACTCATCGAGACCCTCAAGAACGACCGCCGCCACCCCGACGGCAAAGAGGCCTCCATCGAGAACAAGAAGGACGGCAAGGCCTACCTCAACCCCGTCTACCTGATGTCCGACTCGGGCGCCCGCGGCAACGTCTCCCAGATGCAGCAGCTCGCCGGAATGCGCGGCCTCATGGCCCGCCCCGACGGCACCATCATGGAGACCCCCATCCGCGCCAACTTCCGCGAGGGCCTCAACATCCTCGAGTACTTCTCCTCCACCCACGGCGCGCGAAAAGGGCTGGCCGACACCGCCCTCAAGACCGCCGACTCGGGATACCTCACCCGCAAGCTCTGCGACATCGCACAGTCGGTCATCATCGGCGAGTGGGACTGCGGATCCCGGCGCGGCGTCGTCAAGAAGGCCATCTACAAGGGCGAGCAGGTCGACGTCCCCCTCCGCGACCAGATCTTCGGACGCGTCAGCGTCAAGGCCATCGTCAACCCCGTCAACGACGAGGTGATCCTGGGCGAGAACCAGGTCATCTCCGCCGAGGCCGCCAAGAAGATCGAGGAGCTCGGCGTCGACTCCGTCGAGGTCAGGAGCCCCCTCACCAGCCAGTCCGCGTCCGGCTGCTCCGTGCTCGATTACGGCCTGGACATGTCCACCGGCGAGATGGTCGAGCCCGGCCTCGCCGTCGGCATCATCGCCGCACAGTCCATCGGTGAGCCAGGAACGCAGCTGACCATGCGCACCTTCCACACCGGCGGCATCGGCACCCGCTCCATCGTCGAGACCGAGTACAAGGCCCTCTCCGCCGGCACCCTCGAGGTCCGAGACTGCAACGAGGTCGAGATCACCGATGAGGACGGCCACAAGGTCTGGGTCTCCCTCAAGCGCAACGGCGAGATCGCCATCCTCGACGAGCGCGGGCGCGAGCTCGAGAAGTACAAGGTCCCCTACGGCGCGTACATCCAGAAGAAGAAGGGCGACCCCGTCAAGCGCGGCGAATCCCTCATCAAGTGGGACCCCCACCGCGACCCCACCCTCGCCGAGAAGACCGGCATCGTCCAGTTCATCGACCTCATCGTCGATAAGACCTACCGCGAGGAGGACGCCGGTGCCGGCAAGCGGGCCAAGGTCGTCATCGAGCACAAGGGCGAGGCCCACCCCACCATCAACATCGTCGACGACTCGGGCCAAATCCTCGACTTCCACCCCCTGCCCGCCAAGGCCCGTATCGAGGTCGAGGACGGCCAGAAGATCCAGGCCGGCCAGATGATCGCTCGCAAGCCCCGCGGCGCGTCGGGTTCCGAAGACATCGTCGGTGGCCTGCCCCGCGTGACCGAGATCTTCGAGGCTCGCCGTCCGCGCGACCCGGCCGCCATGGCCGAGATCTCCGGGCGCGTCGAGATCCACGCCGACCGCCGCAAGGGCAAGATGACCGTCCGCGTCATCTCCGAGGCCGGCATCGAGAAGGACCACCACGTCCCGCGTGAGAAGTCCCTGCTCGTGCACACCGGCGACTACGTCCAGGCCGGCGACTCCCTGACCGAAGGACCGCTCGACCCCAAGGACATCCTGCGCATCAAGGGCGAGGACGCCCTGTGGGCCTACATGCTCGACGAGGTGCAGAACGTCTACCGCGCCCAGGGCGTGGTCATCAACGACAAGCACATCGAGCTCATCATCAGCCAGATGCTCCGCAAGGTGAAGGTCGAGGCCCCCGGCGACACCGACTTCCTGCCTCAGGAAGTGGTCGACAAAATCACGTTCTTCCGAAAGAACGAGGAGGTCGCCAAGCTCGTCCGCATCACCGAGCCGGGAGCCACCGACCTGGTCCCCGACAAGCTCTACGCACGCAAGGAAGTCCGCGAGGCCAACGCCAAGGCCGAGGCCGACGGACGCGACGGCGCCAAGGGCAAGAAGGCCCGCCCCGCCACGGGCCGCACGCTGCTGCTTGGCATCACCAAGGCGGCCCTCTCCAGCGAGTCCTTCCTCTCGGGCGCGTCCTTCCAGGAGTCCACCAAGGTTCTCACCGAGGCCGCCCTCCGCGGGGCGGTCGACACCTTGGTGGGCCTCAAGGAGAACGTGCTGCTCGGCCACCTCATCCCCGCCGGCACCGGCTTCCGCCCCTACCAGGACATCCGCGTCAAGCTCCTCGCCGAGCCGCCGGCCTCCACCATCGAGGACGAGTCCTCGATGCTCGCCGATGCCACCCGCGCCGCCGAGGCTCTGGGCGCCGACCGCCATGAGCCACTGGGCGTCCCCCAGGTCCAGCTCAAGGATGTCGTCATCGGCAATCCCGCCGTCGTCGCCGACCACTAATCCGAGCCGCAAGCCCCAGCTCGCGGCGTGTTGCTCCTCACAACTCCAAAGGGACGGGCTCCCATGCCCGTCCCTTTTCGTTTGTCGTGGCGCACGTTTCCAACCTGTGCCGGCGGCCCCGGCATCCACGCCCCCTCGCTCGTCCTAACCTTTCTCGTGCCCTGGTCCCCCTCAGACATCGCCCCCATCGCCGCCCGCGCCCTGCGCGACGCCGCCGCCGCCCTCGACGCCGAGCAATCCCCGCGTGGTCTTGACTCACTCGACGAACTCGCCCTGCACCCCATCCTCGCTACCGCCTTCGCCGCCGACAGCCTGGGCGTCCACCGCGAGCAGCCCTACCCAGGCGCCCGGGGCCATCCCATCCGCCGCGAACGCGAACGCTGCGACCTGGTCCTCACCACCTGCCCGGGCCTGCCACTGCTCGACCCCGTCGCCGCCCGCGTCGAGCGCCACGCGGCCGAGAACAACCTCTTCGCCCAAGTCCTGGCCGACCCACCAGCCCCTCCGGGCGTCGCCTGCGACGACGCGCTCTGGCTCGAACTCAAGTCCGTCGGCCAGTTCTGCTTCACAGACGGCATCCCCGGCCCCAACCCAACCTACATCTCCGACATGACCGCCTGCCTCATCGACCTCTCCAAACTCCTCCGCGACCCCATCATCCTCCACGCCGCCGCCCTCACCATCATCTTCGCCGCCGATGAACGCACCCTCCGCCACGACGCGGGCGTGACGATCGAGCGGGCTCTGAACAAGGGGCTCCCCATCCTGGCGCCCGCGATCGAGTTCTTTCCCATTGCCGACCGGATCGGCAACGCGGTCGGGGGGGTCTCGGTGATCGGGCTGTCGAAGGCGACCTACACCGCGTGAACGCACCGCGGCCCACGAACGCGACGCGCGAGCGAGCGGTGTGGCACCCAGCCGCCCACCCGCCGGTTCTCACCTTTGCCGCGCTGATGGCGATCCGAACCGACCCAAACCGACACACGCCGGCCGCATCCCTCCGACCCTCGCCCGCCACGCGTCGCAGCGCTCGCTCGTCCGTCGCGTTCGCAGACTATGGACGCGGCACCCCTACCTCTCCAGCCTCATACTCACATCCTGCTCGATCCGGTGCGTCGTCTTGATGCTCTCCCCAAGCGAGTTGGGATCGGAAAAGTCCGGCGCATAAATCTCCCACTCGCTCACCGACCGCTGCCGCTGCGACGTGATGTACCCGCCCCCGGCGTCAAACTCCGTCGTCCCGTCCATCTCGCTCATCCCGAGATTCACCTGGAATAGCCCGCCCAGCCCCTGCACCCCCGCCGCCCCGCCCTCAAGGCTCATCCCACCCTTGTTCGTGATCGTCGCGCTCACCCGCGGCTCGCGCCCGCGCACCGCCGTCAGCCGGCACTCCATCGTCGTCCGCAACTCGCCCACCAGCGGCAGCGTCTGCGCAATCCCGATGTTCCACGACTCGCCACGCCGCACGATACGCCCGGGGACCAATCCAAGCCCCGACTCAAACTCCGCCGCCAGCATGTCGTTGTTCACGCCCGCCTTGAACAGCGCCAGCAGCGGGCTGGCCTGCCCATCCCCGCCCAACGAGCCGAACACGTTCTCCATCATCTCATCCGCGCCGGTGCAACTCAGCACATTCCCCTCGGCATCCACCCGAAAGGTGATGGTCTTGCCCGCCAGCGCCGCGTAGGGTGCGACCCACGGGTGCAGCTCATCCTCACGCGCCGTGGGAGGCGTCCCACCCAGACGACCGCCGCCGCCGCCTCCCCCACCCGACCCGCTCCGCATCGCGGAGTCGAAGTCAAACTCGTCGATCCCCCCAGGCCCATCGCCCTCCTCCCCGTCGTCCGTCCCATGCACCCGCACCCGCTGGTACAGCCGCGTCACCGTCGCCACGCCCCGGTCATCAACCTCGGGCACGCGCTCGATCACGTCGAAGATGTGCGTCGATTCCACACGCCGCGGCTTGTCATCCCTCGACCCGGGGGGCGGGTCGCGCCCGATCTCGTGCTTCATCGTGCTCTCGATGACGTACCGGCGCTCATCGCCCTCGACCCACTTCCAGGTCAGGACGACCTGCTGGGCCCGCGCGGGAAGGCACACGACCCCGATCGCCAGCCACGCCAGCACCAGCCCGACCACCCGCCCCGTCCGCGGCCCCATCACCTGCTCAGAGCGGATCCCGAACTCGCTTCGCATACCAACCCCCTTCGCCAAGGTCCGACGCCCACACGTCAGACGCCCTGATCGCCCGTGTGTTCCATCGCATCCGCCCGAACGTACCCGAGCCGCAGGGCCTCCTCACACAGTACCCTCGCGCGGTACCGTGCTCCCATGCCTGCCCGCCCCCTCACCTTCGCCGCCTTGCTCTGCCTCGCCCTCACGTTGGGCGTCTCCGCCTGTGCCACCCGTCCCTCCGGCATCGCCCCGGACTTCGCCGCCGACTACCGCCGCCACGCCGTCGCCGCCGACCACCCGCTCGCGTCCGCCGCCGGCCTCGAAGCCCTCCGCGCCGGCGGAAACGCGGTCGATGCGGCGGTCGCCACCTCCTTTGCGCTCTCGGTGGTCCGCCCCTTCTCGTGCGGCATCGGCGGCGGGGGATTCATGGTCATTCAGTTCGCGCCGCTCGATTTCTCGCGTGGGCAGGTGTATGAACCTGGTCCGCGCCATGTGGCCATCAACTACCGCGAGATGGCCCCCGGCACCATCACGTCCGACTTCTATGAGGATGATGGAACCTCGGGCTCGGCGCCGGCCAGCCGCGCCGGCGCCACGTCGGCCGGCGTCCCGGGCACGGTCGCGGGGCTGCTGCACGCCCACGAGCGATACGGCCGACTCACCCGCCAGCAGGTTCTCGCCCCGGCCATCCGCCTGGCCGAGCGGGGCTTCGAGGCCGACGAGGCCTATGTGCGCGCGGCAGACACCGTGCGCAAGGACTTCGAGGAGCACCCCGCGTGCCGCCAGCGCTTCGCCTTCGTGTGGGAACGCCACCTGCTCTCCGGCACCGTCAAGCCCGGCGACCGGATCCATGTTCCCGAGCAGGCCGAGGCACTGCGCCTGATCGCCCGCGATGGAGCGTCGGCGTTCTATGACGGGCCGATCGCCGAGGCGATCGTGCGAGCAATAGAGACCGATGGCGGGCTGATCACGCGCGAAGACCTGCGCGGTTACCGCGTCCAGGAATCGGCCCCGCTCCGCTTCGAGGCCCTGGGCAGAACCTTCATCACCATGCCCCCGCCCTCCTCGGGCGGCATCACCATGGCCCAGACGCTCGGCCTGTTTGAACGGACCTGGCACCCCGAGCCGCCGTCAGACGTCATGGGATTCGGCTTCGACAACTTCCCCCTCCGGGACGAGGAGCTCCGTCCCGAGTCCCGATCCGACACCGTTACCGCCGCCATGTCAGACGGCCGCGGCTGGTCGCTCCAGTGGCGAGACGCGCTGCTCATCGAGTGCTTCCAACTCGCCTTCGCTGATCGCGCCGCCTGGCTGGGCGACCCCGAGTTCGTCTCCATCCCGCTCGATCGCCTGCTCTCGAGCGACTACCTCGATCGGCGTGCCGGTCTCATCAACCAGTCGCAGGGGCCGCGCGACCCCGCCCACTACCTCGACCCCGACGCCGCCGCCGAACTCCTCACCGACCACGGCACCAGCCACCTCTCGGTCATCGACCGCTGGGGAAACGCCGTCGCCTGCTCCGAGACCATCAACCTCGAGTTCGGCTCGCTGCTGGCGGTCCCCGAATACGGCTTCATCCTCAACGACCAGATGGACGACTTCACGACCCGCCCGGGCCAGCCCAACGCGTACGGCCTCCGCCAATCCGCCCGCAACCTCCCCGAGCCCGGCAAACGCCCGCTGTCCAGCATGACCCCCACGATCGTCCTCGACGCGAGCGGCCAAGTCGAGATCATCGCCGGCGCCTCCGGCGGCCCACGCATCATCACCGGCACGACCCTGGCCATCCTGCACGCAATCAACGGCTGGTCCGCCCGCGAATCCGTCGCCGCCCCACGCTTCCACCACCAGTGGATGCCCGCCCGGCTGGATCTCGAGCCGGAGTATGCGGACCTGCCGTGGCACGCCCACGGCATGGCGCTCCCCGAGCCAAGGGCCGAAGGCCTCGCCGAGCACGGCTACGAAGTCCGCCAGATCGAGCGCCTCTGCATCGTCCAACTCATCCGCCGCCGCGGGCAGTTCTGGGAGGCCGCCAGTGACCCAAGAAAGGGCGGAAGGCCAGCGGGGGACTGAACAGAGCCGCGTGCGTGAGCACGCGGAGTCCGCCAGCCAGATCGCGCCAGCGATCGCCTGCCGCGTCAACAGAACCGATCGCGCGGGCGATCGGCCACCTGGCGAATGACGCAAAGCCTGCCGAATGACGCAAAGGTGGAGTGCCCCAACGTCGCCAGCCGGAAGCACGAGGCGAGTCCCCGCACGCGAACCCTGCGCACAGTGGCCGACTGCTCGCGCGGCCGGTTCTGTTGAGCCGCGACGTGCGTCGCCGCCACGCTCCGACACCCAGCCGAACCCGCGGCCATCCACCCAACGCACGGCGCCCGCGCGCTCGTTACCCGATCCTCTCCTGCCCCCCCCTGAACCCCCGCAACACCCCCGGCACCGTCACCGTCCCATCCGCATTCTGATAGTTCTCCAGAATCGGGATCAACACCCGGGGGCTGGCCAGCACCGTGTTGTTCAAGGAATGGCAGAACACCGCTGCCCCCTTCTTCTCCCCGCTGCCCGCCGGTCGATACCGCAGGTTCAGCCGGCGGCACTGGAAGTCATACAACCGGCTGGCCGAGTGCGTCTCGCCATACGCACCCGCGGGCGCCCCATCCTTGCCCACCTCGCCGCGCCCCGGCATCCACGACTCGATGTCGATCATGTCCGCGTTCTTCGCTCCCAGGTCCCCGGTGCAGCACTGCAGCAGGCGGTACGGCAGGCCGAGGGCTTGCAGCAGCTCCTCGACGATCCCGATCATTGCCGTGTGCCAGCGGCGCGACTCCTGCTCATCCGCGCGGCAGATGACCACCTGCTCCACCTTGTCGAACTGGTGGATGCGGTACAGCCCGGCCGTGTCCTTGCCCGCGGCCCCCGCCTCGCGCCGGAAGCACGTCGAGACCGTCGCGTACTTCAGCGGCAACTGGCTCTCATCTAGGATCTCATCCATGTGGATCGCCATGAGCCCGACCTCGCCCGTGCCCGTCAGAAACAGGTCGTGCTGCGACCCCCGCTTGCTCTCCTCGATGTGGTACGCCTGCTCGCGCCCGCCCGGGAAGAACCCGGTGCCGACCATCGTCTCCTCGCGCACCACCACCGGCACGCTGGTGGCCCGGAATCCGTGATTCCGCGTGATGAAGCCGAACGCGAACTGCAGAACCGCGTTGTGCAGGCGCATGCCGTCGCCCGTCAGCACGTACGACCGCGAGCCCGCGATCTTGACGCCGCGCTCGAAGTCCACCAGCCCCAGATCGCGGATCAACTCGAGGTGCGACCTGGGCTTGAACCCGCGCTGCGACTCGAACGATCTGGCCGCATCGAACGCCGGCAATCCATCCCGCGCGGGCGGGTTCCACACCCGTACCTGCACGTTGTCCTCCGACCCCGCACCCACCGGCACGTCCGCATCCGGAGGCAACGGCACCGCCAGCAGCAGCCCGTGCAACTCGGGCTCAATCGCCGTGGCCTGCCCATCCAGCCCCGCAATCTCCTCCTTCAACTTGGCCGGCTTGGCCTTCAACTCCGCCAGCTCCGCCTCCAGCCGCGCCTTGTCGCCGGGCGAGGCCGCCTTCAGCGAGGCCTGCATCTTCCCGATCAGCGGCCCGCTCTCCTTGGCGATCCGATTCTGCTCGGCCTTGAGCGCATCAGCGCGCCCCTGCAAGCCGCGCCGCTGCTCGTCGAGAGCGAGAATCCGGTCGATATCCGCCCGGATGTTCTTCTTCCGGCATCCCTCCCGATAATGGTCCGGAGCCTCACGCAGGTGCTTCAGGTCGATCATGGGAGGCAAGTGTAGTGCGGCTTGCCCCGATGCGGCCGACCGCGCAAGCGGTCGACGTTCGGCAAAGAACCGACTGCGCACGCAGTCGGCCACCACATGGCCACGGCGCGGGTGAATCACATCCCCTCCCCACCAAGTGGCTCAACTCCCCTCTCCGGCTCATACCCTCCCCCATGCCCCCGATCACCTCCCGCGAACGCGCCGCCATCCTCTCCAGCCTCTCCTCGGGCGTCGTGCCAGCCATCGGCCTGGCCCACATCCAGGTCGGCCGCAAACCCGAGGTCAACGCCCTGATCGAGGACCTCAAGCGCATCGAAGATGGCGGCGCGGCCGTGCGTGTCGTCGTCGGCAAGTACGGCGCGGGCAAGACCTTCTTCCTCAACATCATCCGCGCCGTCGCCCTCGAACGCCGACTCGTCGTCGCCCAGGCCGACATCACCACCGAGCGGCGACTCCAGGGCACCACCGGCTACGCCCGGGCCATGTTCTCCGAACTCACCAAGAACCTCGCCACCCGCTCCAAGCCCGACGGCGGCGGCCTGTCGAACCTGGTCGAACGCTGGATCGGCGACCTGGCCTTCGAGATCACCAGTGCCGGCGGCACCGCCCAGGATGTCACCAAGGAAGTCCACCGCCGCCTCCAGCCGCTCCAGGACCTCATCGCCGGCTACGACTTCGCCCACGTCCTGGCCCAATATTACAAGGGCCACGAGTCCCAGGATTCGGCGCTGTGCGAATCAGCGATCCGCTGGCTGCGCGGTGAGTACACCACCCGCACCGAGGCCCGGGACGATCTTGGTGTCCGCACGATCATCGACGATGCGACGATGTACGACTACCTCAAGCTGCTGGCCGCGTTCAGCCGCATCGCGGGGTACAAGGGCCTGCTCGTGCTGATCGACGAGCTGGCGGTGCTCTCGCACCGCCTGAACAACAAGATCGCCCGAGATCGCAACTACGAGGCGATCCTCCGCATCGTCAACGACTGCCTGCAAGGCTCGGTGCAGGGGCTGGGGTTCATCTTCGCCGCGACCGACGACTGCCTGACCGACCCACGCCGGGGGCTGTACTCCTACCCCGCCCTCGCCCAGCGCCTGCAGCGAAACCGCTTCGCCAAGGACAACGTGGTCGACCTCTCCGGCCCCGTCATCACGCTCCAGAGCCTGACCGCGGGCGAGTGCGTCGTCATGCTCCACAACATCCGCCGGGTCCACGCGGCGTACGCCACCCCCGAGCGACCCGAGTCGGCGTTCCTGCCCGACGAGGGCATCGAGGCGTATCTGAATGACTGCAACCGCCGCATGGGCGCGGCCTCCTTCCAAACCCCGCGCGAGACGGTGCGGGACTTCGTGGGCCTCCTCAGCGTCCTCGAGCAAAATCCCGGTAGCGATTGGCGCAAGATGCTCGGCGCGATCACCACCACAACCGCGCTCCCCGACCCGGCCACCGGCGGGCCCGCAGTCGATGACGTCGAGGCAGTGACAACCGCCCCAACAACCGCCCCTGTCACACCCTCAATCCCCGATCGCGTGCAGGTTGCGACCACAACCCAGCCCGCAGCCACCAGCCCACCCGCTCCATCACCCAACCCCACCGACGACGACCTCGCCTCGTTCAAGATGTAAGCGCCACTCACACGCCAATGGAACCGACTGCGCAAGCAGTCGGGCACCCGCCAACCGAAGCGCAGGCCCGATCGCACCTGTGGCCCACCTCGGCGGCGGCAGCAGCAAGCCTCAAGCACGCGTCTGGTCCCACGCACAACACAACCGAAGCCCCCGGCAAGTCTGGCAACCCTTTCACGCCGTGCGCTGCTCGAGGGCTCGCGCAACCAGCCCCGTCCATAAACTCCCACCGTGTCCAGACACACCCGGCTCACACTTTGGCTCCTGGGCGTGCTCGGCACGCTCCTCTCCCCCATCCTGTTCCGCCTCGTCGCGCCGTGGCTTGGGGCCGCGTCACAGTCCCTCTGCCTCACATGGCTGGCCTACCTCTACGCAACCGCCCCGGCCGATGCGATCCGCCTGCCACGGTGGCTGAGCAAAGTGCTCATCGTGGCCGGCATGGTGGCAGGCTCCGCGCTCGCCTACGGGCGATTGACATGGGTCACGGCAATCGTGACGGCTGTCTTGCTGGCGTTCGACTTCATCCACATCGAACAGCAAGGCGCACCAGCACGCCGACGCCAAGCTCGATACCGCCTGAGACTATCCGCTCGGCCCGGCCCGCTGGCAGAATGGCTTAGCGTTGTCATGCTCTGGTCCCCGGCCATGTGGTTGTTTCTCGCCGGGACAGAGGCCGCTGAGGGTCGCCTCTGGTCGCTTCCGGCATCACTCGTCGGAGTGCTCGGGTTGACCGTGATTCAGCTCTGCGGCTCCTCGACGCCCAGGCCGTGGCCCCGCGCCAAGATCATCTCCGGGCTCGTCCTGATGGCGATGCTGGGAACCATGTGGACCGCCATGTTCGCCATGTCACGCGATGGCGCGCCGTGAGCATCCCACCACCAACCGAACCGACTGCGTGAGCAGTCGGGCACCTGCCAACCGGAGCGCCGGCCCGGTCGCACCCACCGCCCACGTCGGTGGCGTCAACTTCGATCGCGCACCACTCCGCGCGCAACACAACCGCGGCCCCCGGCGATTCCAGCGACCCCATCAGTCCGTGCGCTGCCCGATCGCTCGCGCGATCGGCTCCGTTGCTGGCGCTCACGCCATCACGATGTGATCGCGCCTCTCAAACCCCTTCATCGCATTCCGCGTGTCGATGATGAGCCTGGCGTTCTTTCCGATCATCGCGTAGTCGTAGTCACTGTGGTTGGTCGCGATCACCACCGCGTCGTAGCCCGCCAGCATGGCCGGGCTAAGTGGCACCGAGCGAAGCTTCAGGTCGTGGCGGCGGACCTTGGGGGTCTCGGGGGTGTGCGGGTCGTTGTACTCAACGTCGGCCCCGAGGTCCTTGAACTTCTCGATCAGCTCGAACGAAGGGCTCTCGCGCAGGTCGTCGATATCGGGCTTGTAGGCCACGCCCAGCACGAGCAGCTTGCTCTTGCCGATCGCCTTGCCGCGATCGTTGAGCGCGAGCATCAGCCGATGCACCACATACTCGGGCATCCCGCGGTTGATCTCTCCGGCGAGTTCGATGAACTTGGTGGCGTGCCCGACCTCGCGGGCCTTCCAGGTCAGGTAGAACGGGTCGATCGGGATGCAGTGCCCGCCCAGGCCCGGCCCGGGATAGAACGGCATGAAGCCGAACGGCTTGGTCTTGGCCGCGTCGATGACCTCCCAGATGTCGATGCCCATGGCGGTGAGCACGACCTTCATCTCGTTGATCATCGCGATGTTGATGGCGCGGAAGATGTTTTCGAGCAGCTTGGCGCTCTCGGCGATCTCGGCCGACGAGACTTTCACGACGCTCTTGATCGCGTGCTTGTACATCTCGAAGGCGATGTCGCCGGATTCCTTGTCGATGCCGCCGACCAGTTTGGGGATGGTCTGGGTGTCAAAGTCCTTGCGGCCCGGGTCCTCGCGCTCCGGGCTGAACGCCAGGTAGAAGTCCTTGCCGCACTTGAGCCCGCCCTTTTCGAGCACGGGCAGCATGTCATCGCGCGTCGTGCGGGGATAGGTCGTGGACTCGAGCACCACCAGCTGCCCGGGGCGGAGCGTCTTGGCGATGTCGTAGGTCGTCTGCATCACGTACGACATGTCGGGCTCGAGGTGCGGCCCAAGGGGGGTCGGCACGGCCGAGATCACCGCATCGGCCTCGCCCAGGCGACCCATGTTGGCCGTCGGCTCGAACCGGCCGCTCTTGGCCATGTCCTTGACAAAGTCCGGCCCCAGGTGCTTCAGGTAGTTCCGCCCCTCCTTGAGCGCCACGATCTTGGACTCATCGATGTCGAACCCCATCACCTTGAACCCGGCCATGTGGAACGCGCGGGCCAAAGGCAGCCCGACGTATCCCAGACCGATGATGCCAATGACGGCTTTCTTGTCCGCAATTTTCTGCCTGAGCGACATAACTGGTTCTCGTGCAAGGGGTTGAGGTCGAAGCCCGGCGATGGATCGCCTGTTCACCGCGGACCGGCCCATCGGGGTGATGGCCACCGACCCGCGTCGGCCCAACGCGAAGGGGCCGAAACCGGTGAGACTGTATCGACCGAAACCGTCTGCGGGTTCGTTTGGCGCGGCGCGAGTGGGCGGGGCGCACCGTTGGACGGCACTACGGCGGACGGAGTGGGGCGCCAGCGCGGGAGAGGAGGGAGGCGGCGCGGGAAGGAGAGCGGGGGATGAATGCGGGGAATGAAGAGGAGGATTTGAGACTTGAGATTTCAGAGGGGGTGGTTTGAGAGAGAGAGGTCGAACCAGGGGACTTGAGAGTCGAGATTTGAGATGGCCAAGGCGAGTGGGTTGGGAACGCAGAGGGGGCCCGTGGGGGATGTTGGGGCGGAGCCTGGGGAGGGGTCGATGGAGCGGCGCTGCCTACGCGGAAGGCCGGAGCACCGGCGCGGTCGAGGCCGCGGAGGAGGGTGGTGGCGGCGCGGCGGATTTCGACGGGGTTTGTGGAGTCTTTGAGGACGGAGGCGAGGGCGGAGAGGGTGAGTTCGCGGAGGGAGGCCAGGCGAAGGTCCTGGGCGGCGGCCAACGCGGAACGGAGGGTATCGAGGGCGGTGGAGACGGAGGGGGTGGCGGCCCAAGCGAGGAAGTCGGCGGCGGAGAGTTTGAGGGAGGCGAGGAGGTCGGGGATGGAGAAGTGGACGGCGGCGAATGCGTCGAAGATTCGGGATTGGGAGGGCGAGAGGGTTGGGGCTGACATGCGGGTATTGTACGGCATAATTTGGGCAAGTCAATAGGGTTTTGTACACTCTATCAAAAATAGAACCGTCGTTCGTCTTGGTTGACGCCGTGAGGCGCGAGCGAGGCGTGAGCGCGAGCCGATGTCTGGTCATCTGGCACCTTGGAGAGGGCTCGGCGCATCGTGCGAAGGCCGCCATCGGCTTGTCACGGCGTGGGAATGCAGAGCCGAGCGGCACGCGCCGCTGGTCAAGGGGGCTGCTGCTGGCGAGCTTCGTACTCAAGGCGCATGCGTTCAAACACCTCCTGATCCCGGCGTTGGTACCAGCGCGACTTGGCGGCGGCCACGGGATCATCTCCGGCGAAGCGATGATCGGGTGTGACCATGCCGTTGGGCAAGCCGGTGGCCAGGTCGATCGGCGGGACGTGGACTGTGATGATCCAGAAGAGGTGAGTTGGTGCTGGCGGCGGTGGAGCGCCTGCCGAAGATGAACGGGCGAGCGGGACGCTGATCTGGATCTGGTTGTCGTCGACCCTGGTGAGCGATGCGAGGTCGAGGGTCAAGTTATGGCATGGGCCGTCCGCGAGATCGCCGGTGGCATTGCCGAAGATGGAGCCGGACGCTCTCTGTGCAAACTCCCCGTTGAGCGCGACGCCGTTGTGAGCCGGGCTGCGTTGGGTTAGAGTGCGGAGCGGGCTGCGGATCGCGAACTGGACGACGTGATGCATCGTGGCTGTTTGACTCGCGCTGCCGCCACTGGAGTATTGATCCGCAGACGTGCCGCACGCAAGGGATCGAGTGAGCATGTCGAGCAGCTGCTCATCGGGGACGGTGCCGGCGCGCCAGAGCGCGGCGTAGATGGCGGCCCATGCGAAGGCGGTGCGGTAGCCGGGGGCGTCGTGCCGCCACTGCTGGGCGTTGATGCGGGCGCGGGCACGGGCGGCGAGGTCGGCGCGGTGCGAGGGCGAGGGGGCGCCGGCTTCAACGCGGTCGATGATTTCGGCGGCGAACCAGTGCCCGTTGAGGCCGTTGTCGGGGCTTTGCAGTGTGAGGAGCGGGTCGGGCTGCCACGAGCATGGGTTGGTGCCGGGCGGGGCCGCGACGCGGAGCGTGAGCCAGGCTGAACTGCCGAAGATGAGGAGGACGGTGCCGATCCAGGCGAAGATTGGGGTTCGCCGGAGGACGCCGCGGCGCGTGTTGATCGGGTCCCAGACAGCGGCGGCACACTCGGGGCAGGTCTTGGGTTGCTTGAGGCCTTCAAGGCAGTCACCGCAGCGGCAGTGGAGCGAGGAGCCGACGCGGCGGCCGCGCAGGCCTTTGAGCAAGAGAAGGAGGCCGAGGGCTGGCATGATGAGCAGGGCGGGCCGGAGCATGGATGGGACCGTCACAGAGGGAGGGATGGCACCGGGCTTGAGTCTGACAGAGGGTCTCGAAGTGCGGACTTCCGATCAGCGTCGGCGGGTCCCGCCCAGCTCGCAGAGCCGACATGGAAGAAGGGTGCCGATCGTGCGTGTGGTCGTTGCGCCGGCGTGACCCACCCGTCTCCCGACGCCGCCGATCTGGAAGCGGTGAGGTCGGACCCGACGGTTTACCCGCCCCCCTACACTCTCAAACCCCACCAACAAGGTCCACACCATGCCCTTCACCATCAAACCCGCCGAGTCCTACGACGTCAACGCCGAGGACACCCAGTACCTTGCGGGGCACGTCGATACCGGCGACCGCTGGGTTCTCAACTTCGGCCCCCAGCACCCGGCCACGCACACGACCCTGCGGCTGGTCCTGGAACTGGACGGCGAGCGGATTGCACGCTGCACGCCGCACATCGGGTACCTCCACTCCGGCTTCGAGAAGCTGGGCGAGGCGCTGGACTACAACCAGTACGTCACGATCTGCAGCCGGATGAACTACCTGTCGCCGGTGTCCAACGACATCGCGTGGCACCACGCGGTCGAGAAGTTGTTCGGCATCGACATCACTCCCCGCTGCAAGGTGCTCCGGACCATCATGGCGGAGCTGGGGCGGATTCAGGACCACCTGCTGAATGTGGGGGCCGCCGCGCTCGACCTGGGCGCGTTCACCGGGTTCCTGTACGGCTTCAACCCGCGCGAGAAGATCTACGACATCTGCGACTTCATCTCGGGGCAGCGCTTCCACCCCGACTGGACGCGAGTCGGCGGGCTGATGCAGGACCTGCCGGATGAGGAGGTCTTCAAGCGGATGGTGAAGGACTTCGTACACCGGGACCTGCCCGGGGCGATCGGGGACCTCGAGGGGCTCACGCTGCGCAACCGCATCTTCATGGACCGCACGATCGGCATTGGAACGCTGACCACCAAGCAGGCCAACGACTGGTCCGTGAGCGGCCCGATCGCCCGCGCGTCGGGCGTGAAGCGCGACCTCCGCAAGGATGATCCGTACCTGTGTTACGCCGACAACTGGGACGGGCAGGGGGCGCAGGCCGTCAAGTTCAGCGTTCCCGTCGCGCAGGAGGGCGACACCTACGCCCGGTTTCAGGTGCGTATGGAGGAGATGAGGCAGTCGATCAAGATCATTGACCAACTGATCGACAACATTCCCGGCGGCTCTGTGGATGCCTTCGCCGACGGCAAGATGGTCAAGCCCGACAAGAAGGACGTTTACGGCTCGATCGAGGGGCTAATTCAGCACTTCGAGATCATCATGAGCAACCGGGGGTGGACGCCGCCCATCGCCGAGACCTACGCCGCCCAGGAGACCGCCAACGGCGAGCTTGGTTTCTACATCGTGTCTGATGGATCGCCTCGGGCGTGGCGCGCGAGGTGCCGACCGCCGTCGTTTATCAACTATCAGGTGATGCCGGTGCTGATCGAGGGGCACATGCTGGCGGATGTCGTCGCGGTCCTGGGCTCGCTCAACATCGTGGCGGCGGAGCTGGACAGGTAGGGGACAGCGCCGCGACACCAGAGGCGATCACGACTGGCAACTCCGCTCGTTTCGGCGGGCTACCGGCGATCGCGCCCGCCAAGCCCATCGCGCGTCGCGAACATCGGGAAGTGGTATGCCGCGAGCGGCCGAATGACGATCGAGTCCAGGTCGCGGGCATAGATGA
>Ga0163144_10003241_pt1 | contig 37109 bp, 47 predicted proteins | sample OliLak19BULKMAT1_FD_123175 | JGI IMG/M metagenome (GOLD analysis project Ga0163144, IMG submission 123175) | Freshwater microbial mat bacterial communities from Lake Vanda, McMurdo Dry Valleys, Antarctica - Oligotrophic Lake LV.19.BULKMAT1 | ecosystem: Environmental > Aquatic > Freshwater >...
AAGCTGAGGAAAAAGGAATGGATCTAGAACCCCTCAAAGACTATATGAATTTCTTCAAATACGGCTGCCCACCACACGGAGGCGCCGGAGTTGGCCCTGGCAGATTTATTATGAAAATGCTCGATCTTCCGAATGTTCGAGAGGCAACGTATATTCCTCGAGACGTAAAAAGGCTCAATCCGTAAAGTTTGTGAATGAAACTGCATTTCAAATAAAAACTGATACATTTGAAGGTCCTATGGATTTGTTACTTTCTCTTATCGAAAAAAGAAAATTACTCATAAATGACATCTCTCTTTCTCAAGTCGCCGATGATTTCATTCTTTATATAAAAACACATGAATCTTTTCCAACTGCAATCGCAGCTCACTTTATTCTGATTGCCTCAACGCTTCTTCTTATAAAATCAAAATCTCTTCTTCCTTCGATCCTTCTTACTGAGGAGGAAAATGCAAACATAGAAGATCTTGAGGAAAGACTCAAACAGTACAAAAAATTTAAAGAACTTTCAGTACATGTGGCATCTCGATTTGGAAAAAATATTATTTTCTTTAAACCACCTTCAAAAAATATTCCTATTGTGTTTTCACCGAGTAATGAAATAAGCAGATCAAGTATAGGGAATGCAGTAAAGGGAATTATCGAAAGTTTACCCAAAAAAGAGAATCTTCCGAAAGTTATTGTTCAAAAAATAATATCTCTTGAGGATATGATTGAGCGACTTGCTAAGCGAGTTGAAAATAGTCTTAAGATGAGCTTTGGGGAATTTGCAAAAGGGCAAGGAAGTCAGGGGCACAAGGGATCTAGGCATTACTCAAGCAAGGAAGACAAGGTCAATATTATTGTGAGTTTTTTAGCAATGCTCGAGCTTGTAAAGCAGGGAATGATTGACGTCTCTCAAACAAGCATCGATGACGATATAGATATTGAAACCAAACTTCTTTCTGTTCCGAAATATTCATCACTATGATAGAGTTTCACCCAAACATATGAATAAACTCCCGCTTGATGCACAAATAGAGGCAATTCTCTTTTTTAAAGGAGAACCAATTACTAAGAAAAAACTTTCTGAGCTCTTGGGAACATCACTTGAAGATATTGAGAGTGGCGTTAATTCCCTTGGTGAGGCTTTAAGGGATCGCGGGCTTGTTTTGCTGAGAGAAACTGAATCCATCGCCCTTGGAACTTCGGCCTTAGCAAGCGATATAATAGAAAAGGTTACTAAAGAGGAGCTTCTTCGAGAGCTCGGAAAGGCTGGACTTGAAACACTTTCTATCATTCTTTACCGGAAGGAAGTAGCGAAACGTGAAATTGATCATATACGAGGGGTGAACTCTTCATTTGTTATTCGAAACCTTCTGGTGAGGGGTTTAGTTGAGAGAGTTGAAAAAGATGGTTTAAGAGGCTTCTCATACAAACCTACCATACAGCTTCTTTCGTTTATGGGGCTTTCTTGTATTGAAGATTTACCTGAATACGCGCAAGTTGAGCAAGAGTTTTCCGAATTTACCAAAAAACCAGAAATTACAGAATAGGCAATGATAGGTGATAACGAAAACTTTTTTATTAAAAAAAATAAAGAACTAGATACCGAGCGATTACTTAATCTTGGCCTTCTTTTAATACTGGCACTCTCTTTAATATTTCTTGTCTCTCTTTACGCGTCTCGAAGTTTTCGCATTCACAACCCAACCTCATCTTTAGTCACCCAAAACCCCCTTGATACTGTGCAGATTGAGGCTCGCGCAGCAATTGTATACGACATCAAAAGAAAAAAAATTCTCTTTGAAAAAAATGCTAGCCAAGAAATGCCACTTGCGTCTCTCACTAAGGTTATGACCGCTGTGACAGCACTCGACCTTATTCCAAACTCGTCAGTAGTAACAATTGACAAACGCTTTTTAGAAGAAGAAGGGGACTCAGGACTTCACCCTGGTGAAGACTGGAGGCTCCGGGATCTTCTTGATCTATCTCTTGTTGTCTCATCAAACGATGCGGCCGCAGCTGTATCTGCAACAATTGGCGCCTCGTTCCTAACTGATCCTGATCTAGATTTAGGAAGAGAGGAGTTTGTTCGATATATGAATAAAACTGCTAAAGAAATTGGTATGGGAAACGCAATTTTTTACAATGATACTGGCCTTGATATTAATTCTAAAAAAAATGGAGGATACGCGAGTGCGCGCGAGTACACGCGACTTCTTTCATATGCATTAAAGAAACATCCTGAGATATTTGAGGCGACACGATACGAGAAGGTTAAGATTACCTCTCTTAACAATCTTCGTTATAATGCCACAAATACCAACACCGCTCTCGCAGATATTCCAAACATCATTGGATCAAAGACTGGTTTTACTGACATTGCAGGTGGAAATGTTACAACTGTTTTTGACCTCGGACTAGGTCAATCGGTTGCTATTGTTGTTCTAGGGTCATCATATGACGGCAGGTTTAGTGACCTCATCTTGTTAACTGAAAAAACTCTTGAGGCAATAAAACTAGGGTATTAAGTGCTTAGTAGAAGAGATTTTCTGAGGTATAATTTCCCTCAACTATGATTATTACTGACATTGTTAAGGTTATTTTTCCTGCCGTTTTATCTTTCATAATCGGTGTTGGCATTACGCCACTTATATCGGATTATCTGTACCGAAATAAAATGTGGAAAAAGAAAGCAGGCAAAATTGCGCCTGATGGATACGCCACGCCTATTTTTAATGAACTCCATAAAGAAAAGGAGATAAACACCCCCCGCATGGGTGGTCTCATAATATGGATTTCTGTGTTCCTATCAGCAAGTTTTATTTGGATCTTTTCTCAATTTCTTCCTTCAGAATTAGCATCAAAGCTCGATTTTGTCAGCAGAAATCAAACCTGGCTCCCTCTATTTACATTGATCGTAGGATCCATGTTTGGCCTCATTGACGACTATATGGAAATTAGAGGAGATGGAAGCCATATAGCTGGAGGACTATCTTTAAAAAAACGGCTCATTATCGTTACCTGCCTGGGACTTTTGGCTGGTTCGTGGTTTTTTTTCAAGCTCGGAATTTCTTCCATCGGTCTTCCCGGCGGGTTTGAGCTGTCTCTCGGCTTCTTTTTCATTCCTTTCTTTGCGCTCGTTACCATGGCCCTTTACTCGGGAGGAGTGATTGATGGCCTTGATGGCCTGGCTGGGGGAATATTTGCTACTATATTTTCTGCATACGCGGCTATTGCTTTTTATCAGCAACAAATTAATCTGGCCGCCTTTTGTTTGGTCACTGTCGGAGCTATTCTTGCATTCCTTTGGTTCAATATTCCTCCAGCTCGCTTCTATATGTCTGAAACAGGGACAATGGGACTTACCACTACACTGGCCGTGGTGGCTTTTATGACAGACCGCCTCGGAGATGGTTACGGAGTCATTGTTCTTCCTATGATTGCTCTCCCACTTGCAATCACCACTCTTTCAGTAATTATTCAGCTTCTTTCAAAGAAATTTAGAAATGGAAAAAAAGTTTTTCTTGTAGCGCCCTTACACCATCACTTTGAAGCAATTGGATGGCCAGCAACGAAAGTGACAATGCGATACTGGATTATTGGGATTATTTTCTCAATCCTTGGCGTTATACTTGCCTTGATCGGGTAAGAAAACACATGCAAAAGACTGTAGACAAACCATTTTTGATAGCCCTTATTATCCTGATTGTATTCGGTTTTATTATTTTTAGCTCAGCATCACTTGGCCTTCTTGCAAAAGACAGCGAAAAATATTCAAGTGTTGCATTTTCTCAAACTTTTTTCGGGCTCTTTTTGGGAACAGTAGCCCTTATCATAACCTCGCGAATACCGTATCGATTTTGGAGAAAATATGCATTTTATTTTTTTGGAATAGGTTTAATTTTAACAACTCTTGTGTTCGTGCCCGGACTTGGGTTTGAACACGGTGGCGCAAAACGCTGGATTCTCCTTAGAGGATTTTCTTTTCAGCCTGCTGAACTCCTGAAAGCTACTTTTATTATCTATGTTGCAACGTGGATATCAGGAATAAAAGATAAAATTACTACTGTAAAGAATGGTTTGTTGCCGCTTCTTGCAATACTTGGGATTGTAGGTATTTTACTTTTAAACCAACCAGATACTGATAATTATGCGGTAATGATGATTTCTGGATTTGCAATGTTTTTGGCAGCAGGAGGGAAGTGGCGTCATATTTTTATAATGATTAGCGTTGCGGTTCTTGGTCTTTTTCTCATTGCAAGTTTTCGGCCGTATGTGAAGGCGCGGCTCTTAACATTTGCGAATCCAACTGAAAGTAGCCTAACCTCCGGGTACCAAATACAACAATCTCTTATTGCCATAGGCTCGGGGGGCATTTCAGGAAGGGGATTCGGCCAAAGTATTCAAAAGTTTAATTTTTTACCCGAACCAATCGGGGACTCAATTTTTGCCGTTGCCGCAGAAGAGTTTGGGTTTTTTGGCGGCTTAGGAATTATTCTCCTATTCTCATATTTTGCCATTCGAGGCATGACAATAGCCGCGCGGACAGAAGACCTTTTTGGTAGACTGCTGGTTGTGGGAATTGTTATACTGGTTGTATCTCAAGCGTTTATCAACATAGGGGCCATGCTTGGTGTCGTTCCGTTAACGGGAATTGCGCTGCCATTTGTTAGCCACGGTGGAACTGCTCTCCTTATAACACTAGGTCTTATGGGAATCGTTCTCAATGTTTCTCGAAAAGGTCAAAAAGCTTAAATCGATACCAATGAAAATACTTATGACAGGAGGAGGGACAGGAGGTCACTTTTATCCAATTATTGCAGTAGCTCAGGAAGTTCGGGCAATTGCCGAAGAGAATAGAATTGCTGACGCAGAAATTTTTTATATGTCCCCAACTCCATACAACGAAGGGGAGCTTTTTAATAACAAAATTATCTATAAAAAAAATTATGCTGGGAAACTTCGAAGATATTTTTCTCTTCTCAATGTCTTTGATGTATTTAAAACATGTATTGGTGTAATTCGATCCCTCTGGGAAATATTTCTTATATATCCAGATGTAGTTTTTGGAAAAGGAGGCTATGCAAGTTTCCCTGCTCTTCTGTCTGCGCGAATTCTTCGGATCCCGGTTGTTATCCATGAATCTGATTCTGTGCCAGGAAGAGTAAACCAATGGGCATCGAAATTTGCAGAAAAAATTGCTATTTCATATGCCGAGGCTGCGCCTTTTTTCCCTACAGACAAAGTAGCCTTAACAGGTAACCCAATTCGAAAAGAACTTTTTCTTCCACTTACAACAAACGCACACGAATACTTACATCTTATTCCTACTCTTCCAACAATTCTTATCCTTGGCGGCTCACTTGGTTCTCGAAATATTAATGACGTCGTAACAGAAGCCCTTCCAAAATTGGTTGAAAAGTATCAGATTGTTCATCAAACAGGCAAAACAAATTTTGAAGAAGTGAAAAAAGTGGTTGACGCGGTTTTAGTAAACTCTGAGCATAAAGATAGATACCGCCCGTATACGTACATGGACAACCTGACGCTTCGATCTGCCGCTGGAGCTGCTAATATCATTATTTCTCGAGCTGGCTCAACTATTTTTGAAATTGCTGCATGGGGAGTGCCTTCAATTATCATACCCATAGAAGAAGCTGTGAGCCACGACCAGGTAAAAAATGCCTTTGCATATGCCCGGACAGGATCAGCAACAGTTATCGAAGAAGGAAACCTCACGGGCAATATTCTCTATGCTGAAATTGAAAGAATCACCGGCAACGCGGAACTAAACCAAAAAATGAGATCAGCTACAAAACAACTTGTACACCCTGACGCTGCTCGGAAAATAGCGGAAGAATTAGTTAAAATAGCCCTGCGTCACTCTATCTAAAATGTCTACACAAGATTCTTCAGTTATCACACGATTTCCTCCTTCTCCGACAGGTCCTTTACATATTGGCAATGTAAGAACGGCCCTGTTTAATTATTTATTTGCCCGACAAAACAAGGGTCAATTTATTGTACGTGTAGAAGACACTGACAAAGCTCGCTCGAAAAAAGAATTTGAGGAAAATATGTTAGACGGCCTCATGTGGTTAGGTTTTTCTCGTGATGGAGAGCTGTGGCATCAATCTGAAAGAACCAAAGTATACAAAAAATATTTGGATAAACTTATCGATGACGGAAAAGCATATATATCTCAAGAAACAGAAGGAGAAAATAAAGAAGTTGTTCGTTTTAAAAACCCTAAAACAACAATAACCTTTACCGACATTATCCGAGGAAGTGTTTCCTTTGACACTACTGAGCTTGGAGATTTTATTATTGCCCGCAATATTAACGAACCTGTGTATCACTTGGCGGTCGTAGTAGACGACTTCGAAGCTGGAGTTACTCACATTATTCGAGGAGAGGACCACGTCTCCAATACTCCAAGACATATCCTTATCCAAGAAGCAATAGAAGCGCCTCGTCCAATATACGCGCACCTCCCACTCATACTCGCCAAGGACCGTTCAAAACTTTCAAAAAGAAAACACGGAGAATCTGTTTCGCTCGATTATTATCGTCAAAAGGGATACCTTCCAGAGGCTTTGGTAAACTACATGGCTCTTTTGGGTTGGAATCCAGGTACAGACAAGGAGATTTTCACCTTAGAAGAGTTAGTGAAACTATTTGATATATCAAAAATTCAAAAAGGTGGCGCGGTGTTTGATGAAGACAAGCTCAAATGGATTCACGGAGAACATATGAAAAGACTTTCTGAAGATGAGCGTTTTGCTTACTTCAAAAAAACTTTTAACAAAGTTCCTGCTTGGGCAAAAGCGTATGAAGAAAAGCCTGATCTAGTAAAAACTCTTTTTGAAGCATCTGGTATTCAAAATAGTCCAACCAGCGATCAAATAGAGCTCCTAAAGAGTGGGTATCTTGATTTTGGAATACAAAAGCAAAAATACGCAAAAGAACTTCTTCTGTGGAAGGATACGAAAGATTTAAGTGAGATCTTACGTCATATACAGTGGGCAATAGAGACCCTAGCTGAAATTCCTAATGCAAATTGGACAAATGAGGCCATAAAAGAAGCTGTCTGGGAGTATGCCACCCAAATGGGTAGGGGAAATGTATTGTGGCCAATGCGCATGGCTTTATCAGGGCAAGAAAAGTCTCCAGACCCTTTTACCATTGCTTTTATTCTTGGAAAAGAAAAAACCCTTCTTCGTTTGAAAGAAGCAGAGAAACTGTTACAGTAATTTATACGAATGAATCGAGGCCACTTTATTTTCACTATTGTTTTTTGTCTGTGTTTAATCGTGCCTGGCGCCATACACGGCCAGGTTTTGTCTGTTACAGAACTTCAAAGAGAGATCGAAAGAAAAAGATTAGAAAAAGAAAAACTTGAAGCAGAAAATAGAAAACTAGAAACTCAGATACAAGAAACAGGGAAACAGGCTAAAACTCTTCAAAGCGCCGTGAAGACACTTGATACAACACAAAAAAAACTTCAAAATGATTTAAAAGTTACCGAAACAGACATAGGCTCAACTGAGCTTTCTATAAAAAAAATTGGCCTTGAAATAAATGCCAAGGAGCAACATATAAATACAAACAAAGAGGCGATTGCTGAATCTCTTAGAAATCTTCAAGATACGGATAATCAGTCCACAATCGAAACTTTTTTACAGTATAAAAACATTAATGAGCTTTGGCATAACATTGAAACACTGAGACGATTTCAATCTTCAGTCCAGCAATCAATACGTCAACTAAAGAACCTAAAGGAAGAGCTTTCAGAAAAAAAAAGCGAAAATGAGGAAAAGAAAGTAGAACTTGTGGAATATAAAGAAGACCTTTCTGACAAAAAAGTTGTAGTTGAACAAAACAAAAAAGCTAAAACTACTCTTCTTGTGCAAACAAAAAATAAAGAAGGGGAGTACAAGAAACTTTTGGCCAAAAACATTGAGCTTGGCAGAAAATTTGAACAAGAGCTATTTCAATACGAAGCGCAGCTCAAAATAGCAATTGATAAATCTAAGCTTCCAACCGAGCGCTCTGGCCTTCTGCAGTGGCCCCTAGCTTCAGTCATGATCACTCAAAGATTTGGAAAAACAGTAGATGCAAAACGTCTCTACGTTTCTGGAACTCATAACGGAATCGATTTAAGGGCAACTATGGGGACTCCTGTGAAAGTTGTTTTAAGTGGAATAGTTGAGGGAGTTGGAAATACCGACGCTCAAGCTGGCTGTTATTCCTATGGAAGATGGATACTTGTTAAGCATTCAAATGGACTTTCAAGCCTCTATTCCCACCTGTCGCTCTCTAGGGTCGCCCAAGGGCAACCCGTTGCTGCAGGGGAGGTCATAGGGCTTTCTGGAGGCCAGCCCGGGACCTCCGGGGCTGGGTACTCTACCGGCCCCCATCTTCACTTGGGCCTGTATGCAAGCGAAGGGGTGAGCGTTGGCAAATATTCTCAAAGCAACTTTTGTAAACAAGTAACTATCCCTATTGCAAGCCCTGCGGCGTACCTTGATCCACTTGCATATTTACCACCACTCAATTAGTCTAATTCTATGAAAAAAAGCCAAGAGCCAAGGGGTTTCATCAGCGGCATAATAGCTCTCGTTATCGCCCTTGCTCTTGCAAAATATTATTTTGATTTCAATATCCTAGAGTTCATAAAATCTCCAAAAATAGTTGAAGGCTGGGAGTATATAAAACGTTTCTTTGAAATTATCTGGAACAACTTTATTAAAGAGCCATTTATGTATGTTTGGAATGAAATCATCATTGGTTTATTTTGGCACTGGATAGTTGTGGGATTTGACTATCTAAAAAGCTGGGTTGATGCTCAGAGTTAGGGAATAAGAAAATGAAAATCAAGTGGAATGTAGTGATTTTTTTTCTGTTAGCGCCACTCTACGTGCCGCTGTATCTTTTTATGCATCTTACTTTTAAGTGGTGGGAGGATCTTTTAGGCTAAAAAGATCAAATTAAGAACACATAAAATAATATTGTCAATTGCTCATATAGGAAGACATATAGATTTTAAGTGGTATACTAGATTAGTTTAAAATAGATAATAAAAACAATGCCAAAAACGAACTCAGCATTCATGAAGCCTATGACTATTAGCCCTGATCTCGCAGTAGTAGTAGGGAAAGGCCCTATGCCACGATCAGAAGTTGTAAAAGCTCTTTGGGTGTACATCAAGAAGAACGATCTTCAAGACCCTACAAACAAGCGCAATATCAACGCAGATGAAAATCTAAAGAAAGTATTTGGTGGAAAAGCTACTGTTAACATGTTTGAAATGACAAAGCTTGTTTCGAAACATCTGTCATAATAATGATACAAATAAAAAGGCCTCCTCTGGGGGCTTTTTTATTTGATACAATAATACCCATGAACTACATACACTTAAACTACAAGAAAATGTTTCTTATCATTGGAATCATTGTTGGGCTGTTCTTGGCTGGTTTTGTTTTCCTTGTATCTTTTCCTACAGAACTAAAAGATCAATCATTAAACACGCCAGGCACAGAGCCTATAAATAATGGAGTTATGTGCACAGCGGACGTAAAACAATGCTCTGACGGATCATATGTTTCGCGCAAGGCCCCATCGTGCGCCTTCGCTGCTTGCCCCGCAGGAGCTACAAAATCTGCACCCCCAGCCCAGGCTGAACCTGTCTTCTGCACTGCGGATGCTAAAATCTGTTCCGATGGATCTTCTGTAGGAAGAATTCCTCCAAATTGTGAGTTTGCCGCGTGTCCTCGATAGGAGAGAGTATTTAGAAACTGCACTTGAAAAGCACTAAGGAAATCTAGTTGTGAGACTTCCCACGAAGTTTTGAAGGATCCCTCTATCGCGCAGCAGGCGTAACTCTCGCCCATCTTATCTCACCTAGAAACATTCCAGGTGATTTATTTGAAGAAAAACACAAATCAAACAACTGGGATGAAATTTTTAAAACTGTCGATAATATTGACCGCAAGTTTGGCACGCACACAGTTATTTTAGGACAAAGCCTGCGAGCTACAAAGACGCCCATTCGTAAAGAGCTTAAAAATGAAACTATAGATCAAGAAACTTTTTTAAAGGGTAGGTACAAAAAAAATTATCCCTGGAATGGTTACATAAAAACTTTTGATTGATCTGGTCTCTTGAAAGATCTTCTGGGACTACTTCTGTTGGTAATAAGGATATATGTATCATGTCTTTAGTATTTGAAAAGCCTTAGAAAGGCATCCTGAGGCCAAGTTTTAGTATTCGCACCTAAGCATGAGCTCAAACTAGTATTTGATAACCAATTATATATTTAGTAAAAATTGGTAAATATGTAGAAATAGAGAAGCGAATAAAAATATTTATAAAACATACATTATAGATACTCTCGAAAATCTTAAAAATACGACGGGGGAGTACTTTGTCATTATAAAGCCCCTTTGCCCATAGTGTAACGTCGCAAAAGATATATTGTGCGACACATAGCCATAGGAGGGCTGGGGGGCTTTGGAGCGCTTCCCCGTGATTATAGGCTGCATAGTACTAAAGACAGATCAGCTTGTGGCACATTGTTCCACTCACGAGAGCGGACGCGATCCGTATCGGATCGGATACCTTGCCCTCCTCGCCTACCGCAATTCGCTGAAAAGCTTCTGGAGACCGTGGCGAGCCAACCGTGTACAGAAGATGATGCATCACTATGCGAATCTCTGGTCCCATCTTGAGCCATTTCCTGCAGCTTCTTCGATAGTACTGACCCCATCAAGTTAAGTTTTCCCGCAGTACCCGCCCCCACTTCACGTGATGGGCGGGTTTTTTATATCGCATAACCCAGCATACAAGTTTATGCTAGGATTAAAAAAGAGCTTGTATTTTCCGTTTACATCCATGGAGGTTAAGCAAATGAAGCAAGAAAACTTTGATCTCAAGAAGAGATTCATGTACCAACTCCATTACATTGGTTTAGCACTTCTCATGATAGTTATGACAGGTGCGGTCATTACCACTTTTGGTGGTTCTCTCCTCACCGCTCTCCAGCATCAGTGGTTAGCAGCCGCAGGATTTCTGGTGATCGGATTGGGGTGTAGTAAGTTGTGACTTACAGTGGGTCGAAAATTTTTTCCTCTTTGGAAAAAGGAGCTGCTTCGATTTAAAAACCCTGATGATAGGGACTATTAGCCTTTCAAACAATTGTGTGTAAACAAAAAAATATCCCGACCAAGTCGGGATATTTTTTATTGGCAGCTGTCGCAGATGTTTCGTTCTGCAGGATCTTCCATGAGATTCGCATTATCCTTTCTTTGAAGCGAGGCACCTTCAACGCTTGCATAACTCATTTCTTCTGGCATGTGATTATTATACCAACCTTCGTTATCATTTCGCACTGTGTATAATTCACTTTTTTCTTGTTTAAACACTTTTCTACTAAATGTCAATAAAAAAACTGTCTTCTACTCCCTCTCCTCATTCCCCTCTTCCTCATCTTCTAATTTTTTCTTCAAATCTGAAGCTTTTAGAGGGCTAATTACACTCGGAGTCCACTCTGATTTAATCTCGCCATGAATTTTCTCAAATTGAGAAATTTGATGCTCAATATTTTTAAGAAGATTCTTCATGTGGCTTGGGGTAAGGGCATAAACTGTGCCTGTCCCCCCAGAAAGTGTTGCCATGATGAAAAAGTCATCACCATGGGTAATGAGCACGTTGTCACAGAACTGTTTTGACGCTTGAGAAAGATCTTGACTCATGTACTTTAGTATTTAGTATTTTCTAATAACAGCCCTTACTATGGCAGCAACACGGAAGCTCTCCTCAGGATAAATATTTTTGTAATTACGATTGGCTGGCTCAAGATACGGATTTCCCTTCTTATCCTTCCGAAAATACTTCATTGTCCACCCTCCATCTATTTCCGCTATGACTATATCGCCAAGTTTTGGCTCTCCTTTTCTTTCGACCAATACATAATCCCCTTCTTCAATGTGAGCCTCTATCATTGAGTCACCTTTCACTTCCAACATATACGTTTTTTCTTTGTCATTAATGAGCCACTCCTCAAGACTAACTGTATCTAAATCTTGCTCTTCAGTGTCTGTCGGGATTCCTGCTTCAATTAAACCAAGAAGAGGGATTGCCCCCATCATTGTGTTTGGGGTTATGTGTCCTCGCGAATCCTTAGAAACTATATGCTCATCAACAAGCCATTCAATGAGTTTATAAACAGAATTCTTGGATTTGAAACTAAAAAGATCCATAATTTCCTTATATCCGGGCATTCTCTTATTCTTTCGATAGAACTCTATGATTTTCTTTTTTTGAAGATCTTTTATTCCGTTCATGTTAGAAAAGGAAAGAGGCGAACCTCCAGATAGGTTGTTCAAATTTCTTTTGAGCGCCGCTGAGCATCGAGTGAAGGAGTTTATGCCGCTTGGCTTCCCTCTTGTACGGTAGACCTTTTATAATTTTCCAATCAATAACTTCATTGATATCTTTGAGCTCGCGATGAATGCTCGTTATGAGTTTATGTTTGCTCATGTTGGTAGTGTAGTTCTTAATAATCTATTGCTTACAGTATAAGTGAACCACAGTTCACCTACAATACCTTACCTGCAGAAATCTGTGGATAACAAAAAGCCGCTCCAGACAATAGAGCGGCTTAGCCTATTTCACAAAATGCATCCAGCCTTGATTAGGTGGGGGTCACGCAACGATATGGAATTACTCTGTGGAAAGAAAGCCAGACGGTCATTCGGAGGCCTCACTTACTTCCCTACCACGACTCAGAGAAACCAAACAGTTTCTCCACTCGCTCTCAAAGTACCGTAGAAAAGGGTCAAAGTTCCTCGTGGCATTTTGAGCCCTAACACGAAGATTGGTTAGAAAGCTGGCAGGAAGTTCAATCTCTACGTAAAAAGGAACGACAAGTCGAATCACGCAATCCTGCGTGACCTCGCCCTTGAGAACCAAAACATTATTTAGCTTTCCACCAGGAGAATCCGTGATAAAAAGAATCAGCGTTCCATAAAATACAAAAATATCAAGAGTATTTTCTAGCGACTTTATTTTGCTGAAAGCCCCTCCTACGCTACAATAAAGCTCTAATTTTAAAGAATATGTCATTCATTAAGAGGAACATGTGGAGTATCGGTTTTGTGGTTATCCTTGTTGGAGCGTTTGTTGCCATGTGGGCCTCGAGCACTGGAAGCGATTTTCCCTCTCCGAATGCGAATACCAAGGATGCCGTCGAATTCATAATTACGAATAATGACCATGTAAAGGGAGCAACAAATGCAAAAGTAACTATTGTGGAGTTTAGCGACTTTCAGTGTCCCGCTTGCAAATCATACGCCCCGGTTCTGAATGAACTTGTAAAAATCTTTCCAAATGACGTACGCCTTGTATACAAACACTTTCCCCTCAGAAGTATTCACTTGCGGGCACAAGGAGCGGCAGAAGCGGCAGAAGCGGCTTCCCTTCAAGGAAAATTCTGGGAAATGGTAGACAAGCTCTTTAGTGGGCAGGAGATTTGGTCTAAAGGCAAAGGAAGTGATCAGTTTGAAGCATATGCCAAAGAATTTGGACTTGATACTCTAAAGTTTAAAAATGACCTAGCCTCTAACGAGGTGAAAAATGCAGTAAACGATGACTACAAAGAAGGCCTAGATATCGGCATTAACTCAACCCCAACTTTCTACCTAAACGGTAAGAAAATTGTAAACCCAGATAGCCTCGAAGCATTCAAAGCGCTCATTGAAACTGAGTTAAAAGCTTCACAAGAGTAACAATGCCTATTCTTTCAAAAACTGTAATTGGTCTTTTTTTCTTTTTTGCTTTTCTTGGCTTTCTTGATGCAAGTTTTCTCACTGCCAACCATTTCTCAGGGGAAGTGACTCCGTGCTTTATTACTTCCGGATGCGACACAGTTACAACAAGCGTATACTCTAAAATATTTGGAGTCCCGGTTGCTCTTCTTGGCCTTCTGTATTATGTGGGGCAACTGATATTAATGATGTACTACGTAGATAAGGGCAACAGAAAAATTCTGCCTCTAGTTGTGCTTGGTACCGTCGTAGGGTTCCTTTTCTCCATGTGGTTTCTATATGCCCAGATATTTATCATCAGGTCTTATTGTATTTACTGTCTCTTTTCGGTAGCCACCTCTACAATTCTTTTTGGGCTTGGCATTTCTATTTGGAAAAGCTTACAGGGAGAGGAGAAGGTCTAATCCAAACACAAAACCCCCGGCCACAAGGCCGGGGGTTTTGTTTCGATTATTTTTTTGCTAGTTCTCTATACTTAGCCCAACAAGAAGACGAAGCAAGCCACGGACGCGCACCCTGTTTCTGGTAGAGATATCGGGCATAGGCCATATTCCCCTCGAGGGTATGAATGTCATATCCTAGCTTCTTTGACTCTTTAAGGTGGAATTTTTCGTTCACTTGCATAACGCCCACATCAGCAGGGGTAAGTTCACCCCGGAGAACGTCACCGTTCTTATTATGCTGACGAAAACGAGATTCACAGCGAGCGATATCAATCATGATCGGAAGATCAGAAAAATATTGTTCTACCTTATCTTGCGTTGTCAAAACCTCAGTAATTTCCTTTTTAGAAGCTATTTCCTTTTCGAGACTGAGCTCAATAGGGTTAATAACATCTGCAGGAGCACCGAGGGAGCTAAACCCAGAAATAACAGCCAACAAACCGATAGTAGTAAGATTAAAAATACGATTAGGGTTACAGATAATTCTGTCGGGTCCGTAGTAAAAACAAAATCCAGCACTTGTCTGGATTACGTTTATAGTAGCACGCCTGTGTCTGCAAGTCAAGTATTCTACGTGCAAAAACACCTAAATAAGCCTTATTTATAGGCCTCCTATTGGTAAACACAGTGCCCCATTTTTTAACCTTTTTGGCAAATATGCAACTCTAAGCTGTAATATGTAAAAAGTCCTCAAGCATACAGCTCGAGGACTCTTCTTGGGTCCTATTTTATACTCGGGAAAACGGGCATTTGAGCGGAAGTAACTCCCGCTTGAAGTGATCCATCAACTCGAGAAAAAATAGAACCTAAGGCATCAAAGAACGTGAGGAGGACGTTCTCGATTCCTAAGAAAATTTTAGGAACAAGGAACTTTAGCATGATAACGGCGAGCCCAAACCCTACAACTCTTAGTATTTTCATACAAACAAAGTTGAGAGAAGCTTGGACAGGTCAGACAAGACCTATCTCGCCCTAATCAGGCTGCCTCCCCCTTCCTTTAGCGCAAACTATTTGCGCCAAAAGAAGGATGAAGGTTCCTAATGTATTTCAATATACACACTTATTGTATAGCACGCAATTCATAGAAATGCAAGCCTAATTTTTTCTTTTTAAATCTCCTTGAGATTAATTTTAAGAGAAATTGTTAAGATGTTTAAGAGTAACGAAAAACCCCTTGTTCTTATAATAACAGGGGGTATGGGATAGGTAATCACTACAGAGCATTAGGGAGAAAGCAGGCACGCAGATAGTATGCAAGAATTCTAATTCAATTACATGGCCAGTGGTACAAATTTATTTTTACATGCGCTCGAGCAAAACCTATTTTTTGCTTCTTCGCAGCCTTCACACATGAGAATGTGTGCATTGCACTCTGAGTTTTTGCAATTTACATACCGCTCAGTTGGAATCTGGCATAAGTCACACTTTCCCACAACAGTGTGGTCGCCTTGGGTATCAAAATCCATTGAAATACGATCATCGAATACATACAGCTTTCCTTTAAACCCTTTGTTTGGATATTTCTCCATATACGTCACGATGCCATCTTGAAGTTGATACACATCTTCAAAGCCTTGAGAAATAAGATAGCCAGATGCTTTTTCACAGCGTACCCCCCCAGTACACACCGTTATCACTGTTTTTTCCTGAAGAGTAGGTTTTAATTGTGCAGTAACTTGAGGAAGATCACGAAAATTTTTCATCCCTGAGTGTATAGAATTTTCAAAATGGCCTATCTTAAATTCATAATCGTTCCGCATATCAATAACAACAAAAACTTTCCCCTCATGCCTCCATTTTTCAAGCTCATCAGCCGAAAGTTTTTTACCAGTCTGATTATACGGCTTTACATCATCTTCTCCGAGTTGCGCGCTTACAATTTCACTTCGCATTTTCACTTTAAGCTTTGGAAAAGCACATCCAGTGCCCACGCTCCTCTTAAACACAACATCTTCAAAACCCGCGCGAGAATGGAGGTCCTTACAGTACGCACTTACATTTTCCTTTGTGCCTTCGAGAGTTCCGTTAATACCCTCCGGGGCTATTATTATCCTTCCTTTGAGAGCAAGCCTTTCACACAATTGCCTCTGCTCAGTAAGAAGCTTTGCAGGATCCCCAATCGGGATGTACTTATAATAAAGAATGATTTCGAGGGCTGGATTCATAGTTAGCAATGTGGTAAATCTCCATATTCCTTTCTGATCGTTAGGATAAGAACTTCGGAAATATCATCAAGCTCTTCCGTGTGTTTTCTACCCAGCGCTTTGTGAATACCGTGAAGCTTTTTTTCAACATAGGTGAGCATAATCTCAAAGAGATCTTTGCCTTTTTGCGTAAGATGCAAGTTATGCTCTTTGCGATTGCCGCTGTTTGTTGCAAGGGCTACAAAACCAATGTCAGCAAGAGTGTCAATGTGACGCGACACTGCTGCTTGGGTAGTATCCTGGATAAAAGCTACATGCTTTTGTGATATACCAGGGTGGCCATGAATTACATGAAGCACTCGAAATTGAGGAAAGCTTACGTCAAAATTTCCTGAAAGCTCCTTATCAATAAGCTTTTCAGTGAGAAACATGAACTTATGAATCTTTATAATGGGGCTATCTTCGAGATTCATATTTTTAAGTATTTACTTTTGCACCGCTTTAAGAACCTGCCCTTCATCGAGTCCCTGTATTTCGACCCTCCCGTCATTTCCAAGGAGACCAACCTCCACCTTCACTTTTTCTTCTTTTCCGTTTTTAATTCTCGTAACAAATTGCTCACTATTTTCTTCAAACAAAGCGTAGCGCGGTATATATAGAACATTATCACGCATTGCGGTCAAAATATGAAGGTTTACGGTAAGGCCACTTTTCAAAAGTGCTGCATCTCCTTTGACTGATACTCGGGTTTTATAGTTTGTGACATTATCCACAATTGTTTCAGCTGGTTCAATATAGATAATCTCCCCTAAGTACTCTTTACCTGGGTAGGCATCAAAAGTCATCTTCACAGCATTCCCAACAGTAATTTTTCCTACATTAACCTCTGACACATTTGCTTCTACTTCCATCTCACCGGGAGCTATGAGAGCTACCAAAGCATCCCCAGCTGAAACCGTTTCCCCAATCTTTGCGTCTTGCCTTGTGATAAGGCCGTCAAAAGGGGCCCTAATAACAGTCTTTCCAACTTGTGCTTGTGCTGAATCAACCAGAGCGTGGTACTGCTGTACACGCGCCTCTTGGGCCAGAACATCGAGGAAGCTCCCTTCTCCAACCTTTGGGGAAGAAGAAACCTTTTCTTTAGCAGCGATCAAGTTTGTAATTGCATTCCCCAGAGAGGTACGAGCGTTAGAAACATCAGCCTTGTAACCATTTATAGTTACTTCATATGCAAATTCAGTTACCTCAATCAAGTTTGCTGCAAAAGCAACATCATCAAGAAAAGTCTTAATGCGATTCAAGTTTCTCTCAGCTTCAAGAACGTACGAGTCCAGATTCTTAGATTCACTCAAGTTGCGAACTGATTTCTCCCATTCAATGAGTATTTTCTCTAATTCAACGCGTTCGAGATTAATCTTATACTGTAAGTTAGATTCTATAGGGAACTTATACTGAGTATTATTATCTTTAAATGAAAACTCAAGAAGAGCATTGGGGGTTCTTGGGTTTTTAAAGAATCGATCAATATCATTTCGAATCGCGTCATCCGCTTTTGCATATGAATCTCGAATTCGTGAACTGAGATTTACTTGCGCATCTCCATACGTCCCTACACTCGTCTTCCTAATTTCCTCCAAGCGCACAATCTCCTCCGAAAGATTCGCCTTAGCTTTATTTAGATCAGCAATAAAATCAGCATTTTCTAAAATAGCGAGGCTTTGCCCCTTAACAACTTGTGCACCCACGGCAGCTTGGACAGAAGCCACTCGACCACCTCTATCAAAGCCGAGCTCAACATCCTTCAAAGAAACTGTTTTGCCTGTTACCGCCACTTCTTGAGCGACGCTTCCACGCGTAACAGTAACTTCTTCAACTTTTTTTCCGTTACTTCCAAAAATGAGCCACCCGAGCGCGATCAGCACAAGAAGCCCTAGAATGCTTTTTTTAGGATTACTTTTCAGAATTGCTACAAAATTATTGGCTCGTTCTTTCATATATGTATTAATTATATTCTATAAATTTCTATTTCGAATATCTGAAACTATCTCACCATCTGCCAAGGTTACTGTCCTATGAGTTAGAGCGGCATATTCTGGCTCGTGAGTCACCATAATAATGGTTTGTCCTTCTTTGTTAAGTTCTAAAAAATTCTTAAGCACCAGTTCAGAGGTTTCCGAATCAAGGTTCGCGGTTGGCTCATCGGCAAAAACCAATTTTGGTTCATGAGCAATGGCTCTGGCAATAGAAACTCTTTGCTGCTGTCCTCCTGAAAGCTGACTTGGTAAATTTTGAAGCCGGTCGCCCATTCCAATTCGCTCAAGAGAAGTTTTTGCTTTTTTATATGCTGCCTCACGGCTCAATCCCTGCATCAAGAGTGGAACAACCACGTTTTCCATTGCTGTTAATTCTGGTATCAAAGCATAATCCTGAAAAATGTATCCCAGCTGCTCAAGGCGTATTTTTGTTCGCTCTTCATTCGGAAGACTGGTTACTTTTTTCCCGTCGATAAAGACCTCTCCTGATGTTGGCTGATCTAGAAGACCCATTTGGTACATGAGCGTAGACTTCCCCGATCCCGACCTTCCCGTGATAGAGACAAACTCACCGGTTTTTACTTCAAATGAAACATTCTTAACCGCGACGATTTCTGAATCGCCACTTTGAAAACTTTTTACAATATTTTCTGCGCGTATCATAATAATTATTTTCTTCCTAAAATTGCGTCGAGAGTATTTTGCTTTACAACAATCCTTGCCGGGATATAGCCCGCCACCAGTGTTGCCAGCATTAAAATGAGCGCTCGTACCATCGTATTTGAGTATTCAGCTACTAATATGCCGTCGCTAAAAGGAAACTTAATGGGGTGAGTATCAATAAATGGAACAAGAAAGCCGTATAAAATAAGAAGTCCAATTCCAATTCCTACCAGAGCATAGAAGAAGGATTGGAGAACATACGAAAACTCAACTGCCATTGAATCTATCCCAATGCCCTTTAAAATTCCAATAAACTTTCTGCGAGTGATTGCATTTACGAATATAACGATAAATATCGTAATTGATGCAGCAACAAGACCAATTGAACCCACAACATTGCCTAAAAGCCCAAAAGTATCCTTTATATCTAGAAGGAATTTTGGCAGGGATTCTTCCCATGTTTGAACTCGAGCGTACTCTCCGACGCCAGCTCGTAAAAGCGCATCTTTTACCAGCACAGGATTAGTGCCAGGCTTAAGGACTATAGCTATTTCATCCACATTATAATCACTTCTTCCTATCAAATTTCGCAAAGTTGTATCAAGCATAAACATACGAAAATCAACTTGATCTACCTTGCTTTTAAGAATTCCTTTAACAGTAAATTCTTTCTCATTACCGCCAACGGTAAGACGAACCTTATCTCCAACATTGACGTTTTCCAAAAGAGAAATTCCTGGCGCTTCAATATCAAGATATTTCTTCAAAAAATTAGCTCCTAGCAAAATACTGTCTGAATCATTTTCTGTAAGATAACTACCTTCAACAATAAATGAAGCTAGTCCGGTCGCGTTGTCTTCTAAAATTGGATTAATCCCAGCTATCGTTCCTGCTGCAGAATTTGGCTCGTCGGTTGGCTTTACTTTTGTTTTATAATTAGCCTCAATAGTAGCGCCCTCAACATACCTATACGTTACTGTCTCAGCCCAAGGAAGGGCCTCGGCAATTGAGAGAACTGAGGGACTATTTTCAATATATTCTTTTTTTGGAAGAGCAGTAATAAGAACGTCTCCTGCGTAACCTGACTTGTACACTTCGGTTGATCCCTCAATAAGACCTACTAATACTCCCCTGACAACAACCAGGTTCAAAAAGGTTAGAGTCATGACAAAAATAATAAGCCCTGTTGTTGCTATGCTCGAGCGTCTTACTTGCCGTAAGGCTAAAAACCAACCAACTTGAAGGGAAATAAGAAAATTCTTAATGCGTCGCTTATGCCTTTCCATAGAGATATTGTATGGAGGGTATTCTAACAAAAATACTTGATTAATCAAGTATTAAAAGGTGCTAGACTTTCCACGGAAGTGGAAATTTTTTAAATTCTGAAAGAAGAGGCTCGTTAAAAAGAAGACGAGAAAAAGCTTCTAGCTCCCAAAGGGCTCTATTGAGGGCCTTATGTGGCTTTGGCTCAAATGGAATACCGACATACTCCATAATTTTATCTGAGTTTAAATCGGTTTTTTTGTTCAAAACCGGAGGTGTAATGCCCCGCCCGATCATATGCATGTACGTTACCGAGTGTAGGTCGATACTTCGATGAGGAAGAAAATAATTTTGACTTGCTCGGTGAGAGGCTGCCTCAAGAAAACCCAAATCGAACAAAGGATTTTGCCCGGCGGGCGTAATTTCCTCACGAAGTTCTAGCCAACTAAGGAAAGCGGAAATAAGCTCATGTTCTGTTTGCTTTGTGCCCAAAGTTATTTCTTCTTTTGAAAATCCGTTAATCGTAAGAGCTACAGGATCTACGTGGGCACCATTAAACATTCGGCATTCCTCAGAAAACCGTTCGCTTGGATATCTTGAATCCACCGCTCCTATTGAAAGGATTGAGTGCTTGAGGGGATTAGTGCCTGTGGTTTCAACATCAATGACTATCATATGGATATACCAAAAAAAGATCTTATTTTACTGTGACTTTTATCAAAACTTTCTTTAAAACGAGGGTACCGTGCAAAAGTTTTTTCAAATAAAGCTTTCAGTTTTGGATACCGAAGGGAAAGAATATAGAGTCCAATCAAAATAAAAAGAAGTCCTTGAAGGAATGGCAGAAAAAGAGAAATAATTCCAAAAAAAATAAAGGCGAGCCCCGCTATTTTTATAAATATGTTATTAATTTTTTCTCGCATAGATTTATTTAAGTCCTTTGCAGTTGGATGCCGGGGTATAGCCTGCCTTTCGTGCATCGTCAAACGAAGGAAATGCTATTTTGTTTTTTTGACTAATTTGCTTTGCTCCAGCACACCATGGAAAGTGGTACTTCTTCCCGGACTTCGACGCCACCACTTCCCCGCTATCTCTTTTCTCGGCGCTTGCTCCCTTTACTTCTCCAGCCTGTCCTAGCGGGTCTTCAGCTTTTAGAAACCCTGTTTCTGGTGGAATAATACGAACTGGAACCCGAGATTCTTCGTATAGAGTTATTCTGCCGAGACCGAAGGATGCACTTGCTAAAAGCACAATAAGAGCTCCATTTAGCAAGTGTCTTCTCGGTGAAAATTGTGGTTGAGTGGCCCCAACAGGCACAATTTCAAAATCCTCCTCAATATATTCGCTCGAGGCAACGGGCAAAGACTTGATTTTTTCCTGGCTTTCTTTTATACTCACTCCCTATATTATAGTGTTTTCGAAGGCAAAAGCTACAAAGCAAGCCCTTCACCAAACATCAAATGGCAACAAAAAAAGCAGGTGGATCAACAAAAAATGGCAGAGATTCCAATCCTAAGTACCTTGGAATTAAAGTCACAGCTGGCGACCTTGCCCGAACCGGTCTTGTGCTTGTTCGTCAACGTGGTACAGATATTCTTCCTGGTAAAAATGTGGGAATGGGGAGGGACTACACTCTTTTTGCACTAAAGGAAGGGACTGTTTCGATGGGGAAAAAGCGAAAAACTCATTTTGATAACAGAACAATTATCAAGAAAATCATCCATGTAATGTAAAAACATCCCGCGAATCGGGATGTTTTTACATTACAGTTGGTTCTACTTTGCTTCGACGATGAGCTTAAAAGTGGCTGTTTTCCCCTGGACACGGACAGTGATCTCGTGCTCGCCTACCGTTTTGATTGGCTTTTCAAGCTCAATATATTCTGGCAAAATTTCCAAGCGAGTTTGCTCCTTTATGACAGGGATAATCTCTTCTTTATGAACTCCTGCAAAAAGATGCCCAAGCTCATTTGCAGTTTCCTGCATACGAACAGTAATACCTTCAATATCCTCTAAATTTTTCAAAAGAAGATCTTTATGTATGCTCTTTTCACTTTCTTCCTGAGCTTGAAGAGTGTTTATTTGTTTTAAACTACTCACGCTTGCAACTTGAGCGAGCCCACGTGGAATAAGGAAGTTTGTGGCATGTCCAGCTGAGACATCCTTCACCTCATACTTTTTGCCAATTTTAGAAACATCTTTTAGAAGAATAACTTTCATGTGTTTGTAGTGCCTTATAGTACTTATTTATCCCAGTTGAGCAAGAGCTCAACTGCCTTGTCTTTTTGGGGGTCTTTCCCAGCTTTTGCGTCCTCGGGAGTCAGAGCTACCTTCACGTCTGGCTCAATACCTTTTTCTGATATTGAATTTCCATTTGGTGTAAGCCAGTGGGCAATAGTGACCTTGAGAGACGTTTTAGATGTGATAGGGATAAGTTGCTGAACTGAGCCCTTTCCAAATGTTTTACTTCCTACCAATTTTGCAACATTATGCTCACGCAAGGCTCCCGCAAGAATTTCTGAAGCTGAAGCTGATCCCCCATCAATGAGGATCACTAATTTAAGTTTGCTGTTAAAAATATCGTATCCTGAGCTGCGATAGATTACCTCTTCTTGCTTGCCTCCAAAGTCTTCTTTCACAACAATCTTTCCGGATGGCAAAAACCAACTTGCCATGCTGATAGCAGCTTCCAAGTATCCACCTGGGTTTCCTCGAAGATCAAGAACAAGTTTGTCTGTGCGCGCATCAATAAACTCTCTCAGAGCCTTCCGAAACAATTCCGGTGAAACAGAAGAGAAGTTGTACAGTGAGATTACAAACACCCCATCGGAACGCAACTCCGTATCAATCGTTGGGATATCAATAACATCGCGGAGAACTGTTATTACTAACGGCTCATCTGCGCCTTCTCGTACAATTGTGAAAACAACAGGTGTCCCCTTCTCACCTCGAATCAGAGCGACTGACTCATCAACAGACATGTTATATGTAGATTTTTCACCAATTTTTACAATTTTGTCCCCCGCCTTAACGCCCGCATTATAAGCAGGTGTTCCCTTTAGCGGCGAGACAACAGTTAGAACCCCATCGCGCATAGCAATTTCCATACCAACTCCTTCAAAATTTCCTCGCACATCAGCCTCAAATATTTCATTTTCAACAGGAGGTAAAAATACCGTATACGGATCATTGAGAGAAGAAGCTAAGCCTTCTATAGCTCCCCACACCTTATCCTGATCAGTCGTTGGTTTTGTTGTAGTTGCCGGGACAAATTTCTCCTGCAAAATTTGCCACGTCTCCCAAAAAGGAGCGAAATCCACATCTACCGGCTTTCCAATTTCTTTATTTTGCAGTTCAATTTCTTCAAGTGACCCTCTTGCCTCGAGGCCAACAGATTTGCCAACATAAAATGATGCTCCGATCAAAGCAACGCAAATAACAGCTGCTCCGAAGGTTTTTTGGTATTGTTTCATAGATGAGAACTATTATCTCAAAGAGTCTCTATGTACGTCAAAGTTTCTGTTCCTTTGAAAAGAAATGTTATAATTTATAGCCATGATTTATCGTTATGCGCATAAAGGAGCCGTATGGATTGATCTCGTGCACCCAACGCCGAGCGAGATACTCACTATTACAGAGGAGTTCTCCCTTGATCCAAGTGTGACCCATGAGCTCACCTCACCTTCTGTAAAATCGCGAGTTGAGCTTCATAAGGCCTCAATTTATCTCATTCTTCATTTTCCTGCATTCAAACACAGCCATAGTGATGATACGAAGCAAGAAATAGATTTTGTTATAGGAAATAACTTTCTCATAACCGCTCGCTACGACACCATCGACGCAATGGACAAATTTTCAAAAATTGTAGAAGTAAACTCAATACTTGATCGAGGGTTTGGTGAAAACGCTATTGGCACAATTTTCTTTGGCATCGTTCAAGAAATATATTTATCATTATTTAACGAACTTGAGTATATCGAGAACTCACTGTCAAAAATTGAAGATGGAATATTTAATGGAAAGGAGCGCGAAATGGTTATAGCGCTGTCCGAACTGAGTAGAACACTGTTAAATTTCAAAAAGTCTACAGATTTCCACAAAGAGGTGCTTCTGTCTCTAGATATTTTTGGTAAAAAAATATTTGACGAAAACTTTTCCTACAGTGTGCGAAAAGTCCTCGAGGAATACAGTAAAGTCGAAAACAGTATCCGAAACAATATGTCTTTTGTTGTTGAGCTTCGAGAGACAAACAACTCTCTACTTTCCACAAAACAAAATGAAACCATGAAAAGTCTTACTATCATGGCTTTTGTAACTTTCCCTCTCACTCTTATTGCGGCTATTTTCAGCATGGATACCGTAAACAATCCAATTGTCGGCCACCCCCTCGACTTTTGGATAGTGATAGGATTAATGGCCTTTGCAACAGCATGTTTCTTTTCATTCTTTAAATATAAAAACTGGTTTTAACATGCTTAAGTTCAAAAATACATTATCCGGAAATATAGAGGAATTTTCACCCATCGAACCTGATCATGTGAGGATGTATAACTGTGGGCCAACGGTGTATGACTATGTTCACATAGGAAACTTACGCTCTTTTATAATGGCAGACCTTCTTCGCCGAGCTTTCCTATTTGACAATTATCGAGTCACCCAAGTGATGAACATCACAGATGTCGGGATAGGCGGTGACAACGACGAAGGCGAAGACAGAATTATTAAAGGCCTAAAAAGAGAGAACAGGCCGATCACCCTAGAAGCTATGAAAGAGCTGACAGAGTTCTACACACAGGCCTTTAAAGAAGATCTAAAGAAACTTAACATACTAAGTCCAGAAGTTTTTCCAAAGGCAAGTGAACATATTGCCGAAGACATTGAGTTCGTAAAAATCTTAGAAAAAAAAGGATTTACCTATCCAACAAGTGATGGAATCTATTTTGATACATCGAAGGACCCACACTATGGAAAGCTCGGTGGAGCAGGAAAAGAGGAAGACCTTGCGCGTATTGAACCTAACTCAGAAAAGAAAAACCGAAAAGATTTTTCCCTCTGGAAAAAAAACAGCACTCTCGGCTACGAAAGCCCTTGGGGTATTGGTTTTCCTGGCTGGCACATTGAATGCTCAGCAATGTCTCGAAAATACCTCGGAGATCATTTCGATATTCATACGGGAGGGATAGATCTTGCGCCAATCCACCACAATAATGAAATTGCACAATCAGAAAATGCCTGCGGAACTACTTTTGTAAATTTTTGGATACACAATGCTTTTGTAAATGTGTCTGGGAACAAAATGGCAAAGTCGGAAGGAAATAGTTTTACTCTTCAGACCATTATTGAAAAAAATATTCATCCACTTGCATATCGATATTGGTTACTTCAGGCTCGTTACAGCACGCCGGTCACTTTTTCTTGGGAAGCACTCGAGGCAGCTCAAATTGGCTATGAAAGACTCAAAAAACAATTCCACGCACTGGGAACAGAAACCGGCACTCCCGTGCCAAAATATATCGAAATTTTTACTGAGTTTATTGATGAAGATTTAAACACACCAAAAGCACTGGCTCTTGTATGGGAATTACTCAAAGATGAAAACACCCCACCAAAACATAGGAAAGCGACGCTCCTGGAATTTGATAGAGTTCTAGGTTTATCACTTCACCTATCGAATTCCTCTAATGATCTCAGAGAAATTAATGTAGTCAATCTCCCTGAAAATATTCAGGAACTACTTCAAGAAAGACTTGCCGCGCGCGAGCAAAAAAACTGGAATCGTTCAGATGAAATACGAGACAATTTAGCCACGATTGGATACAAAATAAGCGATAATGAAGACGGTCAAAAAGTAACTCAACTGTAAGCAGAGTGACCCTAGCTCTGTAGGCAATGATCTAAAGAGCCGTTTTCTTTTCCTCACCTTACTCACAGCTTGTACCTATATTTTCTCTTTTCGAATGGACAAGCCCTTGTGTTAAGATTCCCGTATGGCACATAACGTCATACGGGATAGAGTTCGCATTCCACCCCAGAGCCTCGATGCTGAAATGGCTCTTTTAGGCTCCATTATGCTTCGTCCTGACGCAATGTATGAAATTATGGACGTTGTAGCGTCCCGCTCATTTTATGCAGAAAAACATGCGATCATTTTTGAAACGATGCTTGAACTTTTCTCCAAGCATGAGCCAATTGATCTTCTGACTCTCTCATCAAGACTGAAAGAAAAAAATTCTCTTGACCAAATCGGCGGATCAACCTTTTTAACCGAACTTGTTAGCATGGTGCCATCATCGTCAAATGTGAAGTTCTATGCCGAAATGGTACAGAAAAAACACATGATGAGACGCCTTATTGAAGCTTCGGAGTACATTTCCTCAATTGGATTTGAAGAGGGCCAAGACCTGGAAGAGGCTCTTGATAAAGCAGAAAAAAAAATATATGAGGTAACAAACCTAAGCGGAGCGCACACCTTCACACACCTCAAAGACGAGCTGGTGGAGGCATGGGAGCGTCTCGATCGACTTCACAACTCAAAAGAAGATCTTCGAGGCGTGTCTACTGGCTTTCCAGAAATAGACAACAAGCTTGCCGGTCTCCAAAAAGCAGACCTCATCATTCTCGCGGCTCGCCCATCAATGGGGAAAACCTCTTTGGCTCTTGATATTGCCCGCCAGGCGGCAGTCCTAAACAATGTGCCAGTAGGGATTTTCTCTCTTGAAATGAGCTCACAACAGCTGGTTGACCGCATGCTCGCAGCGCAAGCGAATGTTGATGCATGGAAACTTCGTACAGGGAAACTATCTCGAGAAGATGATTTCACTGCAATCCGACAATCGCTTGATAAACTTTCACAAGCGCCTATTTACATAGACGATCAACCAGGAAACAATATTTTAAAAATGCGTTCTGTTGCTCGAAGACTTAAGAGTGAGAAAGGCCTAAGACTTTTAGTTGTCGACTACCTTCAACTGATGGTTCCAACAAGCTCAAAATCAAACGACAACCTTGTCCAGCAAGTTACAGAAATATCCCGCTCACTTAAAAACCTCGCTCGTGAGCTCGATATCCCTGTCCTCGCCCTCTCTCAACTTTCTCGTGCTGTAGAGCAACGAGGAGGGCGACCACGTCTCTCAGACCTTCGTGACTCAGGATCCATTGAACAAGATGCTGATGTTGTCATGTTTATTCATCGTGAAGATAAATACAAAGAAGAATCTGAGAAAACAAACATTGCAGAAATTCTTATTGAAAAACACCGAAATGGAGAAACAGGAAAAGTCGAATTATTTTTCAACGCTCAAAAAGCAACCTTCCAGTCTATTGATAAGGCGCACCAAGCAGGGAGTGAAAAAGATTTTAGAGATTTTTAATTATATCAATGAATTCATTCCACCGTCTTACCAGCATATTTTCGGATTTTCCGGGCATCGGTCCGCGCCAGGCAAAACGTTTTGTATATTTTCTGCTATCACGAAACAAAGAATATCTCCACGAATTTAAAAAACTTCTTGAAGAACTCCAAGACGAGATACGGATATGTTCACTGTGTTTCCGCTATTTCCCTAAAAATACAAAATCATCTTCTCTGTGCCCGATTTGCTCTAATAAAGACCGTAGTCGTACAAAACTTTTAATCGTAGCGCGGGACGTTGACTTGGAAAATATAGAAAAAACAAGTGTCTACGAAGGTCTGTACTTTGTGCTGGGAGGGACAGTGCCTATTTTAGAAAAAGAACCTGAAAAAAGAGTTCGTATTGCCGAGTTAAAAAAGCGGATGGAAAGCGAGAAAGAAATGGAAGAAGTTATTATTGCCATGAATGCGAATCCTGAAGGAGAGAATACTGAAGAGTATATTCGGAAAGAATTGCGTAAAAAAACAAACGAGAAGCACATAAAAGTTTCCACATTAGGCAGAGGTCTTTCAACAGGAGTTGAACTTGAATACTCGGATTCAGACACTCTTAAAAGCGCTTTTTCAAACCGAAAACAAGATAAACCCGAAACACATTTTCATAGTTGACTTTATAGCAATTTCATTCTAGTCTTTCCCTTAGAATAAACTGTACACACGAGCACCTATATGCCGCCGAGAAGTTTTTAAGCTCGATCCTTGACAGGGGGAACCTATGGTTAGAACAGAAAGTGATTGGATCAAAGCGTACCAAAAAAAGGGCGCTCTTTGGATTCATGACGGAAACCCAAAACGACCTCACGCGCTTCTCGCTTCGGGTAACCATTCAAGTGGTTTCTTCAATAGCGAGATTGTGATGGAACATCCGCACTCTCTTAACCAAGCGGCATCCGACCTCGTCGAACTCCTCGTTGATAATCGGCACCATCCGAGAGACATAGATCGCGTTGTCGGTCCTGCCATGGGAGCAATTACTTTAGCTCATGATGTTGCAAGGCAAATAAATTTACGCAGTGGTAGGCAATGCTTACGCGCTTACACCGAAAAGGATGGAGAGGGAGAAAGTAAAAGAATGGTCTTCAAAAGAACTGCAATTCAGTTGGGGGAGTTTGTTTTACTAGTTGAAGATGTTCTCACAACCGGCGGAAGCGTTGATCTGACCGCTGCAGCAGTTATCAATGCGGGAGGGAGAGTTGCTCCATTTGTTGCTGTAATTGTAAACCGATCAGGGCTCAAAGAAATGGGCGGAAAAAAGATCCTCTCTCTCATTGATCATTCCATGCCAATGTGGACGCCCAGTGAAGAATGCCCACTTTGCAAAAATGGATCTGAAGCAGTCCGGCCAAAGAACACGGTTAGCTGGGAGCGTCTGAACGCAACCTACTAAAACCTTCGTGCTGATATAGAATTTTTAGCAAACAGCCTATGTACTTATGTATACATAGGCTGTTTTCATATACACTGAGCTTAGGAGCAAATACACCCCTGCAATTATTTTATAGAAGTTATTTTAACTTGAAAATATGGCTGGCGGTGTCCGTTTTTCTTAAAATAACGACTTTTTTGTTTATATTTAATGACAACAACCTTCAGCTCTCGTCCAATTTTCTCTAAGGTGCCTTGCACTGTAGACCCTGCTACTGTTGGTTCTCCCACCTTTGTCGTCACTCCATCATCTACAAGAAGAACCTGGTCAAAGGTAACAATATCTCCTTCCTTATGATCGCCTAGTATTTTTTCAATTCTTACATATTCTCCTTCTCTGACCACATACTGTTTCCCTCCAGTAGCCATCACAGCAAATAGATTCGCTGCAGGAGTTGCATCTTTCTTTACCTTTGATTTCGGGGGTTTTACTGCTGTTTTCGGCATAATAGGACCATTCTATAGAAATCTTCATATATTGCAAGAGCGCTGAAAAAGAAAAATAGAAATGATCACCGCTTTACGTGGTGGTCATTTACCCCCAGAAGGGAAAACATGCCTAGGACCGGGGAAGACAGAGATCACCTCCCCTAGGCGGCGTTCGGATGAGCAGTGCCACCCAGCATCGCTGGGCTTATGAAGATTCACCTTCGTTACAGATTATCCATCTGTTATCACCCCCTTAAGCTAATTCCTTCTTTAGTATAACAAAAAACTTTAAAACAACACCAACTAGGGATTCCTAATCCTCAAGGGCAGCCTTTTCTATTGCTAAAGGTTCGATATCTATGGAAACTCCAGTTATACGCAGCATATCTTTGTCTATTTTCTTAAATTCTTTACTTGAAGCGCCGAAATGGTTAACCACGGTGTTTAGAGAGGTCCCGAGTTTGTTATGATATTCCTCATACGCTTTGAGGTGTTTTCCTAGATCTCCCACTCTTTGCATGATCTCACCCGCAGTTTTCTCTATCTTAAAAGCCTTGAAGCCATACAGTACTGACTGAAGATATGCAGAAAAAGTGGTAGGAGATACAATAATTACTTTTTTTTCATTATAAGCGTAATCGATCAAGTTGCGAGTGTTGACCTTAACTGCACCAATTTCATTAATAAGCAGATCATAGTAAATTGCTTCAGCCGGAATAAACATGAACGCAAATGGCAAAGTTCCGTCTTCAGGTCGCACATATTTTGCTGTTTCGTCAATCCTTTTTTTTAAATCATTTCTAAAAATCTTTTCTAATTCTTCCTTCTGCCTTTCATCTATGGCCTGTGTTACACGAGAGTAGTTGTCTAGAGAAAACTTAGCATCAATAGGAATAAGCCCTTCCTTGGTATAAATTACTGCATCAACAACTTCTCCATTTTTGAACCCATATTGCATTTTAAATCCATCCGGAGGCAAAACATTGGCTAGTATCAATTCAAGCGATGCTTCGCCAAGATTTCCTCTTTGCTTTTGATGTTTTAAAACTTTCTCTAAGTTGGAAAGTTGCTCGGCGATGGTCATAAACTGCCGCGTCGCTTCGTTGGTCTTGGTTTGTTCTTTTGCAACCTCAAGAAGATTTTTACTGACTTCTTGGTTAATTTCTTTAATAAGCCGTTGCGACTCGCCAAACTGAGTTTGAACAGCATCTTTCATCTCTATCCGAGATTCAGTTAGCTTAGAATCAAGCGTCCTCGTTATCTCATTTAGTTGGTTCTGCATAAGCACAAACTCCCCACCCCCCCCTGCCTCTTTGCCACGTTTCATGAGACGCCACAGAATCACAGCGTTTAACACAAGAATAACAATGATAAAGACGAAGAATGCTAGATTTCCAGACATAGTGAAACTAGTATACCACCCCCTTTTCTTAGACACGAAAAACAATTTCTCCATACCCCTGGAGAGACAAAAGATCTCAGTTTTTATTTAAAGATTTTTCTAATAAAGAAAATATTTGTAATAATTAGATTTTGCTCAGTTATCTCATGGGGTATACTTACTCAATGCATCAAAAAATTAAAGACCAGGTAAAGGAAGCCATGCTGGCAAAAGATACGGTAAGACTGAATACAGTGCGCGGACTTTTAGCGGCTTTCACCAATGAACTCGTTGCAAAAAAAAGAAAACCGAATGAAGAGCTTTCCGATGAAGAAGTTCTTGATGTCATTGCCCGAGGTGTAAAGCAAAGAAAAGACTCAATTGAACAATTTAGAGCAGGAGGGCGCTCGAATCTTGCAGAAAGCGAAGAGATTGAACTCAAAATTCTTGAAATCTATTTACCTCAGCAAATGACAAGAGAGGAGATAGAAAATTTTGTAAAATCAAAGCTTATTGAAACCGACTCAGTGGATAAATCAAAAGCCGGAATGTTTACAGGCACAATCATGAAAGATCTTAAGGGTCGCGCTGATGGAGCCTTGGTAAAACAAGTTGTTGATTCTTTGCTAGCCTAACAAAAAAAGATTTACATTACACCTCAACATGTACGGGGATTGTCAGAGACGGGCTAAGGAGTGGCAAGTGTTCCTTGATAGCCCCAGCTAATCCAGCAGTTGGAGTCCCAATTCTATGCCAGAATATGGGACTTTTTCTTATCCACAGATGTTTGACTTTTGCACTAAAGCGTGATAGTATTAAACCCAGAAAGGAACCTTTTATACAACCATGTCACAGGAGAGGACACATGTATACCGGTAGAAACAAGCATCTGCCTGAGAGCAAGCTTGAAAGTATGCTCTCACACGCCAAGAAAACCTTGGCGTGTGAGAGGCTAACAAATCCCAATGTCCTCATCACTAATGTGATTGAACCAATTTTGAGGTTCAACCGCATCAGCGATACCTCAGCAAACTGGGATGAAGTCTACCACTTCATCAGCTCTCACATTCTTGAGGTGGAGGTGCGCGCACCTCAATCGCCAGAACGTCATTCAAAAAAAGGAAAACGGAAGTCAGCGCGAACTTCAGTACCTCTGCTTCTCTTTTCTGAAAAGGAAGAGGAGGTCGCTCCACTTCGTGTTATTCCAGCCGAGATCACCAGGGCTGGGCAACTCACAAGAGAATTGCGATGCTTAATCACCCCTCGTGAGAGGGACGATTAAGCAAAGCGGGACGATGTTTCGTCCCGCTTTTCTTTTTGTACATTTTTCCCTCTGTTAAACAAACATTATTTACAAAGGCATAGACGGCGAAGGTGCAGGAGTTTTTTCATATTTTTTCATTACTTCTGCCTGGACCTCATCTCTATTTCTGCCATAGTTAAGGTAGGAAAGTTCTTGTACCGCATTGATATCCATTCCAGTCGGAGGCGGAGGAGCCATTGCTTCTATATTAAACGGCTTCGATGGTCTTCCGCGAACCAACAGCTTTACATAGGCATTGTGGTTATCTATGTTCATAATTTGCGAAGCATTGAACACGGGCTCAAACTGCTTCACTAAATATTCAGCATCATCGGCTCCCACACGATATACAACGAGATTGCCGACGTTTCCAAAAACAGCATTTTTTATATCTTCAGAGAGTTGCCCTATAAACTGATGGGCAATAAACAGTGACAATCTGTATTTGCGAGCTTCAGAGAGGATTGTAGAGATTGAAGGCGTAGTTATATTTTGAAATTCATCAATATAAAGATAAAACGGAGGGAAATTTGTTCCCACAATATCCACCCGAGAAAGTGCTGCCATTAAAATTTTACCAACAAGAATGAGGCCAATCAGATTCGCATTAATATCCCCAAGACGCCCTTTTGCGAGGTTAACCAGAAGAATTTTCTTATTATCCATGATGTCACGGAAGTTAAACGCGGATTTTTCCTGAGCAATGATCGGACGCATGATGTCATTAGCCAAGAAAACATCAAACTTGCTCGTGATATACGGCACAATGTTTGCAAGGGCTCCTTCTCCTCCTGCTTTTTCTGCAATCTCTTGCCAAAACTGAACCACTATTGGGTTTTTGCATCGTGAAAGTTTTAATTGTCTATACTCTTTGTTTGACATAACCCGCGACACATCAAGGAGTGTACACCCTGTGTCTGGGTCTTCTATAACAAGCATGGTTGCGTTGCGAAAATACTGTTCAAACATCGGCCCCATAGATTCTGGCACGCCACCATAAAGCTTTTGAAAAATACTAAAAAGTTCGTTGACTACAAACGTTTTTTGTTCTGGCTTATCTCGATCGTACTCGAGCATATTAAGCCCCATGGGCCGTGGGGCATAAGAAGGATCAAAATAAATAACATCTTTTATCCTCTCAGGAGGAATATGCGCGAGCACGTCCAGAATATCTGAACCGTGCGGGTCGATCATGCAGGCGCCATTTCCTCGCTGGATATCCTGAATTATCATATTTTTTAGAAGTGTTGTTTTTCCAGTACCTGTCTGCCCTATAGTATAAATATGGCGCAGACGATCTTCATCTGTAAGAAATACTTTTGATTCAATGTTTCGATATTTGTTTACCCCGAGAAGCGTCCCCTCCTGTGGCAAATCGAGTGGTGCAGGGGCAATGCCAGCTTTTACCGTTTTCAGCTGAGACACACCTTTGAGTGCCAATGTGTGAAAATGGATAAGAGAAGTAAGCTCTGAAAGATTCAAAGGGATTGCTTCATCGCGTTCATACGCGCGAAATGCAAAATTACGAAAAAGTTTTTTAAGAGCCCCGCCTGAAAGTTCCTTAAAGCGTAGACTATTTCCTTGCGTTTCGTCGAACTGATTGAACCCAGACTGTAAATCTGAGAGAAGCCCTCGTGCGCGAGAAATATCACCTGCTGAAGTAACAAGACGAATAGAAACAGAGACAATTGGTTTTGCTATTTTTTGTCTAATGCGCTCTAGCACAAGCGGATCAGCTGGCTTTTTTTCTTCATTTTTTTCAGATTTTTTTTTGCTAAAGAACGCATCACGAAGAGCCTTTGTAAACTCTCCAGAGATTGAGCTGGGGATATTAATAGCATCTTTAATGGATACGCCTTTTTCAATTTGCCCTAACGCATGTTCAAAACGCTTCTGATAAAAATCTCCTGCGGGCGACATCAGGACTTGCAAACAAGCGCCCTCACCATCTTTAGAAATCTTAGAGAAGCTGTTTAAAATAACATTAAGAGGATCGTGATCAAAAGATTCATATGTTTTTAAAGGAAATATAGAATTACCATTTGAAACAGCTACCGCTCCAACAGAGAAACCTTCACCATTAAAAATATTGTGATCATCCGAGATCTCGTTTACCCGCGCATCATGAAAAATAGAAAGTATTTGTTTCTCAAAAAGATTCTGCTTAGCGGTAGGTACCGAAACATAGAAAACAAAATCTGAGCTTCCATTGCTGTTTGCGATTTCAAGAACGATATGGTTCCCACTTGGATCTTCATCGCTTGAAACAGAAAGCATGCCAGCATAAAACTGTTCCATGCCAGACAAAACCTCCTTCAGTGGCTTCTCGCTTCCTTCATGACTCTCAGGCAAAACAACCTCGTAGAGCGTCATGTGAAGCGCCTTTGAAAGCTGAGCCTTTGGAAGAAGTCCTTTTACTAGAAAACCCCTTTTTACATATTGAATGAGAAAACGATGAAAATCGTCTTCTAAGTGAGGAGCATCAAGCGATTCAATGATGGATATTACATTTTTTATTCCCTTGCTTGAAAGAAGAATGATAAGCTCCTCAATTTTCTTATCGTGGACCTCGGGAGAAAGATTTTCTACTATAGAATGAAGGTCTCCTGAATCAAGAGAAAGTGACGAATGAAGAACTTCTTCTTGTGGCACCTGTTTATAGCTCTTGAGATTTTGAGAAATAGCATCTTCCCTGCTTACTTCTAACCCTTTTTCCAAAGACTTTCTTTCGTAATCTAAGATTTGTTCCTGGAAAAAAGCTTTTTCTTCTTCAGGGGTTTTAAATCTTTTTTCTGGGATTAACTGCTGTGTTTCCATATGATATACAAAATAGTATAACATACCATACAAAAATCCCCCGCTTGAAGCGGGGGATTTTTCACTAGCGGTTATCTGGATTGTTTTCGTCTGCAACAAACTCAGCTCTTTCCATTGGTGTGTTAAAAAAATGAAGAGACCCGTCTTTCGCTCTATGTTCAAAGTCCCCTCGTGGCTTCACGTCGTCCACTGTAGGATCTACTGCTACTATTGGTTGTTCCGCATTATCCATATCTTTTGAATTAATTATCTACTATACCAAGTATTGACAAATACTTAGGTTATGCTAGTATTCTATACTAGATGGCGTAAAAAATCAAGCCACAGCTCTTTTCACAAATACATCAGGAGGTTTCACATGAGCATCGCAGAAGCTACTGGATCTCTCCTTGAGCTCGCGAATCGGATTCCCCCGAGTCGCATCCTAACAGTGCGCGGCAATCTTAGTAATGACATTGCCGCGCACGTTAAGAGAAAGCTCGCTGAGATGCAGAGAGAAGAGGGCAACATATTGTTTGTTGCTGATTCAATTGGAGGTCACTTCAGCGCTGGTATTGCGCTCTATGACTCATTTCGGACAAGCTCCCAAATGGTCATTGGCAAAGTTGAAGGCATAGCTGCTTCCGCTGCATTCATGGCCCTCCAGGGCTGCGGAATAAAACTTGCAACTGCCAATTCCATATTGGTGATTCATGACACAGGGTCTCAAGACCCAGAACCGTTCTTTGTGCGTCACACCACAACTCGAGGTGAGTTCATGAGATATCACGCTGATATCTTTAACACTCTCTCCGAAAAAGTGTACCGAAACCACGAGACGACTCTCGACATACTGCGAGCCGTTTCGTCCTTTAAACACAAGGGAAAAGAGGTGCTGGAACAATTTTTGGATACCGAGCACCGTATGACTCCAGAGGAAGCCATTTCATATGGATTCCTCGATGGGATCATATAGCACGCAAAGGCCCGCTTCAACTTATTGAAGCGGGTTTTTTTATGCTTGCTTTTTTTAATTTACGTGGTATAAAGACAAAAGAAACTCTAGCCGACGAACCCCCCTCAATCCGAAAGGACACATGGCACATTTCAAAGAGCCAAAGGCTCAAAAGAACCACATGGTATCTGTAGTTCTCAAAGTTTTTTTAGGCCTTCTTTTGTACCCTGCGGGATGCGAGCGGATGGACAGGGCAAACTTCAGGATTGTGGGGAACAATACCAACAGTCCCGACCCAATTGTCATATATATTGCTGGGCAAGAGCAAAAAATGACTCTGGCTCTCGGAGTGCCAGTCCAGTACATTGTCGAGCTTCCTGTCCCGCGGAGCACAAGGAACAACTCCACAGGACCGGTGGAGTACGCCCAACAATGCTTCCCAATCTCGGGAAGCGTTCGAGGGAAAAATCTTGCCTCAGAAAGTGAATCTCAGTGTGCACGGGAGGACCAAATAGTGCAGGTAGATTTCCAAATCGTTCGAGGAATCTTACAGATTTCCTCGAGAACTCGTTGAAGTAAGGGCGTCATCACACCAAGGTGTGATGACGCCCTTTTTTATTCCGTAAAAAATTATATCCAGCGTAATCCTGCCTTTATTTCTAAGCAAAACTCAGCGATAGAGGTCCGGAGGTTGCCCAAAGGGTTTTAATACGTTTTATTTCTTTAACGCCCCCTCTTTCATAAGAAGTTCTTTTTTTGAAGGGCCGTTAATCTGGTTATACTCTCCTATTGTACCGTCAGATCGAATAACTCGGTGACAGGGAACTTTTGGGTCAGTATTTTTAGAAAGTGCCGTTCCCACAGCGCGAGATGCATTTGGTTGCCCAATTGCCCATGCAACTTCTTTATACGAGCGCGTCTCTCCTTTTGGTATTTTTTTAATGATTGCGTATACCTTTTGTGCAAAGGTGTCTTTTTTCATGTAGTAAGTATAGCAAAAACCCACCCTCGATCTTGAGGGTGGGTTTTTGAAAAACTATTTAAACTATTTAA
>Ga0163144_10003244_pt1 | contig 37101 bp, 32 predicted proteins | sample OliLak19BULKMAT1_FD_123175 | JGI IMG/M metagenome (GOLD analysis project Ga0163144, IMG submission 123175) | Freshwater microbial mat bacterial communities from Lake Vanda, McMurdo Dry Valleys, Antarctica - Oligotrophic Lake LV.19.BULKMAT1 | ecosystem: Environmental > Aquatic > Freshwater >...
TGCTTCGCTGATCCGCGACCGCCGTGTCTCCTCCGCCTCCCGCCTTCACATGCGCGTGACCCGCTCCGTCCTCGCCGCCGTACTGGCGCTCATCGTCGTCACCGCGTGCGGCCCTGCGGAACCCGCCGGACCGGCGCGCGTGCTCGTCTTCTCGAAGACGGCGGGGTACCGCCACGAGTCGATCGAGGCGGGAAAGAAGGCCCTGCTGGCGATGGGCGCCGCCAATGGCTTCCTCGTCGACACCACCGAAGACGCAGCGCGAATCACGGAAGACTCGCTGAAGCAATACGCGGCGGTCCTCTTCCTCAGCCCGACGGGAAACGTCCTCGAGCGCGCCCAGGAAGTGGACCTGCAGCGCTACATCCAGGCGGGCGGTGGCTACGTCGGCATTCACGCCGCGTCCGATGCAGAGTACGAGTGGCACTGGTATGGACGATTGGTGGGCGGCTACTTCGTCAGTCACCCGGCCACGCAGCCAGCCACGTTGCGCGTCGTCGACTCAAAGGATGAATCGACCGCACATCTGCCGGCAGAGTGGAAGCGCACCGACGAGTGGTACAACTTCAAGGCGCTGCAGCCCGACCTCCATGTGCTGGTCGAGATCGACGAGTCGAGCTACACCGGTGGTACCAACGGGGCGAAGCATCCGATGTCGTGGTATCACGATTTCGAGGGCGGACGCGCGTGGTACACGGAGCTCGGCCACACCGTCGAATCGTATAGCGATTCCCTCTTCCTGAAACATGTGCTCGGCGGCATCCGGTACGCGATCGGAAAGCGGCGGCCGCTCGACTACGGCCAGACGACGGTGGCGCGTCCGCCGGCAGACTCACTCGCGCGCAAGGTGTCGCTCACGATGGGAACGCTGGCCGAGCCGACCGAGATGGCGGTGTTGCCAAGTGGGGACGTGCTGATTGCACAGCGCGGCGGTGAAGTGATGCTGTATCACGACGCCGATCATTCGGTCAAGTCTGCCGGCAGGGTTCCGGTCTACGTCAAGACCAAGCTGGGAAAGGATGCCGAGGAGGGGTTGCTCGGCGTGACGATCGACCCGGAGTTCGCGACGAATCACTACGTCTACCTGTTCTACAGTCCGGCCGACACAACGGTGAATCGGCTTTCCCGGTTCGAGTTTGACGGCGACTCGCTGAAGATCGGCAGCGAAAAGGTGGTGCTCCAGTTCTTCTCGCAACGCGAAATCTGTTGCCACACGGGCGGTTCGCTGGCATTTGCTCCCGGCCGCCTGCTGTACGTCTCGACTGGCGACAACTCGACGCCGTTCGACGAAGCGAACGAAACGTTTGCGAGCCACGGGTTTTCGCCGACCGATGATCGGCCGGGACATGAGCCGTACGATGCGCGGCGCTCGTCGGCGAACACCAACGATCTGCGGGGCAAGATTCTGCGCATTCGCGTGCTGACCAATGGTACCTATGACATTCCGCCCGGCAATCTGTTCCCGCCGGGCACCGCGAAGACGCGCCCGGAGATCTACGTGATGGGCAACCGCAATCCGTATCGCATCTCGGTGGACCAGAAGAGCGGATTCCTCTACTGGGGTGAGGTCGGCCCGGACGCCTCGGATGACACACTCGCGACACGCGGTCCTCGCGGCTACGACGAGATCAATCAGGCGCGCACCGCGGGCAACTACGGCTGGCCGCTGTTCGTCGGCGACAACTATGCATACCACCAGTGGGATTATGCGACCGGTATGAGCGGTCCGCTCTACGATGCGGCGGCACCGCAGAACACATCACGCAATACCACAGGACTGCGCGACCTGCCGCCGGCGCGGAGTGCGTTCATCTGGTATCCATATGGCGATTCGCATGACTTCCCGCCTGTCGGCAAGGGCGGGCGCACGGCGATGGCCGGCCCGGTGTATCACGCCGATCGGTTCAGCGAGCAGCGTGCGACGGCGATGCCGCAGTACTACGATGGCAAGCTGTTCGTCTACGACTGGATCCGTCACTGGATCATGGCGGTGACGTTGCGTCCGAACGGCGACTACGAAGCGATGGAGCGCTTCGCGCCGCGCGATTCGTTCTCGGCCCCGATCGACATGGAGCTGGGACCCAACGGACAGCTGTACGTGCTGGAGTATGGCAAGGCGTGGTTCGCGAAGAACGCCGATGCGGGGCTGTCGCGGATCGAGTATCGGGGACGGCGGTAGAGGCGCTTCGGGGTAGCCGCCTTCGCACCACCCCAGCACCCGCCCTGCTGATGCTGTCGCACCGACGTGCCGGCAGCGCGGAGCGCGGGGGGCGCGTCGATCACCGGATGGAATGTCGAATCAGGGTGCGGTGTCCAACCATCGCGGCGCTGATGCCGCGTGGCCACAGCCCCTTCGTCAGAGGTAGTCGATGCGCGCCCTTCCCATCATCTTCCTGGTCGTGCTCGCGACCGCCGCCGCCTGCGGGTCGAGCGACATCACGACCGTCGAGCCGACGCCGACGCTCGGCCCCGCCTGTGACCTGACGGTCTCGGAGGCCAACAGCAGCGCCAAGGTCAACGCCACGAGCACGTCCCGGTGGACCTGCTCCGGGACCGTGCGCACCATGACCGGAAACGGCATTCCGAACCATCCGGTGACTGGCGGGAACTTCGCTACGCCGATCAGTGCGCAGAACCTGACGGTGAACCTGCGGCTCACGCCGACCAATACGGGCACCAGTTCGGGGCAGATCATGACACCGGGGTATGCGCTCAACAGTGTCAAGTTCGATCCCGCCACCGACGGCTCGTGCGCCGCAACGGCGACATCGACGGCGCAGGGTGGTGGCTGTGTTGCCGCCATGGGGCGCGACCCGTGGCGGCTCGAGGCCATCGGCGGTGCGTTCGTGTTCGGTACCGACGAGAGCAACGCACATGTGCAGCCCAACGGGCAGTATCACTACCACGGCCTGCCCACCGCGTATCTGACGAAGCTGAACAAGGGTGTCGCCGTGACGCTGGTTGGCTTTGCCATCGACGGCTTTCCGATCTACGCGCGGTACGGCTATGCCACCGCAACCAGTGCCACGTCGGCCGTGCGGGTCATGCTGCCGAGCTTCAGGCTGAAGGCAACGCCAGATGCCGGACGGCCGTCCGGCACGATCTTCCCGATGGGGACCTTCACGCAGGACTACGAATACGCGGCCGGCTCCGGCGATCTGGATGAATGCAATGGCCGCACCGGCGTCACGCCGGACTACCCGAACGGCACCTATCACTACTACATCACCGAGACGTATCCGTACATCCAGCGGTGCGTGAAGGGCTCGACCGGGACCAACTGATGCGACTCCTGCTCCGGGTGGCGACGGCGTTCGCGTGGCTGGCATTGGTGAGCCAGCCAGCGCGTGCGCATCTGATGCCGAAACAGCAAGGGACGATCAATCTGCGTGACAGTGCCGCATTCGCCGCTTTCTCGATTCCGGTTTCGGCGTTGCGTGGCTGGGATGGGAATGCCGATGGTCGGATGTCGCCGGCCGAGTTGCTGGCGCATCGCACCGGGATCCTGACGCAGCTCGACGCCGGAATCATCATCGGCAGCGCGGCAGATATGGGGCGCCGAGACCTGTTGCTGCCGAGCGTGGAACTCGAGGAGTCGGACACGCTGGCAGCGGCCGGCGGCACGCACCTGCTGGTGCTGGTGCGGCAGACGTTTCGCACGGCGCCACACCGTGTGCAACTGCAGCTGTCACTTTTCGGCACGGCGCCCGACGAACGAGAGTTCATCATCACGGCGAGGGATCATGGGGCGCCGGAGGTCGCAGTGCTGCGGGTCGATCGCGCGACGCATGCGTTCTTCGCACCTGTTCGACTGCGGTTCACTTCGCGGCTCGGGCTGCTGATGCCACGCGTGCGCGGGTCGTCAACGGCGTTCGCCGTCTGTGTGATCACAGCGCTCGTCGTCGCCGCGGGCGGGATTCGCCGGCGGCGACGTTCACCAGCGTTCAGCGCGGTGGAACCGAGATCAGTGTAAGGCCAAGTCGCACGCGCAGCACGTTCAGTACGGACAGATCGCGCTGCGACACCCCCGCCCATGCCGCGTCGGTCGCCGCGAGATCGCGTGACACCTTGGCCAGTGCGGCTCGCATGCCGGCATTGGGCGCATGGTCGGCGTTGTCCTGTGCGTTCAGCTGTCCAGTGAGTGCGTCATTGGCATCGCGAAATTTCCCAACTCCCTTCGCACCGGCATCGGCACCGACGGCGGAATCGACTGCGGCGCGCAGCGTGGCCGTCGCCGCCACCACTTCGGCGGGCACACCACTCGTCGAGCGAGCCAGCGCGGCGCGAAACGCATCCACCTGACGCTGGCCCGTGTACGCTGCGCGCATCCGATCCGTGATCTGCATCATCAGTTCATGCTGCGCGCCGAGTGCGATTGCACTCGCCTTCGAGCGCGGATCGTTGCGCACGGTGACTGGTGTCGACCTCGTCACACCGTTGGCGCTCAAGCGTAACGTGTAGATCCCCGGCAGCGCCAGCGGACCTTCCGGTGTGGCTGGCGACAGTCCCGGGTTGGCGTTGATCTCGAAGTTGTGCGTCAGTGCGAGTGGCGAGTCGTGCCGGAGGTTCCAGTTGACGCGATGCATCCCGGCGCCGGTCGGCAACGGTGCGGGCACCTCGACCCAGAAGTTCGGATGTGGTGGTCGTGCGGCCTCCGGCACCGGGGCAATCGAGTCGCTGCTGTAGCTTCGAACGATCGCGCCTCGTGCATCGAGCACCTCGAGTCTGACCTGGCCGGTTGCTGCACTGCCCAGCCAGTAGTCGATGATCGCGCCATCGAGCGGATTGACCGCATGCGGAATTTCCGGCGGCAGCGGCGTATTGCTGTTCACATTGCGACGCGTGCGCGTGGCCCGGCCGGGCGTGAAGAGGTGCAGCGGTGCGGAGGCCAGCACCGGCGTGACCTGCCGGAGTGCCGAGATGTCGTCGATCACCCAGATACCGCGGCCATGTGTGGCAATCAGCAGGTCATTGTCTTTCACCAGCAGATCCCGCACCGGTGTGTTCGGCAGGTTGAGCCCGAGCGATTGCCAGCTGTCGCCATCGTTGAACGACACGTAGACGCTGCTCTCGGTTCCGGCGAACAGCAGGCCCGGCTTGACGGGATCCGGGCGAACGACGCGCGCAAAGCTGCCACTCGCCTCATCGGTCGGAAGCCCCGTCACGATCTCGGTCCAGGTGCGACCGTAGTCACGCGTACGAAACAGATATGGCGCGTGATCACCGATGCGCAGGTACTCGACCGCTGCGTATGCAGTGCCGGGCGAGTGCGGCGACGCCTCGATCGACGAAATCACGGCGCGCCGCGGCGCCGCCAGACCGGGGATGCTCACATCGCGCCAGCTCTTGCCACCGTCGCGCGTGAGGTGAATGAGGCCGTTGTTGGTTCCGGCCCAGATCTCCCCTGCGGACTTGGCCGATGCCGATAACGCCTCGATGCCACCACGCCCACCGAGTGTGCGCGCCGCCGTGGCAGAGTCCATCCCCTGCGCGATACCGAGCTCCGGGCTCATGCGCGTCCAACTCGCGCCATGATCCGTCGTGCCGACGACGTAATTGAGCCCGACGAGCAGCAAACGCTGGTTCCACGGTGCCCAGGTCAACGGCAGGTCATTGGCCCACCGTGCCTTGGCATCAGGATCGATCGCCGGACTGACGTTGATCCACTGCTCGGTCGGGTAGCTGATCTTCAGGACGCCCGTGCCCGTAGCGTACACCGATGACGGATCGAGCGGATCGGCCATGATCGACCCCCACTCCCACCCATTCACCGGGTTCCAATCGAACATCGTGACTGCACCATGGTTGCCGCGCACGCGAGTACGGATCGCACCGGCGTCCTGCTGCGTGGCGTAGACCCAGTACGGATAGGAATTGTCCGCCGACAGATGATAGAGCTGTTCGGTGGACTGATTGTACCACGAACTCCAGGTGGCACCGCCGTCGAGCGAAATCGTGGCGCCCTGATCGAGTCCCATGAAGATGCGCTGGCCATTGGTGGGATCGATCCAGAGCTGTTGCGGATCGTCGCCACCTGGCGCGCCCTTCATGCCGGTGAAGGTCTGACCACCATCGGTGGAGCGATAGGCGGCAGTGTTGATCGTGTAGACGAGATCTGGATTCTTCGGATCGATGTACACGCCGCAGCTGTAGCCACCCTGTCCGTTGCGGATCCGTTCATCGTCGGCCGCCATCTGCCGCCACCTGCCGCCGCCATCGTCGGATCGCCAGAGCGCGGTGTTGGAGATCAGGTACACACGCTGCGCATTGGTGCCGATCGCAACCGACATGCAGACACGTCCTTCCAGTGGCGGCATTCCCGTGCCGGCGAGCTTTGCCCACGTGCCACCGCCATCGAGCGACTTCCAGATGCCCGTGCGCGTGGCGCTGGTGTCACCGGGCATGCGTGCGGTGCCGAACTGCCAGGAGCGAAAGGACCCCACCGAGTAGCCGGGCGGTGTGTAGTGCCGAACCGTGGTCGCGAAGATCACATCCGGCACATCGTGTGCGCGGGCCAGCTTTGCGATACCGGTCTGATCGTCGATGTAAAGCGTCTTCGTCCAGGTGCGACCGCCATCGCTGCTGCGGTACACGCCGCGCTGGTCATTGGCGTGAATGTGGTCGCCGAGTGCGCCGACGAGCACCAGGTCGGGGTTTCGCGGATCGACCAGCATGGTCTGGATGTGTCGCGTGCCGTCCAGTCCGATCGATGCCCAGGTACGTCCGGCGTCGGTGGATTTGTACACACCGTTGCCCTGATCGAGCGTGCCGCCCGTGATCATGTCGCCCGTGCCGACGTAGACGATGTCCGGATTCGATGGCGCGACTTCCACCGCACCGATGGACGACGTGGCGCGCACGGCATCGAAGATCGGAAACCAGACCTGTCCGGCGCTGGTCGTCTTCCACAAGCCGCCGCCTGGAAAGCCGGCGTAGTACACACCGGGCTGACCGATCGGCGCCGACACCGCGCCGACGCGCCCGGCGCGGAAGGGGCCGAGGTTGCGCCAGGTGAGGCCGGCGTAGAGTCGCGGATCGATGATGGCAACAGGCTGTGCAAACGCAGGCACCGCCGGCAGGGTCAGCAGCATCGACACCGTGGCTCCACGTACCGCACGGTGCAGCACACAGGTCCAGTTCGCGAGCGGTGAACCGAGGTGTTTCGACATGTCTTCAGATCCCGGAGTTCAGAGAAGCGTACGCCCCGCAGTAATTGCTACATCCACGTCGCCTTCATCAGTCGTACGAAGTTGCCGCTGATGATCTTCTCGATGCGCGCCGCCCGTGACCGCGCGCCGCCAGCTTCTCCGCGATGCGTTCCAGTCGCTGCGGCGTGTTCAGGTCTTCAGCGCGCATATGGCGACTCCTCTGTTGGAGACGTCAGCGCTCTGGCGATCAAAGCGTACGATGGAGAGATGACAGTGTCAGACGCGACCGCGGCACGCCGCAATCCCTTCTCGGACGGCCGCGATCGCTCGCGCCACATCACTCGCTGATGTCCGCCAGTTCACCACGCTGACGCGCATGACGTGCCGTCCGCGCCAGACAGCGCCGCTGAAGAATGCCTCGCCGGTGGCGTTGATGGCCGCAATCACCGCGTCGGTGCGACGGTCGTGATCGGCGTCGCTGGCACCGTCGCGCTGATCGAGAAACCGCACCAGCCCCTGATTCATGTCAGGGACCATCATCGCCTCCGCACCATCGAGCGCGCCAATGCCAGTCACGATGTCATGACAGAAACCGCAGCTGCGGTCGATCAATGATTCGACACCGTCGGCGCCAAGCTCGCGCAATGCCGCCCAGACCACGAAGCCGCGTGCGCGGTGCGACCACTCCGGATTCCAGTCGATCTGATCGCGGTGTGTCTCGCCGGCGGACGCGATGTACGAGGCGCTGACGGTCATTGCCGCCCGATGCGCCGCCCGGTCGCGCACGATCGCTACCCCGCAATCGAATGGTACATTCAACCACTTGTGCGCATCGGTGGCCCAACTGTCGGCCCGCTCCACACCGTCGAGCAGGTGCCGTTTGCTGCGACTGGCGCGCGCCAGTAACCCGAAAGCGCCGTCGATGTGTACCCAGGCTCCAGCGGCGTGAGCGATCGGAATCAGTTCGCTGAACGGATCGCAGGCGGCAATGTTGAGATCAGCGGCATCGAGCACGACGATCATGGGCCCGTCCTGGACCGCAAGTACGCGCTGCAACGCTGCGGCAGTCACTCGGCCGGCGTGGTCCGTCTCGACGGCAACGAGGTTGCGGGCGCCGATGCCGAGGAAACGCACGGCGCGATCGATCGACGCGTGCCGCTGATCGCTGGTCACGACGCGAATGGCTGGCGCTCCGAAGAGGCCATCGGCTTCGACATCCCAGCCGCGCCGAGCCAACAGGGCATGTCTGGCGGCGGCGAGACTGGTGAAATGCGCCAGCTGACAGCCGGTAGTGAAGGCGAACGACGCATCACGGGGCAGGTCGAGCAACTCCGTCATCCACGCTCCGGCAATGGCTTCGACGTCGGCGGCGGCGGGGCTGGTCACACGCAGGGCGGCAATCTGGTCCCATGCCGAACAGAGCCAGTCTGCCGCCAGAGCCGACTCGAGTGCCCCACCCGCCACCCAGCCGTAGAATCGTCCGCCCGTCGAGGCGTGGAGTCCTCCTTCCACCAACGCGACCAGTTCATCGACTACCGCGGCCGGTGCGAGTCCGGTGCGCGGCAACCGCAGCGTGCCGCCGCCTACGATCGGGTGGTAGGACAGACTCGCCGCTACCTGGCGCGCATCCAGACTCTGCAGCCAATCGGTGGCATGCGCATGTGCGCGCGCGAGTGCGGGGAACTCGGAGGGATTCACGTCGGAGACACGGCGGGGGAGTACGGCCAGGATCGGTTTGCCAGGGGCGGAAGCGGAAAGCTACGCGCGGAGATCAGAACCGTCCTGTGCGGGAGTCGGCAGTCACCGCGTCGTCCCGGTTTCCTCGTGGCTGGTCGTCTGGGGCACGATGGGCAACCGGCAGGGATCGACACGGATTCTCACGGCGCGTTCTGAGCCGCGAGCGAGCCCGTTCTCCCCCAATGTGACGACGATGTCGACGAGTGCTCCGATCTTTCCGGGCGGCGGAACGAGGCAGTGGATGGTCGGCGGCGTCGAGCCGCTGGCGGGTGAGCCGCTGGCTCCGGTCTCACATGTCTCGAGGATCAGTCCGCTCACTTCCAAGCCGGTACGGCGGTGCTGCCCGCGGACGCCGATGCGTTTGATTACTTATTGCACGTGATGCGGCGTACCGAAGAATGGCGCTGTGTGAATCGGGAAGTGGAGCTTCGACTCAGTCGGGACTCCACCTGAGTGGCGCGGGTCGTTGCGTAATCGAACCAGATGTCCCGTGGAGTGCTGCACTGGGTGGCGTCGCATTCGGCGCCACATCATCTCTCTCATCCGGAGCACACCATGTCGGATAGTGCCGCAGCCTCGTCGAGTGCCCGCGCTTCAACGGTGTCGACCTCACTCGCTGACTCGCGGCTGCAGCTGCATCACGCCGCTCAACTCTGCGCCGCCTTCGGCATCTCGTACCTCACGCCTCAGGACGACGACAGCCATACCAGCCTGCGCTGGAACAGCGTACGCGGCGCATTCATGAGCGGCAGTGTGGTGAGCGCGCTCGGCATGATCGCGGTTGGACTGCGGGTTGCGGACCTGACGCTCTTCGTCACGCGCGATCATGAGGTCACTCATACCATTCGACTGCACGGAACATCGCTGGCGGGTGCGGCGCAGCGACTGGCCGTGGCACTGAGTGCGAACCGGATGTACGGCGACCGCCTCACGTTGAAGAGGCACTACGCAATTCCTGCACATGCTGTCGCTGACGGGGCGCTGTTCGACGGCTCGGACACTGCGTCATTCATCGCGCTGCACCGCTGGTTCGACACCGGGGCGCGGGCGCTGCAACACCTGGCCGCCGGCCAGTCTGTACCGGCTGAGATACTCCTCTGGCCGCATCACTTCGACCTTGCCGTACTGTTCCCTGTCGGCAACGGCGGTTCCAATGGGGCTGGTCTGGTGGCCGGTGATGCGTACTACGACGAGCCGTACTACTACGTGAATGCCTACCCTATGCCACCGAACGCGGTGCTCGACCCTGCAGCGCTGGAGGGTGGTGGGCTGTGGCACACGAATGAGTGGACTGGCGCGGTGCTCCGTGGCTCGCGCATTCAGGGTGACGGCGTCACGCAGCGCGCGCAGGTCGATGCGTTTCTGACCTCCGCACTCGCGGCGTGTCGTTCCCTTCTCGAGTCGTAGTCCGTCCGCCGCGCCACTGCCGATCGATATCTCAGTGCTGCGGTGCGCGCGCGCCGCGGCCGGGATACTGGCCGTCGCGCACCGCGCCGTCGACAACCACCGGCACCCCGTTCACCAAGACGTGTCGAAAGCCCACTGACGGCAGCGCCGGCTTCAGGTAGGTGGATTGATCGGCCACCGTCGCCGGATCGAAGATCGCGACATCCGCATCCGCGCCGACCCGTATCCGCCCCTTGTTGCGGAACGCCGGTGCCACCGCCTCGAGACGCTGCGCCGGCATCAGGGTCATCTTCCGGATCGCCTCGACCATGCTGAGCTGTTTCGTCTCGCGCACGTAATACCCGAGCACGCGTGCGTACGTGCCCGCCGCCCGCGGATGGCCGACGCCCTTGATGACGCGCCCATCACTGGCGATCGCGGTCAGTGGACTGGTGATCGCCATCGCTTCCATCTCCGGCGTGTTCACGAAGAGGATCACCACCTCGCCCGGTTTGCGATTCGCCAGAAAACTCGCGCGCGTGAGGCGTTCACCGGTGCGGGCGAGCATCAACTGACCGAAGAGGCTGTCCGGACCGTTCGCATAGCGGTCGAGCAGGGGAGAGGCGAGTTCTGTCATGCCGGCGATGTAGGGATACGCTTCCGCCGTCACGTCGAGTCCACGTGCGCGGGCGTCCGCAACCATCGCCAGAGTGCGCGGTGTCGCCGCCAGACTGGTGCTGTTGAGATGCACGATGTGCACCGGAGCGCCACTGATCGCGCTGGCGGCAATCACTTCCATGTACGATTCCACCGAACTGCCGGGGTCCGCGGTGCCCCACGACCGCGTGTGCACGAAAACCGGCGCACGAAACCGCGCGGCACTCCGGAACGCCTCGAGCACCTCGTACTTCGTTGCAGCGGGGGTGTACTGCAACCCCATGCCCACCCCCAGCCCACCTGCCGACAAGCCACGCTCGATCAGTCGTCGCATCTCGCCGATCTGTGCGTCACTGGCGACGTTGTAACCGGCAGAATCCAGAGGCAAGAGGGTCTTCGCCGCCACACCTCCATCGCGCATCACCGTCATGCGTGCCTTGATGTGACTGGCCGCGGCCCCGTAGTTGATCAGCGCCTTCCCTTCACGCTCGGCGTAGAATGCCGGCACGTCGGCCGTGCCGGCCTCGAGCTCGAGAGCGGTGGTCACACCATCGAGCGCGAACAAACGGTAGTTCTCGTCGTCCTGTCCGTGCGCGTGCAGGTCGATGAAACCGGGGCTCACGACCAGGCCACGCGCGTCGATGGTCTGCCGTCCGCGCAGTGGCGTCGCGCTGATGGCCGCGATACGTCCGCCGCGGATCCCGACGTTGCGCACGGCATCCAGTCGTGATTCCGGATCGATCACGCGACCGCCGCGAATCACGATGTCGTAGGGCGCCTGCGCGGCCAGCGGGTGCGCAAGGATGGTGAACAGTGCAAGACAACCAATGAGCCGGCAACGCATGGCAAGCCTCAGGGGCAGACGAACTCCGACAGCGCGAGTGGGAATGCCAGTCGAAGTTCGACCGGCGCGCGCTGGTCGGCAAGTCGCCTGCCGCCTGGCCTTCACTACCTCCATCAGTGTCGCGATCGCGGCCCGCTGGGCGGGCGCGTCTGCTGTTCGGGCCATTCTGATCAGACGGTACCCACCGGCTCACCCCGCACGGTAGCACGCGACGCGGAGCGGCAGGGGCGCATCGACCGCGTCCTCGATGGTCACGCGCAGCCGCTGGATCGCACCCACCGACACTCGTTCGAGCTTCCGATAGCCGCTCGTCGTGCCACGCGCCACTTCGCGCCAGCCGCGACCGGCATGCACCTCGATCCGGTACGCAGCCACACGCTGATCCTGTGCGAAGTCTTCGCGCAGATCGACGATCCCGACATTCGACTCCAGCCGCAACGTGATTTCGGTGACCGCTGACCGGGCTCCGCGCGGCGTGAAGCGCGCCGACGCTGGCACCACCAGATTGCGCGCAAACAGCGCATCGAGACGCACACGCATCGCCATCAGACTCGCCACATCAGACAGTGACGATCCGTGGATCGACCGTGGACCAGTTGGTGGTGCCGGCGGCGCCGCGTTCGTTGCCGATCCAACGCAGGTCGGGACCGGCGTCGGAGAACATCACCGCGTTCGGCTGCAGGCGTCTCACGGTTTCCCATGCCCTCGGCCAGTCGTACTCCTGCTTGCTGCCGTTGGGGCCTTCGGCATAGGCCCCGTCGAACCAGACCATCGTTGATGGCGCCGTATTGCGTGAGCAACTCGGTGAGCTGGGCGATGTAGAGATCGTTGTAGCGCGGTGAGTCGCCATCGACCGGATCGTGCAAATTGGCCGGAGTGGAATGCCGACGGATCGAAGATCGCCGGGGAATCGGTGCCGTCACTCCAGTCGCGATCGGTGAAGGTCTCGACCCCGAAGTGCACGAACATCGACAGCGTCAGTTCAGCGAGAACTTCCACTCGCCGAACTGACGCTGTGCCTCAGAAGGCTGACGGCAGCCGATTCCGGATATCGCGCTGACCATTGACCACGCCGATCGCCACACTCACGCCGAATGCGAGTGCAGTGCCGGTACCGATCAGCGGAATCAACGCCACCACCGGCGTCGCCAGCAAACTGGCGCCGAGCCCAGCGACGATCGGTGCCCAGCCGGACTGGGCGGCGGTGACAAAGCGCAGACGCTCGCGCACGAAGGCGCGCGCCTGAGTGAAGCCGATATAGGTGACGACCAGGCTGGCGGCGTAGGCGAGAATGGTGAACATGGTGCTGCTTCTCCGGTAAACTGTCGATTGCTGCGTTGATCCTGCGTACGGCGCGGGTGATGCAGAGTTTCGGGGTGAGGTGTATCGCTGCCGGTCTGATGGTACACCGGCAATACTCATCTGGCATTTCGCGCATGCGCGGTCGTGGCTCTGAGGAGAGGTCTGGAATGACTGGAAGTTCGCGCATGCCGCCCGGCGATGGCCGTGCCGAGGTTGTAGTCGACGGGAGCTCTGGGCTGGTGCCGCAGGGCCACCAGCTGCCGGCCAGGACGCGAATCGGCGGCGTCTCACTTCAGGTGTCTGACCTGACGCGCTCACGTGACTTCTACGAACGGACACTTGGCTTGCATGTCATCTCGGCTGAGCACGGTCGACTGCTGCTTGGCGCAGACAACGGGCACGTCGGCTTGATCGAGCTGGTGGAGAATCGCGCCGGTCGCACCTCGAGCGCCGGCAGCCGGCTGGGGCTGTACCACGTCGCGATCCTTCTCCCGTCGCGCAGCGAGCTCGGCCGGTTCATGACCCATCTGCAGGGCATGGGTATCCGCGCCGGCGCGGCCGATCATCTGGTCAGTGAAGCGCTCTATCTGCAGGATCCGGATGGTCTCGGGATCGAGGTGTATGCGGATCGGGCGCAGGCTCTCTGGCGACGGAACGGCCGCGAACTCATGATGGCGTCCGACCCGATCGATGCACGCGGTCTGCTGGCAGCGGCAGGTGGCGTTCCGTGGGCCGGGATGCCGGCAGGTACGATTGTGGGTCATGTCCATCTCCATGTCGGTGATCTGGAGCTCGCCTCGAAGTTCTATGGTGATGGTGTGGGCTTTGACCGAATGGTCTGGTCGTATCCAGGTGCGCTCTTTCTGGGCGCGGGCGGATATCACCATCATCTTGGCACCAATACCTGGGCCGGCGCTCAGGCTCGGCCCGCAGCGGCGAACGACCCGCGACTGGTCGAATGGTCGCTGATCCTGCCGACGGCCGTCGACGTGCAATCGGTCGCGGACAACCTGCAGTCGCTGGGCCACCCGATCACGTCGGATGGCGCCGATGTGATCGTTCGCGATCCTTGGAGTACTCAACTGCGCCTGCGACCGGCGCACGCGTAGCTGATGGCACTCGGCATCCCGTCAGCGGACGGCGTCAGAGTCCGCGGCCGCCAGTCAGCAGACTGTATAGCGGTCGCGCACCGGTGCGCAGCGCTGCGCCGATCGTGACGGTGATCGCGACCACGATCAACGGCACCAGCAGATAGGTCCAGAGTTCGATGTGTGCGACGCCGGCAGCGGCCTTCAACGCGACCTCAGTCATGTAGTTCACCATCGGCACGTGCAGCGCGTAGATGATGAACGAAAACCCTGACAGCCAGCGGAAGAACGACTGCCGCATCGCGGCGCGTGCAATCGCATCCATGCCGAACCAGGCAGTCAGCAGTCCCGCCACTTCGCCGCCGCGGTGCAGGGCAGTCATGGCCAGCGCCGTGGGCGTCGGCGTGGAATCGAGATTGAACGCCATCCATGTCTTGATGCTGGACAGCGCCAGCCACAGGGCGAGCATGGCCGGTGCCCGGAACCACCTGGGTTTCGCCAGGACATCGACGTTGCTGACGGCCAGCCAGATCCCGAGCGAGAAGAACAGCAGGCCTGAGCTTTCGAACAGGAACCAGAGCAGGCCAGCGACCGCAAAGAAGGCGGCCGGCCAGCGTGTCACGGCAATGCGCAGCCAGGGATAGATCGCGCTGAGGATCAGCAGCGTACGCAGGAACCAGAGCTGGAACGCCGAGGGATCGAACAGCCATCGGTCGAAGAGTTGCTGTGCCGTGTACCCGCTGACGAACGGTGTGTCGGGGCCGAACGAACTGAGGCCGGCGGCGCGCATGATCTCGCGTGTGGGCGCCCACATCTCGAGCGCGGCGGTGAAGCCGAGCGCGATGGCGCTCCAGGCCAGATACGGAATGCCGAGTGTCCGGAGGCGCTTCGCCATTCGTGTGCGGTGCGTAGCGACGCCATCGTCACGCCAGGCAAGGATGTAGCCTGAGATCGCGAACAGAATCGGAATGCGGAATCGGACCAATCCGTTGGCGATCAGGAATTGCAGGACATGATCCCAGGTCGGCGCTTCCTCGACGAGGGTCACGGGCCCCAGGTAGCGCGGGTGCAGGTTGAAGGCATGGACGTAGACCAGCAGCACCATCGCCATCAGGCTCCAGAACCTGAGGCGCGTGCTGAGTTCGGGCGGCAATGCGCGCGTGTCGTTGAGCGGCGGTGTCGTCATATTCACGGCATACGCGACGCGATGCATCAGGTTTCGAACCGCGGACCGGTGGTCGGCGTGTCGCACTGACAGGCAATGCCGAGGCGCACCGATCGTATTCGGTGCATGGTGCGATGTTGTTCATCGTCAGCGGACGGTCGGTGCGGTGCCATGTCGGGCGCCACACCGGCGTCACTGGACTACGGATTCGTGGTCTCCAGATCGCGCAGCCAGATGTTGCGGAACCTGACCGGATGCCCATGATCCTGCAGCGAGATCGGGAGTCGGTCGGCGTGTGCCGAGTACGGCGTGCGTGCTCGATAGGTCGTCGGGCCGACGAGTTCCATGTTGTCCTGAATCACGATGCCGTTGTGGAACACGGTCATGCGCGCGGCTGACTGCAGCGATCCGTCGGGCTTGAAGCGGGGACGATGATAGACGATGTCGTACACCTGCCATTCACCGGGCGGCCGCATGGCGTTGACCAGGGGCGGGAACTGTCCGTACAATGATCCCGCTTGACCATCGGCGTACGTCTGGTTGTCGTAGGAGTCGAGCACCTGCACTTCATAGCGATCGTCGCCGAAGAACACGCCACTGTTCCCGCGATCCTGTCCCTTGCCCACCGCGGGATCCGGTGCCGCCCATTCGATGTGCAGTTGCACGTCCCCGAAACTGTCACGCGTGCGCAATGAACCGACCGACGGAACGGCCACGAATGCGCCACTCTCGAGTCGCCACTTGGCCGGTACGCCAGCGGAAGTCCACTTGTCGAGCGAGGTGCCGTCGAACAACACGACGGCGTCTGCCGGAGGGGCAATGGTGTACGCGCTTCCGGGCTTCACGACCCGAGGCCGTGGACGATCCTCGGACTGTTGCGGCCACTCGCTCAGCTTCGACTGAGCGGTGAGCGGTGCGCTGCAGGCGGCGAGCAGGACGAACACAGTGGCTAGCTTCATGGCGGACCCCAGAGGACGAGGACGAATGCTCGATGATGTGCTGACTGGCTGCCGCACGTTGACCGCGGTTGTGGACGATACGTCGAAGGGCCCTCGTGTGCTGGCAATGTACGCGGCGTGCAGCGGCGCCGTCGAGCAGACGCACGTGAGCGCCGAGCCGGCGCCGCAGCCGATCACGGACGCTCGGAACCTGACGCCGTGAGCACACCGGAACGCTCGACAGAGGCGGCTGCACCATACTCCCGCGGCCAGCTGACGTATGCGCTGACGGTGCTGTTTGCGCTCAACTTCATGAACTTCTACGATCGACAGGTGATCGGCGCCGTCGGAGAACGGATCAAGCAGGAGTGGCAGCTCAGCGATGGCCAGCTCGGCAGCCTGACCACAGCGTTCGTGCTTCTGTATGCGCTGGTTGGCATTCCGTTCGGACGACTGGCTGATACCGGATCCCGACGGCTGATGCTCAGTCGTGGCGTGGTGATCTGGAGTGCGTTCACGGCGTTGTCTGGCGCTGCCGGCAGCTTCGTCGCGCATTTCCTCTGCCGCATGGGAGTCGGTGTCGGCGAAGCCAGTCTGGCACCGTCGGCCAACTCGCTGATCGCGGACCTCTTTCCGCCCAAGGTGCGCGCCCGCGCGATCAGCATCTTCATGCTCGGTCTGCCGCTCGGCCTCGGGGCGAGCTACCTGATCAGTGGACTGGTGGTGAAAGCGACCGGCGGTTGGCGTCCTGCTTTGTACGTGGCAGCGGTTCCAGGGTTCATCCTCGCGGTGTTCGCACTCTTCCTGCCGGAACCGGCGCGACGTGGCGCGACCAACGCGGCTGACGGTGGCGGACTGTCGGCGACGGCATCGATCCGCGCAATTCTCGGCATACCGACCATGTGGTGGGTGATTGCGTCCGGGGCGCTGCTCAACCTCGTGATGTATGCGATCGGTGCCTTCTCGACGTCGTACTACATCCGGTATCACGGACTCGACATCGACATCGCAAACCGCTTCAACGCCGTGGTATTCGGCGGTGGCGGCGGGTTGGGCATGTTGATTGGTGGATGGCTTGGTGACCGCGCCGGACGCGGCGGGGCGGCGGGGCGACTTCGGCTGGCGACGGTCGGTTGCGCCGTTGCGGCGCCGCTGCTCTGGCTGGCGCTGGAACAGTCACGTAGCATGGCATGGAGCTTCGCTGGCTTTCTCTTTGCGGCGGTACTGTCGCTGTACTTCTACTACAGCTCCGTCTATGCCGCGATTCATGACCTCGTGCCATCTGGCGTGCGCGGCATGGCGATGAGCGTCTACTTCTTCGTGTTCTACATCTTCACCGCGATCGGGTTGATCGGCTTCGGGAAGCTGAGCGATGGGCTGGCGGCACGTGCACTGGCCAGCGGGCAGACCGCCGCGGAGAGTCGGGCGATCGGTCTGCATGACGCGATGTACGCCATGCCGATCTGCTGCGCAGCGCTGGTGGTGGTGCTGTACGTTGCATCGCGGACCGCGGCGCGTGACGCACGGCGGGCGGCGGGCGGCGGAGTCTGAGGTTTCATGGAAGCTCAAAGTGTGCGTCACCCCAGACGGCTGGTGGTTGCGGCAGCGGGCGTCGTCACACTGGTTTCGGCCCTTCGACCGGCCGCGTGCCGCTGATTCTTTTTCTCCACTCTCAGGTCCGATCATGTCCTCGCCAAAGCCAGAGACATCGCTCACGCGTCGCGACTTTCTTGCCCGCACCGGCGCCGCGGCTGCGATGGTGTCAGCTGTACCACTTTTCGCAGACTCGGATCTGTCGCGAGCCACGACGTTCGTAACCTCACCGGCTTCAGTCAAGCGCTATCCGATCGGTATCGAGCTCTATGCGGTCCGCAAGGAACTCGCACGCGATCTGCCGAACACACTCGCGACTGTTCGGCGGTACGGCTATCAGGTCGTGGAGTTCTATGCACCGTACCTCAGCTGGACGCTTCCGTACGCGAAGGAAGTTCGCACGCTGCTCGATGATCTTGGCCTGCGGTGCTACTCGACCCACAACGATTTCGCAGCGCTGACTCCAGGCGACACGATGACGAAGGCGATCGAGATCAACCAGATTCTCGGGGCTCGGCACATCGTGCTGGCATCACCGCCGTTCGAGCAGGGCACGGAGGACGACTGGAAGCGGCTGGTCGGTCAACTGGCAACGGCGTCGGACGTGTTGCGGCCGCATGGGCTGTTGGCCGGGAAGCACAATCACGCCGCCGAGTGGGCAACGCTGCCGAGTGGGCAGAGTGCGATGCAGCTGATCGCGGCTGGAACGCCAGCCGACTTCGTGTTGCAGCTCGATGTCGGCACCTGCTTGAAAGCTGGCGCGGACCCGGTGGCGTGGGTGAGGGCTAACCCGGGCCGGATCCGCAGCGCGCATCTCAAGGACTGGGCACCCGGCGAGGAGGCGGCCGAGAAGTCGTACCGGGTGCTGTTCGGCGAGGGCGTCGCACCGTGGAAGCCGTTGATGGCGGCGCTCGAGTCGGTCGGGGGGGTGGAGTTCTACCTGATGGAACAGGAGGGTAGTCGGTTCTCCGAGTTTGAGACGGCGCGTCGCTGTCTGGCCCGTTTTCAGGCGATGCGACGCGCGGGGTAAACGTGGAAGGTGCAGGGTGGGAGGTGCAGAATCGTGGTGCCGGGTCTATTTCTTCCAAAGCAGAAGCTTCCACCCCACCCCACCCCACCCCACCCCACCCCACCCCGAACGCGGACCTGCAATGCGCGCCACCCGCCTGATCCTCACCAGCTGTGCCCTACTCCCTGCGCTCCTCGGCGCCCAGGCCCGCGGTGACGCGCGCATCGAGGCGTTGAAGTCCGAACTGGCGCGCGCCATCGATGGTCGCGCGAAACTCGCCCAGCAGATGGTCGACCAGGTCTTCTCGTTCGGTGAACTCGGCATGCAGGAGGTCGAGACGTCGAAATACCTGACCGGGGTGCTGGAACAGAATGGCTTCTCCGTCGAGCGCGGCGTGGCCGGGATGCCGACGGCGTGGGTTGCGAAGTGGGGCAGCGGGTCACCAGTGATTGCACTCGGTTCCGACATCGACGGCATTCCGCAGGCGAACCAGTTTCCGGGGACCGCAGGCCGCACGCCGATGGTGACCGGCGCGCCCGGGCATGGTGAGGGGCACAACAGCGGCGTGCCGCTCAACATCATCGCCGCGCTGGCGGTGAAGGACATCATGACGCGCGAGAAGATGTCGGGTACCATCGTGCTCTGGCCGGGTGTGGCCGAGGAGCAGCTGGCGAGCAAGGCGTACCTGGTGCGGGCCGGTGTGTTCAAGAACGTCGATGCAAACCTGTTCGCACATGTCAGCGATGAATTCGGCGTTTCGTGGGGCGACGAATCGGCACTGACGTTGATCTCGGCACAGTTCAAGTTCAGTGGCACGGCATCGCATGCGGCCGGCGCGCCATGGCGTGGACGGAGCGCGCTCGACGCCGTGATGGCGATGGCGAATGCGTGGGAGTACCATCGCGAGCACATGGAGCTTGCAACACGCTCGCACTATGTCATTACCGATGGTGGCGATCAGCCCAATGTGGTACCGGCCACCGCGTCGATCTGGTTCTTCTTTCGCGAGCGCGACGTGGAACGGGTGTCGAAGATGTTCGACGACGCGAAGGTGATCGCGCGCGCCTCGGCGGCGGCCACGTTCACGAAACTCGATACGGTACAGGTAATCGGATCCGCCTGGCGCCCACACTTCAACAAGCCGATTGCCACCGCCATGCACCGCAACGCGACGCGTGTCGGCATGCCCGCCTGGAGTGCGGATGATCAGGTGATGGCGAAGTCGGTGCAACGTCTGATGCAGCAGCCGGACAGCGGGTTGGTGACGAAGGTCGGTCCGCTGCGCTCGCCGGCGGACACGCCCACCGGCGGCACCGGCAGCGATGACATCGGCGACGTGACCTGGACCGTGCCGAGTGTGACGCTCTACTATCCGAGCAACATTCCAGGCACCCCGGGGCACAACTGGGTGGACGGCATTGCGATGGCGACGCCGATCGCGCACAAGGGCGTGGTGGCGGGCGCAAAGGTCCAGGCGATGACGCTGCTCGACCTGATGATGCAGCCGACGCTGATCCGCGACGCGAAGGACTATTTCGTCAACGTGCAGACGAAGGACATCAAGTACCGGCCACTGATGGCCGCGAGTGACCAGCCGGCGATCTGGCTGAATGCCGAGAAGATGGCGCGGTACCGTGAGCTGATGCGACCGTTCTACTACGATGCGACCAGGTTCGGGACGTATCTCGAGCAGCTCGGGATCAAGTATCCGGCGGTGGCGCCGGGGGTGGTGCCATGATGCCCGCACGGGTTATCAGGGCGCTCGGTGGGACACTGCTGTTGGCAGTGACGGTGATGCTCGGTGGGTGTGGTAAAGCGCCGGAAGTGGCGTCGGAGAGCGTGCTGGCCGAGGCGCGCAAGCAGCTGGCGGCGCGCGGGAAGGAGGACCAGTCGATACGCGAAGGATTTGGTGAGGGCGGTGAGGTCGACACCGCGCAGGGTCGGCGCATGAATCAGGTGGACTCGGCGAACACGAACTGGCTCAAGGCGTACGTTGCGCGCTGGCAGTGGCCGACGGTGGCGCAGGTGGGGAAGGAAAACGTGGAGAGTGCGTTCCTGATCGTGCAGCATGCCGACGGTGACACGGCGTTCATGCGCGCGATGCTGCCGGCTGTCATGCAGGCGGCACGGAACGGCGACCTCGACCTGCAGGCCGTGGCGCTGCTCGCTGACCGCGTCGAAGTGCAGGCGGGACACAAACAGCGGTATGGCACGCAGATGACGATGCGTGATGGCAAGGTCGTGCTCGACCCCATTGACGACTCGGCCAATGTGGACACACGGCGCGCAGAGATGGGGCTGAAGCCGGTGGCAGAGTACATCCGGATGATAGAATCCGCCATGAAGTTGCCGCCGCCGCAACCGTAGAGAGGGCGATTGATGCGTCAGCGCGGCGACGGACGCCGCGGGGCTGCAGAAGGCCAACGGTGCTGTCTGAAGGCCGAAGTTCGGCACGAGCACCACCGGACGCCCCATCCCGCGGAGATCGGTGAGGAGCTGCCGTTCGGAGACGGGGTCACGCGTCGGTGCTGACTCGAGCTCGACGACGACGGCAGCCTCGACCAGGACGACACGCCCCGTCAGATCTGCGAGTACGCCGTCGGCACCAGAAACCGGCTCGTGATCTTCGACACCGTGTCCGCATACTGCGGATCCGCGAAGAGCCGCTTCCAGGTCGGGTGCGCCAGAAACCGCTCAAAGTTCGCCTTGTGCGTTTCGCGGTCGGGACTGCAGAGCAGGTACGACAGCTGCGGCAGGTCGCGACCGACCAGGGCCTGACCGTAGTACACCGGTGAAAGTTGCACCTCCTTCATCACGTCGATCTCACCCGCGTTGAACATCGCGACCTTCTTCAGCGCCTTCAATTCGGAGAAGCTCTCGTAGATGCGCAGCTCGAACACGCGCGCCTTCTTGGCGCGTGTCAGCGCCGGGACTTCAAGGCGCGGCATGCCGGCAAACGCGATATGCACCCAGCTGTCGACACGGTCGAACGCTGGATTTTCCTTCGTCGGCCCGCTCAGATAGTCGGCGCCGGCGGCGAGAACGGCCGCATCGGCATTGATCGAGGCATTTACCGTACTCACCGACGCCAGTGACGGATGCGAGATCAGCACCCACACCGCTGGACCGTCCGCTGCTTCGGGCTCCGTGAACACACCGACTGCGCCAATGGCCCGGCGGTTGAGCGCAGGAATCAACGCCTTCTCCAGGTACCCATCCAGCAGCGTGTGCGGCGCGCCTGGCTTCAACCGATAGGATCGCAGCTCGATGTAAACACGCGCGTCTCGTACCGACTCGGCTTCCGCCTCAGTGCCGGGGAGCGCGACGGCGGCCGCAGCCAGGGCGGCGGACGTCAGGAAGGATCGGCGATCGAGCGTCATGAGACCTGGCAGTGTGTGAGTGAATGAACGGGGCAGTCGTGGCAAAGAAACACAACGAGGGCACTGAAGTGCCGTCAGATGCGCCCGCACGAGAATCTCTCTGCGCTGTCGCCATGACAGTAGTACGGGATGCGTGTGCCGTGCAGTAGTCGGCGATGACGCAAATCCGTATGGTTGTGGCACCCGCCGCTGGCGTACGCGCAGACTGATGGCGACGTTTCTCGCGTTCGCCCTGTCACCACCTCGCCTCCGTCCTGCCCGGTGTCCACATGTCGGTCTCTCGTCGTAGCCTGGCACATCGCGTTGCCCTCGTCGTCGTCGCGACGACCCTCAGCACCCACGCACTCCTGGCGCAATCCAAGCCGCGCGAAAACGACCTCAAGCTCCCTATCGGGGGTACGCCTGGCCGGCTCGATGCGATCACCGACGTGGCCGGTGTCGAGGTCGGCCACAGCACTATCATCTCGGGTAGTGGTCCGCTGGTGGTCGGCAAGGGCCCGGTTCGCACCGGTGTCACCATCGTGCACCCGCGTGGCAAGGACAATGCAGATCCGGTGTTCGCGTCGTGGTTCACGCTCAACGGCAACGGCGAGATGACCGGCACCACCTGGATTCAGGAGAGCGGCTATCTCGAAGGCCCCATCGGCATCACGAACACGCACAGCGTCGGCGTCGTGCGCGATGCGATTATCCGATGGGAAGTGGGGCGCAAGAACGTGCTGCAGCCCTGGTGGCTGCCGGTGGTGGCCGAGACGTACGACGGCGGCCTGAACGACATCAATGGTTTTCACGTGAAGACTGAACATGTCTTCGCAGCCCTCGACAGCGCGCGTGGCGGTCCGGTGCCTGAGGGCGTCGTCGGCGGCGGCACCGGAATGCGCTGCCTTGGTTTCAAGGGCGGCATCGGGACGGCGTCGCGTGTCCTGACGACGACGAAGGGAGACTACACCGTCGGTGTACTGGTGCAGTGCAACTTCGGATCGCGCGCCGACCTGCGCATCGCCGGCGCGCCGGTGGGCGAGGAGATCACCGATCTATCGCCCTGCATCGCGAACGATCGCCCGTTGCCTCAGGAAGTGGGCTTGGTTCGCCGCTGCAGCGCGCCCGCGCGGCCCGGTGATGCCGACGCGGCCGAGCAGGGATCGATCATCGTCGTGGTCGCGACCGATGCACCGCTGATGCCGCACCAGCTCAAGCGTCTGGCAACACGCGTGTCACTCGGTATCGGCCGACAGGGTGGATTCGGCGGCAATGGCTCGGGCGACATTTTCGTCGCGTTCAGCACCGCGAATCCGAAGACATGGAGCAGTGACACCGTGTCCACGGTGCGCCTGATGTCGAACGACGCGATCTCGCCGCTGTTCAAGGCCACGGCGCAGGCTACCGAAGCGGCGATCACGAATGCCATGCTGGCGGCCGAAACGACGACGGGTGCGAATGATCTCCGGATTCATGCGTTGCCGGTGGATCGGATGCTGGCGGCGTTGCGGAAGTATGGGCGGATGCCGTAGTTCGACATCCAGCAGGCTTGCCTGCCTGCGTGGCACGTCGCGCAGCTACGTCAGACTCAGTGCGCGCGGCGAATGCCCTGTCCATCGACGAAACGCGCGATGAAACGCGCTCGGCTCGGAAAATCCCACCAGCCACGCCACCTTGGCAACGGTGGCGTTCGGCTCTGGCAGATGTCGCACGGCCAGCTCGTGCCGAGCATCATCCAGCAGCACTTGAAACGTCGTGCCTTCCGCCGCCAGACCGCGCTGCAGGTTCCGGGCACGCATCGCCAGCGCACTGGCAACCATCGTGATCGTCGGCGCTTCGCCCTTGAGCTGGGTAACGAGCTCCTGATTCACACGGCCAACAAGTGAAGCGCGATTGTCCAACGCTGCCAGTGTCGCCGTGGCATGTTGATCGAAGGTGGTGAGCTCAGTCACACACGCCACACGTGATCCCGCTGGCGCCCTGATCATCGACGAGTCTGCGCAGCTGTCAGATGCCTATGACTTCCAGCGCTTCGATGTTGCGAACGCACAGGCCGGTATCAGCGGCTCAGTGATCTCGAGTCAGCGCGGACGGCACCTCGAGTACACGCTCAATGACAATGGGCGCGTTTCAATTTCGTCCGAGGATGTCGAGGATCCCGTGGTCACCGGGCCGTCGGTGCATGGCTTCATCCGCCAGCATTGGGATGAGTTTACCACACGCGGCATGATCCAGGCGCGCATGATCGTGCTCAAGCGGAAGTCGAGCTATGGCTTCGATCTCCGGATGAAGAGCCAGGCCAACGGTCAGACGACGTTCAGTTCCAGGCCGAGCAGTGCGCTGCTGCGCCTGGCATCAAGCCACTGTATGTCCTGTTCGCGAACTCGGACCGCGGCCTCGGCCGGTACGAAGGACGTCTGCCGCCAATGCAGACGGTCGGCAGCAAACTGAACGATCTCGATGCGCGAGTAGAGTACCGGATGGTGTCACCGGTATATCGGTGAGCCTTACCCGCGGCCGTCGCCTGCAGCCGGCCAGCGGCGTCACCGTCGCTGGCCGGCCTGGTAACAAACGCCGCTTACGGCGCGAGCGAATACGCGCGGTCGAACGGAAAGCTCGTGAACATCCCGTTGAACAACTGCCATGACTGGTTGTTGTCCGGGACGCCGTCACGCCAGCCCCAGAACACCGCAAACGATGGCGAGAGCGCCTGAATGCCGATCCAGTACTTGGTGTTGGCCGCCGCGGGGAAGGCCGTCGTGAGTGTGGCCGAGTAGCTGTAGTAGGGCCAGGTGGTATTGGCCGCAGTGCCGCAGGTCAATCCCGGCACGTTCTTGTCGAGGGTCTGGTTCGCCTGCGCCAGTGTGAACGTCTGCGATTGCAGCGGTGCAGCCACATTCGGCCGCCCTGCATTGTCGGCGTAGAACGTGATCGTGAACCCAGTCGCCGTCGGTGCCGGTGCGGCGGCACCCGGCGTCTGCACGCAATAAATGCCTTGCCAGCCAACCTTGGTGATGTTGGACGAGCCGGTGAAGATGAAGTCGTCGGTGACCAATGCCGGCAATGAACCATTGGCATAGATCTGCGAGGTTCTGGCTTCGATGATCGTGCCGTTCGAGGCCGGCACCAGCGAAGAACGCGACGTCGTCCTGGGGACGCTCGACTCCGTCGGGGCCTTCTTCTTCGAGCAGCCGACGATGACGAGCGTCAAAACGACGATGGAGAGCACCCGGACCGGGCTGCGGTGGCGAGTTCGGATGATTCGCAGCGCGGGAGCGGCACGGGCAGCCGACGAAGCGCAATCTACGGCGTGTGGCATGATGTCCTCGGAGAGAAATGGCACGGGAGGTCCGAACGGGTGCTGCACCCGTTCATCCCACCACGCGTGGAATCCCCCCGAAATGGCTCACGCCAGTGAGCACACCGCTGTCACCGTACTCATCTGCCCTCTGAATGCGCGTTCGCCTCGTCGGCCTTGATCGCGCGCTGCGACGAGTCACGTCACACCGCGGTCTGACTACGTGGCAAGTAGCGCGTCGCCAGCGGCAGGCATGTGGCTCACCTGACCACCGGCAGCACCAGCCGGCACCCGTCACCCGCGAACTGAATCCGCTGCGCGCCGGTCGCCGGTACACGCTCGAAGCTCGGCGCGTCAGCGCCCGCGACCGACAATCGCAGCCGCCACCCCGGCGGCAGCTCGAAGGCCACCGGCCGGATACGCACCGTTGCGAGTCCGGCCCTGATGCGCTGCACGCCTTCCGTCAGCAGCCGCACACGCTGCGACCGATCGACTGACTCGACATACACGTGCAATGCCGCTTCCGGTGCGTCGAGTGTCACCTCACAGACGAACTCCGACGCGCCGAAGACGGACAATGGCGAGTCGAGTGCCGCTGATTGCCACGAGATCACGCCGCGGGTGTCGGCGCGATCAGGCGCATCCACCGGCCGCGCGAGCCCGGTCGTCCAGCGCGTGTTCTTTCCGGTGGATGCCGCAAAGTCAACCGTGAGCGCCCGCGGCGCGCCCGCTGCAGGTGCACTCGCGAGTCGCTCCCCGACGAGATGCAGTGTCCTCGGCGTGGTCGTCGGCCACTCCTCAGCCGACTGCCACTCCTCGGCGCCAGCGACGTACCACGAATTGCGCGGCGCCGGTGCCGCAGTGCGCTCCATCAGATGTCGGCGAAAGAACGACACCACGACATCGAGATCGACCATCGCCCGTTCACTTTCTTCGCTCCGAAGTGGACTCGCATTGCTCGTGCCCTCATGCGCCCACGGACCAATGACCGCTTCACGCACCGGCATGTGCTGCTGTGCACGAAACACTGCGTCAGCGGTGGCGCCATCCCACCAGCTGCCCCACATCCCGACGACCGCAGTCGTTGCGGCCAGCGTTGCGACATGCCCGGATGGGGAAAGCGAATCGGACGGCGGACCGTCGATGCCAAAACGATCACTCCCACTGCGCACCGCAGACACGCGTCCCGCAACCTCAGTCGGCGGGCGCCGCTGCTGCAGCGCCTGCAGTGCAGCACCCTTCTCGTCGTCATCAGTGGGGTGCACGCCGCGGATACCGAATCGGGCCAGACGCGGGAAAATTTCGGGCAGCTTTCCATGATCGAGTGCATCGACCGACCGGCTCCACGAATCGACGAAACCCACGTTGCGCACATTGCCTGGCGCAATGATCTCGTCGACCAGATTCCACTCCAGCTCCCGTGCGAGAATGGCACGCAGCGCCGGCCGGCCAGCGGTTGCCGTCAGCAGCGCCGTCGTGCCTTCGTACGACACGCCTGTCGCGCCAACCGCACCGTTGGACCAGCGCTGCGCCACGATCCAGTCGATGATCGGTCCCATGTCGCGCACTTCCCCCTGCGACCATGGCCAGGGCCACGTCCCGGCCGACGCACCGGTGCCACGAACGTCGGTCACCACCACGCCGAAGCCCGCCAACACCAGCTTCTCGACGATCGCCTCTCGAGGACCCATCGGTACCACGTTTTTCCGCTTGCCGCCGCGCAGGCTGAAGCTGCGCCAGTAGCGGGTCTGGATCAGGACCACCGGCACCCCGCTGTCGGGCAACACCAGCGGCAGGATCACGTCGGCCGCGATTTCGACGCTGTCTGCGGCGCGAATTCGGGGGTGCGTCACCACCGCCGGTACGGAATGGCAGGCGGAGAACAGCAGGGCAATCGCGAGCGCGAAGGCCGTGTGAGGATGCCGGGAAAGGAGCGGGGTTTTCATATGACGTATAAAATATAGGACTTTACATATAGATAGATGATCCTATATTCACTCATTCGTGAATCATGCGCAACCCCCCTCCTCGGGATGACGATGTCGCTCCGGTATGCAATTCTCGGGTTTCTGACCATCAGGCCGTTCAGCGGCTACGACATCAAGCGCTATTTCGACAACTCGGTACGGCATTTCTGGAGTGCCGACCAGGCCGCGATCTATCGGACTCTGGCGGACCTCGAGACCGACCATCTGGTCGGACACGAGCGGGTCGAGCAACAGACTCGACCAGACCGGAAGCTCTACCACATCACTCCCGCCGGGGTCGCTGAGCTCGACGCCTGGTTGGTGTTGCCCGCCGCCTCGGTCGTCCGCCGCGAGCCGCTGCTGCTGAAGCTCTTCTTCACCAATCGACTGGGCGGCGAGGGGCTGGGAGCAGTCGTCGATTCCGAACTCGGTGCGGTTGAAGCGCAGCTCGCGGTGTTCAAGTCGATCCTCGCGTCAATCGAGCATGACAGGGCCGAAGCACTGCAGCAGCTGGGTGATGGCGCGGCGGCGAATGCGTATCGCGAGGTGCTCGTTGGCCCACTGATCACGCTCACCAATGGCGTGCGGCTCGGTGTTGCGTCTCGGGACTGGCTGCGTGGGCTGAAGCAGGCGCACGAGCAGGACGCACTGACCGACACGGCGATGCTGGCGGAGTTGCATCGATACGTGGACGCGCTTTAGGGTCGCGCCGCGCGAAGACCCGTGCGCGAGGTGTCAGCGTGCAACGGCAAACTCCGGCGGGTGCCGCAGATGGAGCGCATCCCGGACGCCTGCGAGAGTCGCGCTGATCGCCTGCTCCGGGCGATACGGCTCGGGCAGCATCTTTCGCACCAGCACGCCGCTCATGCCGTGGACCGCACTCCACGCAATCAGCGGAGCCTCGTGTCGCCGTGACGCATGCAGCTCACCCGTCTCCACCAGCGCATCCAGCGCAGCGTTGAGCACCTCCCACGCTGACGGATCATCGGCGCATGACGGGGCCGCGCCGGCGGTCATGAACGCGGTGTCGAACAACTGCGGTTCACTCTCGGCAAACTCGATATAAGCGCGACCGATGGCGTGGAGGCGCCTGATCGCGCCGATGCCGGCGTCATCCGGATCCTCCACGACGGCTTCGGCCGCGCTCAGCATCGCGTTCGCCAACGTCTCGCGGGCGGAGCGCGACACTTCGGCGCTGAGATGCGCCATGTCGGGGAAGTGGCGGTAGACGGCCGAGGGCGACACCCCGGATGCGGCGGCCAACTCGCGCAGCTGCAGGGCAGCCGGTCCGCCCACCCTGGCGGCGCGCAGGCCGGCCTGAAGGAGGGCGGTGTGGAGGTTTCCGTGGTGGTAGCGGTGGACGGGCATGCCCAAATGTTGACAATGATCACATAAAATGCAATTATGTGTTCAGTGTTCACATCTTCTGCCGCCTCGCTGGCGGTTCCTCACTGCAACCGAGACGGCAATGCCGATTCGACTCCGAGCGCTGACCGCGCCCCTGTTCCCACTGATCCTGCTGGCGGGCATCAGTCCGCTCCACGCGCCCGGCACGTCTGGGCCGCAGCACACCGTGGCGAAGGGCCGAGCCGGAGCGCCGGCGACGTTGCCGACCGACCTCACCCTGACGGTGATCGTCACAGGGGCAGACAAACCTGGCGGGCAAATCGGCGCCGCGCTCTACGCGTCGGCGGAAGGCTTTCCGAACAAGCAGGACAAGGCAGCACAAACGTCCGTTCGCCAGCGATCCGCGCCTGTCGACAGCTTCGTATTCAAGGGGCTGACCGCGGGCCGTTATGCGGTGTCCGTCTTTCACGACCAGAACAGCAACACGAAACTCGACGCCAACCTCTTCGGCATGCCGAAGGAGCCGTGGGGCACAACCGGCACGGTGCGGCCGCGTATGCGCGCTCCACGATTCGAAGAAGCCGTGATCAACGTGACGACGGATACCCGGGTGGAAATCCGGGTGGAGCGCTGACGCCATGGCACTCCACACGATACTCGGCGCGAATGGCGCGGTCGGACGCGAGCTGTCACGGGCGCTCGCAGAGACTGGGCACAGGTTGCGGCAGGTCAGCCGGCAGCCACGGAAGGAGACGGCAAGTGACGAAGTGGTCGTCGCCGATCTCCTCGATCCGACGAGCACCGCCGCTGCGCTCAGCGGCAGCGATGTGGCCTACCTGGTCGCCGGCATCGGATACTCGACCGAGGTGTGGCAGGCGCAATGGCCGCGCATCATGGCCAACGTCATCGACGCCTGCGCCCGCAGCAACATCTCGCTGGTGTTCTTCGACAATGTCTACGCGTACGGCGAAGTAAAGGGACCGATGACGGAAGACACACCGTTCAATCCCTGCAGTCGGAAGGGCGAAGTTCGCGCGAGCATTGCCACCATGCTGCTCGACGCGATTCGCGCCCGCGAGGTCAATGCAATGATCGTCCGAGCGGCCGACTTCTACCATCCGCAATTCGCTGGTGCAACGACCAGCATGCTGAATGCGATCATCTTCGATCGCCTGCGCGCATCGAAGACGCCGCAGTGGCTTGGCAACCCGGATGTACCGCACAGCTTCAGCTACACGCCGGACATCGGATGTTCGCTGGCAATGCTTGGCACGAATCCCGACTCGTTCGGGCAGACCTGGCACGCACTGACGACGGCCGAAACGCACACGGGGCGCGAACTGGTTCGTCTGGCATGCGAGCTTGCCGGCAGACCGAGCAAACTCCAGAACGCGCCGCGCTGGATGATCCGGGCACTCGGCCTCTTTCAGCCGCTGATGCGCGAGCAGGTGGAATTGATGTATCAGTTTGAGCGGCCATATGTGTTCAGCAGCGCCAAATTACAGAAGGCGTTCGACGTCCGGGCGACGACGTATCGGGATGCGTTCCGGCAGGTGTGGGCGCCGGCGGAAGCGAGAGCAGCGGGAAACTCTTCGGCGTCCTGATCGGCGACACCGCGAGATCGACGTCGAGCAGTGGTCAGTAGCGGTGATCCGCCGTAGGAAACTCGACGGTCATGATCTGCTCGATGCTCGAGACGTCCGCAATAAGACTCGCTCCGACAGGGCGATCGGCTCAGACTTGCTGTTGTTACAGAGGGGGCAGAGTCTGAAAGAAGCCACTCGAGACAGTTTCGGCGGCTATTACGGCTAGTTTCAGACGGTAGCGCCGTCTATAGTATGACAATGCCAGCGCTAATCCCGCCCCTACCACCCATCAGACGGCTCAGCCCCCCACCGACGGGAAGCACCTTCCTCTTCGGCCCACGGGGCACCGGGAAGTCGACCTACGCCCAGCAGTGCTTCCCCGACGCCCTCCTGCTGGACCTGCGCTCGGGACCCGTAGCTCGCATGCTGGCGGCCGAACCGGAGCGCCTGCACCAGTCGCTCGACGCCGTCGCAGTCGATCGGTGGGTGGTGATCGATGAGGTGCAGCGCGTGCCGGCGATCCTCGACGCCGTGCACCAACGCATGGACCGTGAGCCGGCACGTCGCTTTCTCCTCTCCGGATCCAGCGCGCGTTCGTTGCACCGCTCCGGTGTCAATCTGCTCGGCGGACGCGCGGGGCGACGCATCATGTCGCCCTTTCTCGCGGCCGAGCTCGGCCCCGCGTTCTCGCTGCCCGTCGCCCAGCGGATCGGAATGTTGCCGGTGATCTGGACCGCCGACAGCGCGCAACAGGCGCTGGCAGACTACGCGGCGGTGGCGGTCTTCGACGAAGTGCGCGCCGAGGCCCGTGTGCGGCAGATCGACGGATTTGCGCGCGCGCTCGAGCAACTGGCCCTGTCGCACGGGAGCGTGATCAGTCCCACCGCCATTGCCCAACTCGCGTCAGTGAAAAAAAGCACGGTCATCGACTGGATCGACGTGCTCGAGTCGATGTTTCTGATTGCGCGAGTCCCGGTGTTCGGCGCGCGACCTTCGCGCCGCGCGCTGGCGGCACAGCCCAAGCTGTATTTCGCCGACACGGGAATTGCCGCGGCCTTTCGGCCAACGGACAGCGCGCGGGTCGCCCCGGACGCGATCGGTGCGGCCCGCGAAGGGCTGGTCTATCAGCACCTGGCGGCGTGGTGCGAAGGGCACCGGGATGCTCGCCTGTCCACGTGGCGCACCACTGGTGGCGTGGAGGTGGATTTTGTCGTGGAAACCTCCACCGGTCTGGCCGCGGTCGAGGTCAAGAGCGGTCATACGCTGCGTCCAGCCGATCGCCGCGGGCTGCTGGCGTTTCACGACGAATTCCCCGAGGCGCGATTGGTGGCGCTGACTGACGTGCCGACGAAGCAGCAGCAGGGGCCGATCACCATAGTCCCGCTCGCCGAGTTCCTGCTCGGCATCGTGCCGGGCGCGCCGCTCCCCGCGTGACACGGCGTCGTGCTCACACGGCCGTCGGTCACCATCTGCAGCTGGAGATCGCGTGCGCGAGATCGTTGACCGGCTGTCCTGCGCGCTGTCTCTCGGACAAGGTGCCATGGATCTATTTGGCAGCCACCCATAGATGCCCGGGTGACTCCCTCTGTGTTACATGCGGCGCGTCGACGTCGCGAGCGCCGAGGCGATCTACGCCGAAATGCAGTGGCGCTCCCGTACCGATGACGTCTCGCAGATGACGCTCGCTGTCGTGGCCGACGCCATCGCACTTGCCTTCGAGTCGGTGCCGCGGAGCGACTTCACCCTGCTCTGCTGGACACGCCGCGCGTCGACGAGAGAGGCCTTTCGGCCGCACCCGCGCTACGCGGAGTTGCTGCGGGCGATGGGAGTGTAACTGCACGCGATGTCGCCGTGTGGTCGCTATCCGCCGTCCGAGGGGGATCTCCAACGGTGCACATCGTGCAATTGCTGGCTGCCGAGGCCGCCCCTGATCCGGAATCGTACGCTGCAAACAGGTCGCTCACTTCCGCCGGTCGTATGTGGCATCGTGCGAGGCAAGACGATGGTACCGTTCAAAATCGCTGACCCCATGAAGGACCGAGCCCATGAACGGTTCAAAGTCTCTGACCCCATGAACGACCGACCCCATGAACGACCCCATGAACGGTTGACCCCATGAACGGTTTAAAGTCTCTGACCCCATGAAGGACGATCCCATGAAGGACCCATGAAGACCCCGGGTTAACTCTCCGCTGTCCCGATGTTCGTGCGTACCACTCCCGCATTTCGCCTGAGCCACGCCAGCTTGGCCCGCTTCATCGGCGACTTCCGGAACGCCGCACTGAACGTCACTTGGTTCAACGCCAGAATATCCGTCGCCAGCGTCGCCGCGTCCTTCCCCGGAATGAACTCCCGCACCTTGAAGGGTGACCGTCAGCCAACTCCTGCGACAACTTCACCTTCCACTGATGCCGTTGTCCGATAGTTCCTGCGCCGGCGAGCACATAAGTCTCTGCGCCGACAGGACATACGCACGGCTGCCGTCGCGCTGTGACGCGCTCGCCTGACGCGCCAGGCCGCCCCCGTGCCCACTGACGTATCTTTCCAAGGTGGACATCACCCCAACGCCAGATGAGTTGCGCACGCTCGCCGCTCCCTCGTGCCCCCTGACGACGCCGCAGGAGCCCCTGCTCCCGTGGCCACCGAGCGCGCTGACAGCAGACGACTGGACGCGGATTTACGGGGAAGAGTTCGCCGACTGGATGCGCTTGACCCCCGCGGAGCGGTTCCGGCAGTCCTGCGATCTGTGGCAGACTTTCTTCGCCCTCGGAGGGCGCCTCGATGACGACGGTATTCCCGCTGCCGATCCAAACCGTGTTATCGACGACGAAGCAACATGGCGTCCGCGCGCTGTTGATGGGCGGTCAAGCCTGCATCGTGCACGGCGCCTCGGAGTTTAGCCGAGACGTCGATCTCGCGATCCTCGCATCGCCTGAGAACTTCGAGCGACTCGGCGCTGCCCTTCGCGATCTGCAGGCGACGGTCATTGCGGTCCCTCCGTTTGCACCCGAGTATCTCGCGAGGGGGCATGCCGTCCACTTTCGGTGCGGAGCGGCAGGAAACATGCGACTCGACGTGATGTCCGTCATGCGTGGCGTCCCGGATTTTGACACGTGCTGGTCGCGGCGAATGATTGCGCCGCTCACCGGCGTCGGTGACGTGGATGTCCTTGGCCTTGAGGATCTGGTCAACGCGAAGAAGACGCGGCGCGACAAGGACTGGCCAATGATTCGTCGCCTCGTCGACGTGCACTACAGCACCTTCGCTGACAAGCCAACTGACGCCCGGCGCACCTTCTGGCTCCGGGAACTGCGTACACCGGACGCCTTAATCGACTGTGTGCGCCGAGACCCTCTGGCTGCGGTCGCCGCCGCGCCAGGACGTGAGGTGATTGCCGCTGCCATCACGGCTGCCGAAAACCCGCGCCAGACCGTGAGCCTGCACGCCACGCTTGCGGCCGAAGAGGACCGTGAGCGTGCGGCGGACGAGGCGTACTGGCGACCGCTCCTCAACGACCTCGAGGCGATGCGCCGCGCCGCGCATCGCCCGCCTTCCACGCGTCCGGCAGAGGACGACGGCCCAGCCATGTGAGATGCATCCTGGCATGTCGACGACAGGGTGGACGCGTTCTCGGTGCGCAGCCTCATCACGGGAGCGCTGAACGCGGAGGTATCCAACACGCCCGAGCACCGCACCACGGTGCGTCGTGCGGCAGTGCGTGCTGACCTGCGCCAATGGGGCGATGTGGGCGGTTGCGCTCTGCATCCTCCTCCTCGGGAGGGTTCGCGCGGCGTAGCGACTTTCGAGCAGCCCGCGCAAAGACTGTGGGGGCAACTCACGCAAAGACTTCCGGACAACGGCAGACGGACACACGCTCTGACTGGCCTGACCCCGCATATTGCCGCCCGCGCTGACGCACTCCATCTTGACACGGTCCCGACCCGCAGGTATCACACCCCTGAAGGAGCACGCAGTGGACGAACTCTCCGATCCAGCCGTCAAGCTCACACGGCCGATGCACGGGAGGCCGGCATGACATGGTCGCCTCCCGCCATCAAGCCGATCAGCCACGAGGGTGTAGCGGCCGCGTTACAGAAAGCGCATCGCTACCGCCTGCTCAACGACTCTGTGGCAGCGGAGAGTATCTGTCTTGATGTACTCAGTGTCGAGCCGGACAACGTCGAGGCGCTCGTGATGCACGTGCTGGCGATCACAGATCAATTCAGCACCGCGCAGGCTGCGGATCGCGCGCGCGCCCGGATCGCAGTTGCGCGTCTCACCGATCCGTATCAGAGCGCGTACTACAACGGCGTCATCTGCGAGCGGTGGGCCAATGCGATGCTGCACCGCGGGGCACCAGAATCGGCCGAGATGGCGTACGACTCGATCGAGAAGGCGCTGGCGTTTTACGGCAGCGCCGAGGGTGTGCGTACGCCCGAGAACGACGAGGTGATTCTCCGCTGGAACACCTGCGTGCGCATGCTGCAGCGTGATCCACAGCTTCGGCCGCGCGAGGCGGAGGCGTGGGAGCCGAGTCTGGAGTAGGGTAGAAGCGGAGACTCCGGCAGTCGATTCCTCGCCGTCGACGCACTACCGCGTTGGCGCTCCGCGCTTCTGTCCGTCCCACCCCGCACCGTACACGGCCCGACCAGGCGTGGCCCCCGTGTGCTGGTTGTTCCGCCACACAGCCGTACCGTTGACGAACACATCGCGAACGCCCACCGACAGCTGATGCGGCTTCTCGAACGTCGCCTTGTCGATCACCGTCGCGGGATCGAAGATCACGATGTCAGCAAAACTTCCTTCCTTGAGCAGTCCGCGATCGCGCAGACCCAGGATTTGCGCGGTGGACCAGGTCATCTTCCGGACCGCATCCTCCAGCGGAAAGAGTCGTTCATCCCGCGCGTACTTGCCGAGCACGCGCGTGAACGTGCCGTACGACCGTGGGTGCACCAGCGCGGTGGTGGTATCGGGGTCGGTGCCGCCGGCATCGCTGCCGATCACTACCCATGGCCGCGCCATCATCGCCGACACGTTCGCGTCAGACATGCCGAAGGTCACCTTGCCAAGTTTGTTCTTCTCGCCGACGATGAGTGCGATGGTGGCATCGACCCAGTCCATTTTGAGCGCCGCGGCGATCTCGTTCAATCGCTTGCCTTCGAACTGTTTCCAATCAGGCGTCTTGAAGCCTGCGATCTGATACGCGTTGGGCTGATTGTCCTGGCAGAGACTCGGTGCGCCGGGTGCAAGATCGGTCATCTCACGGCGGATCCGCGCGCGCAGTGCGGCATCCTGAAGTCGCTCGATCAGCTTGCCATCGGCGTGCACCCAACCCGGAATACACGCTGAAAGACTGTTGCCCGAGGCGGGATACGAGTACATCGTCGCCTTTACATCCTGGCCGGCGGCGCGTGCGGAATCGACCTTCGCGATCGCCGGTGCGGCGAGTGGCCAGTTGCGCTGCCCTGCGGCCTTGAAGTGGTAGATCACTACCGGCACGCCTCCATCCTTGCCGATCCGGATCGCCTCGTCCATCGCACCCAGCAGACCGCCTTCCTCTCCGCGAATGTGAGTGATGTACGAGCCGTGCAGGGGCGCCATCACCTTGGCGATTTCGATCAACTCATCGGTGTTGGCGTAGCTACCCGGCGGATAGATGAGCGCACTGGAAATGCCGAAGGCGCCGCCACGCATCGCATTCCGCACCACCGAGCGCATCGTGTCGAGTTGTGCCGCCGACGCCGTTCCTTCCACGCGCCCCATGGCGTACCCGCGCACCGTGGTAGCCCCGAGGTAGCTCCCGGCGTTGACGGAGATGCCGTGCTGCTCCATCGCCGCCAGCCACTGGCCGAAGCCATGCTCACCCCGGAACGTGGTCACGCGCGCCAGCATCAGCGCGTCGTCAGGGTCGCCGCCAGCGAAGAGTGAATCGACATTGGTGTTCGACGGCGCCGGCGTAGTTGCCTCGCCGAGGATCTCCGTCGTGACGCCCTGCGACACCTTGCCGATCACACGACCGTCGGCGAAGAGCAGCGCATTCCACGAATGCGACTGAATATCGATGAAGCCGGGTGAGACGACCAATCCGCCCGCATCGATCTTCTCCTTCGTCGCGGCACCGCTGAGCGCACCACTCGGCGCGATGGTGGCGATCCGGTCACCTCGCACGCCGATGTCTCCGTAGTAGTACGGGTTCCCGGTGCCGTCGATGATCCGGCCGTTGGTGATGACGAGATCGTAGCCCGACGCGTCGGGCGCGGCCTTGGCGCACGCGGTGGCGGTCAGCAGGCAGGCGGACGCAAGGCGCGCGAGCCTGGTCCGAGCGAGGCGGTGTGGCATTGGGGCACCAGGGCGGGTGGTCCGGTGTGCTGCTGGGGCATTCTTTAGGTCAGTTTAGTCGCGGCGCACGGCTCGGTGAATGGCTGAAGAGGTTGTGGCGATCATCCGAATGTGCGGAGCAGGCGGTGTTTCGTGGCTTCGTGGGAGTCACGGGTGCCGCCTCTCGGTCCTTGTACTCCCTGACATCGCCTCGCCGGGACTATTTCGACTGGTGGGGCATGCTCGCCTCGCGAGGCAACGACCAGCCGGTTCGCAGACGGACCGACCGCCTGACTGCGATTCCGATTGCTGGACTGCGTAGCTGTCGAACTGTCGAACTGCCTGAGTACCTGACTGCCTAA
>Ga0163144_10003245_pt1 | contig 37092 bp, 28 predicted proteins | sample OliLak19BULKMAT1_FD_123175 | JGI IMG/M metagenome (GOLD analysis project Ga0163144, IMG submission 123175) | Freshwater microbial mat bacterial communities from Lake Vanda, McMurdo Dry Valleys, Antarctica - Oligotrophic Lake LV.19.BULKMAT1 | ecosystem: Environmental > Aquatic > Freshwater >...
CTCCGGTGCGGGACCGGGACCGACGAGCTCGATTTGAGCCTTTTTCGCGAATTGGAAGATCCGTTCGTCGCGGTAAAACTCCGCGTAACAGATGCGCCGGATTCCGGAATTGGCGATGAGCTTAAAGCAGGGCCAGCAGGGGCTCGCGGTAGTGTAGATCGTGGCGCCGTCGGTCGAGACGCCGTTTTTGGCTGCCTGAAGGATCGAGTTGGCTTCCGCGTGGACGGTGCCCACGCAGTGGCCATTTTCCATCATGTGCCCCACCTCGTCGCAGTGCTCGAGTTTGCGGACAGAGCCGTTATACCCGGTCGAAAGGATGGTGCGGTCGCGCACGATCGCCGCCCCTACGAACTTGCGGTCGCAGGTGGAGCGGCTTGAGACCACGCGGGCGACGTCCATGAAATACTCATCCCAACCGGCGCGGACTCTTTTGGCGGAAGTAGGCATGAAAACGATTCTATCTATTCGGAGGGCTTTCCTCAAGCGGATTCGGCCCCGGGGAGGGCCAGGGAAAATCAGCGGAGGAGTTTGCGCTTGTAGGCGGCCAGACGTGAAAAAATACGGCTCGTCGGACGGTCGCCTACGAGGAGCACCTTGAGCAAAAAGAGCCCCGAGACGGCGAACCACAGCTGCCCGAGGAGTCCCCAAAAACTCGTGCTCACGAGGAAGATTTTCAAGGAAAAAGGCCCCCGCGGAGAGCGATAGCCGTCATTTTTAAGACTTTTACAGGGGCGGATTCGAAGTTGCCGATCGCCGTACCCCATTGCCGGGGGGACGCGTTGCGCCTTCGAGCCGTCTTCATAGGACTAGAAGAAATTATACCCGGTCACCCTCCCCTTTTCAAGGAGCGGAGATATTGAATCGACTCATAAGTACCGGATCGGGGTCTTGGAATACGACCGACGAATCCGTTTGAGCCCGCTTTCCACGTTATGAAGGACACTGTCCAGGTAACGCATGTCCGAGTCTTCCAGCCGGGTTTTCTGCTCGAAATCCCGCACCAGCATCTCGATCAGATCCTTCTGCATGCGCGCGTCGGCGATCATGATCTCCATTTCCTTGCGATCGAGAGTCTTCATAGCGTTCGCTCCTCTTTTAAAAGTATTATATTGAACGAACGTTCAATTGTCAATCCACGTGTTGGCTGATGTGCCGAATTTTTATCCAAGAAGCGCGGTCGAGCGGCTTATGCAGATAGCCGTCGATGCGAAACGCGAGCGTGCGAAGAGGCTGCGGACGCGAAGCGAGCGTGCTTAAGATAAAGACGGGCACGAATCCGAGCGCGGGGTTGGCGATGATCGACTCGAGCACCTCCCACCCGCTCCGGAGAGGAAGCTGAAGGTCGAGAAGGATGACGTCTGGAGGAGATGCGTTTTCCAGGTAGCGGATCGCCGACTCCCCGTCCCGGCAAACGACGACGACCATCTCGTCGGGGCCCAGGGCCTCGAGCGCGAAGTAAAGATCGTCTGGGTCGTCCTCGACGAGAACGACCCTGCGGCGGGTGATGTTCATGCGGCGAGTGTAGCCCCGCCGCGTGTGCGCCGCGTGAAGGAAATGTAAAAAGCGCGTTAAATCAGTCGGTCGTGGGCTTGTCGAGCGTGCGGCGCGCGTTCGAGTGCGGGATCACCCAGTGACTCGTGGGGCCGGCCAGTTTGTAGGCGTGCTGAATGCGTCCCGAATTCAGGACGATCCGGAGGTTTTTTCCCGGTTCCTTGGGGTTGTTTATGAGGACTCCGGCCTTATGCAGGATCTCATTGGCCTCGATCGGCGTGAAGAACGAGCGCCGTTGGCGCTCGAGCTCCGAGTCGATGACGGTCACCATCGCGGGGATGTCGACGTGTTGGAAACCCATCAGCTTGTACCCTCCTGGTCGATGCGGCGGCTCGCCTCGAGAGCGCCGCGCACCATGGCGCGCTGACGGACGAGCTGGCGGTAATAGGGCGATTCGGGATCGGCGAGGCCTTGAGCCTCCGCGTACGCGGCTTCGGCCTCCTCGAGCCGCCCCATGTTCATGTGGACGGTCGCAATGTTGCCCAGCGCCTGCCACGCGACGGGATCGGCGTCGAGGCACATCCGCGCATATTCGATCGATTTTTTGTAGTGCGCGTCGTCGCGGGCAAGCGCCCACTCGGGAACGCCGAGCTCGAGATGCGAGGAGCTCGCATTCAGCGCGAAATGGGCTCGGAGACCGTTGTCGAGCGGCATCGTAAGCGCGCGCTCGTCGACGCGGATCGCTTCCAGAAAGCGTTTCTCGTTGAAAAGTTGGAGAGAAACGGCTGCCAGTTTCCGCGGGTCGTTCTCGAGCGCGTCGCCGGGCGGCGGAGCCGCGGAAAGTTTCTCCGCCGGGATATCCGGAGAAGGCACGGGAGCGGAAGCGGTCCGCGGCGTTTCGCGCGGCGGCGCGCCGTCGATCGATTCGATCTCCTCGTAATAATAGGGCGTCCGGATCCCGCTCACGTCGACGACGACGTAATCCTTCGTGCGTTCGACGACCTTTCCGTCGCGGATATGCCCGCCCTTCAGGACGACTTTTTCGGCGGACGCGGGCGAGGCTGAGAAAAGAGCGAGCAGAGCGAGCGCGAGCGCCCATCCGCGGGAACGCTCGACCGCGCGCTTCCAGCGGGCGTAAAGCGCGTCGGCGCCGCGGCCAGCCCGCGGCTTGAACGTGCGCTCCACCCGACGGCCGCGGTCGAATTCCGCGCGGCTCTTCCAAAACCCGGCCGCGAGGCCGGCGAGGCCCGCCGCGCCGAGCGCGGTGGTATCGAGCACTTTCGGGCGTTCCACGGGAATGCCGAGCACGTCGGCTTGGAATTGCATGAGAAAATCGTCGGCGGCGGCTCCGCCGTCCACGCGCAGGCGCTTGAAGCGGTGGCCGGTGTCGCGGCGCATGGCTTCCATGACGTCGCGCGTTTGGTAGGCGATCGCTTCGAGCGCGGCGCGCGCCACGTGCGCGCGCGTCGTGCCGCGCGTGAGACCGATGAGAAGACCACGCGCGTTCGGATCCCAATACGGCGCGCCAAGGCCCGAGAGGGCGGGAACGAAGTAGACGCCGTCGTTGGACGCGACCGAGCGCGCAAGCGGCTCGACGTCGCGCGAAGCCTCGATGATGCCGAGTCCGTCGCGCAGCCACTGGACGGCCGCGCCTCCGACGAACACGCTTCCCTCGACGGCGTATTCGGTGCCGCGCGGCGTGCCGTCGGACCAAGCCACGGTCGTGAGGAGGTCCTTCGAGAAACGCGGCGTACGCCCCGTGTTCTCGACGAGAAAGAGGCCCGTTCCGTAAGTGTTTTTTACGATACCGGGGCCGAAGCATCCTTGCGCGAACGAGGCGGCCTGCTGGTCACCGACCAGGGACGCGATCGGAAGCTCGCCCCTAAAGAGATCTTTGTCGACGGCTCCGGCGAAACCGCTCGTCGGCACGACGCGGGGCAGGATCGCCTCCGGCACGCCGAACACGCCGCAGAGCCAGGGGTCCCACGAAAGCGAACGGATGTCGTACAGAAGCGTACGGGAGGCGTTCGAAGCGTCGGTGACGTGGAGAGCGCCGGCGGATAATTTCCAGGCGATCCACGTGTCGATGGTTCCGGCGAGGAGCTCGCCCTTCTCGGCGCGGCGGCGCGCGCCCTTCACGTTGTCGAGGAGCCACGCGAGCTTGGTCGCGCTGAAGTAAGGGTCCAAGAAGAGACCCGTCTTTGCCCGGATCTTCTTTTCGAGGGCTTTGGCTTTCAGTGCCTCGCACGCGGCGGCGGTGCGGCGGTCCTGCCACACGATCGCGCGGTGGATGGGCTTTCCTGTCGCGCGGTCCCAGAGTACGACCGTCTCGCGCTGATTCGTGAGGCCGAGCGCGGCCATCTTCGAAACCGGATAACGGTCGAACACCCTTTGGAGCACGCGGCGGGCGCTCCGCCAAATCGCCTCCGCGTCATGCTCAACCCAGCCCGGTTTCGGGAAAAACTGGGGAAATTCCTCGTAGGCACGGAACACTGGCTTCTGCGTGCGGTCGAAGACGATCGCGCGGTTGCCGGTCGTGCCGAGATCGAGCGCGAGCACGTAAGGGGTCTTCATCAGAAGTCGATCCCCTCCTGCGCCTGGATGCCTTTTTGGAACGGGTGTTTGATCTCTTTCATCTCGGTCACGAGATCGGCGGCGGCGATAAGCTCGGGACGCGCGCCGCGGCCGGTGAAGATGAGGTGGGTGCGCTCGGGCTTCTTACGGACGATCTCAAGAACGTCCTCGAGCTCGACCAAGCGCACGTCGAGATAATCGACCGCGCAGTTGATCTCGTCCAGAATCACGAGATCGTATTCGCCGGAGTAGATGCGGGTCTTCGCCAGGTCCATGGCCTCGCGCGCGGCGGCCTTATGCTCCTCGATGGGCTTCTTGTCGCCCATGATCTTCACGAAGCCTTTTCCGAGCTGGATGATCTCGAGCTTCGGGTGAAGCCGTGCGCTCTCGAGCTCGCCGTATTTCACGGGCCAGTCGCCTTTGAAGAACTGGATCATGAGCACTCGCCAGCCGTGACCGAGGGCGCGGAACGCGTTTCCCAGAGCCGCCGACGTTTTCCCTTTGCCGTCGCCGGTGTAGACGATCACGAGTCCTTTTTGGGAGCTCATCGGGCGGCGCCGGATTCGAGGCTTTCGAGAAGAAGGCGGATCACTCGGTCGTTGGCGGGAGGGAAACGGAAATTCTGGAGCTCGTCTGCGTCCGCCCACTGGACTTGCTGGCAATCGAGGGGCCGCGGGTCTCCGGCAACGTACGAACAGAGGTAGAAATTGAGCCAGATGACCTTTTCGCCGTAGGTCTTCCGGATTTCCATGAATTTACGCTGGACCGAGATGTCGACCCCGAGTTCTTCCTTGGTCTCGCGAACGACGCAGTCCTCGAAGGATTCGCCGCGGTTCTTTTTGCCACCGGGGAATTCCCAGTACGATCCGAACGTGTCGTCGGCGTTCCTTTGGGCGATCAGGAACTCGCGGTCGCGGCGGATGATCGCGACGCCGCAGGGAATAACGGGGAAACGCTTTTTCTTTTCCAGCTCTTCGCTCTTCATTCCCCCTCCGCAATCCGCTCTTTCACGACTTCGACGATCTTATCATGAAATCCGAGGTAGGGGCAGAGCGTAACGCGCACACGGCCGCGGTATTTCTCGGCCGCCCAAGCGGCGATCTCGGGAAGGTCGACCTGCACGTGCTTCCCGGCCTGGACGAAATAAGGAAGGATCTTAACCTCCGTGAAGCCGCGCGCGGCCAGAGAGTCGATCGCGTCCGGAATGGAAGGAGCCGCGATCTCGAGGAACGCTAGGCGCACCGCGACGGGATTCAAGTCCACGGCGAGACGCTGAGCGATCTTCTCCATGGCGTCTTGGAAGCCTTTCATCTTGCTGCCGTGGCCCACGAGAAGGACGGCTTTCATCAGACGATCTCCGCTGCTTCGAGCGGAATCCAGCCGCCATTGCCGCCGGGAAGCGACACGTACGCCCACTCTTTCGTACGGTCGGAGACGCGCAGTGCCGCCCCTTCGTGGAGAGAGAACGCGCGGGTTTCCTTAAGCGACGGCCCGTAACGCGCGGGCACTTCCTTTCGGAGCACGACGGCGATGGGCTCGCGGTCGTGGGACCATTTGAAAGCGTTTCCCACGGCGGCCAGCACCACGAGAAAAGCCGCGAACGCGCGTAGCGGCGCCGTGCGTCCACCGAAAACGGGAACGATCCAGCCCGCGAAGGAAACGAGTAAAAGAAGGAGCGCGGACGCCCCGAAAGCGGCGGCGGCTTCGTCCGCCGAGTAGAACCCCGCGGCGGCGGAAAGGACCGCGGCGGAACCCGAAGGCTCGAGTTTGTCCGTCACGGCGTCTCGGAGAACTCCCAGATTCCACCGTAGATCCGGGTCGCGCGGGAGACGGCGGGCCGCCCGCAGATACTGGACCATCGTCTTCCCTTTTTGGTTCGAACGGAAGTACGCGTTCCCGAGATTGTAATGAATCTCCGGCGACGCCGAATCCTTGAGCGCCGCTTCGTACGCGGCGGCGGCGCCTTTGAAGTCACCCGTTTGATAAAGCTGGTCCCCGTCGCCGGCCGCGGACGCCGGCGAAGCCGCCAGAAGAAGGAGCGCGATCGCGGCGGCCGTGGGTCCGCGTCCTTTCTTGCCGTCCCGCAGCGCCTTCTCGTATCCCGAAAGAACCTTCTCCGCGCGGCGGTACGCGTCTTCCATGTGCCCGTGGTCCGTCTCGAGGCTCGAGTACTGGCCGAAACCCAGCTCGCCAAAAAGCGCACGCAGATCGTTCGCGAGCGCGGGTTCGGCGCGGTGGCCCAAACGCTCGTCGACGAGATCGGCCGTCACCGACTGCGGCGCGACGCCGAGGCGGTCAGCGAAGTAGCCGTACACGGCCTTCGAAAGTTCGGCGTAGAATTCGTCGCCCTTTCCGGACTTCATCCGGTCGGCGGCAGCGCGAAGCCGGCGGCGGGCGACTCGGTGCGAGTCACGGGCGCGGAAGGCGCGTTCGTCGCGCGTCGCGGATGAGCGACGTCCGGCGGCGGCAGACACCGCGAAGCCGGCGAGCGCGATCGCCGCGAACACGGCCCAGACGAGCGGATTTCGGCCGAAGCCGCCGGGAAGCGTACGCGCGGACGATGCGGTCTTGATGTAGCGGATATCCTTCCCCGCGAGCGCCACTTCTTCTTTTCGAACCGGTTGCGGGGGCTCGGCCGCGGTTTCGGGAGCGTCGGCGGAGGCGTCCCCGCCCTCACCGGGCGATACTTTAAGCGCGTGCGGCTTCGTGCGCACACGTTCGTACTTGCCGGAGCGGGGATCAAAGAATGAAAACTCGGTCTCCGGAATCGCGTACTCGCCGGCGCGGCGAGGCACGATCACGGTCTCGGCGATCTTCTCCCCTTCGACGACGAGCCTGTCTTTCTGGACGTTCGCGGAAGTCGCGGAATCGTAAACTTTGAATCCTTCGAGTTTCGGGAAAGAAGGCGGGACGACGGTATTCACGTTTCCTTCGCCCTTCACCCGCACGCGGTACGTGACCGGCGTGCCCGCGTCGACTTCTTCTTTATCGAGAGAGCTTTCTACCGTGTAGCGGCCGACCGCGCCCGTGAAACTTTCGGGTTTGCCGGCCTCGGGGAGCGCTTTGACGATGAGCGTGATCTTGTCCGCGGGAATCTGCTTTTGAACGATCTGCGACGCGTACGTTGGCGGAAACTGCGACGAACGACGGCCGAACACGTTGGAGGAGAAAAAGCTGTCGAATCCCTCGTCGCGGACCTCGACGACGGCCGAGAGCGTCCCCGGGTCGATCGTGAAGACGCCCGCCTGCGTCGGGAAAAGCGCCATTTTTCGCACGTCGGCGACGACGTAACGCGAGCCGTTGAAATTCTGCTCGGTGCGGCGGATCGTTTTCTCCGGAGGGAAATCCTCGACCCAAAAACCGGTCGTGACGGCTTCCTTCTCAAAACCCTTGTACGTCGCCGAAAGCCGCGTGTAGAGAGTATAAGTGAGCATCACGGGTTCGTTCACATAGGCCTCGTCCTTATCGAGCCAGGCCTTCACGAAAATATCCTGCCCGGACACCGATGAACCCTGGCTTGGCAGGGCGCGGGCGCTGGGCGCGGTGATGGGCGCGCGGACCGCCGCGGGCCGCGGTGAAGACCCCGCCGGAAGGACGTCGACGTCCACCGGCGCGACCGCGTAGGTTTTTTCCCCGATGCGGATCTCGAACGGGCCGATCTTCTTTTTTCCTTCGGCGTTCGGGATGAGGATGTAGCTGAAAATGCTCTTGGAGGAGCTCTTTCCGTTGACGAAGGAGATTTCCTGGGAGTGGCCCTGTGAATAGGAGGTGAACCCGTCGAGAGGGGGGAACGTCGGCCGCGAAACGGGGCCTCCGGCATTCATGACGATGAAATCGAGCCGGAGCTCTTCGCCGATCTCCACGCGCGCGCTTGAAAGGGCGGTTTCTATCGAAACCTGCGCGAAAGCGGGCGCGGCGAGTGCGGCCGCGAAAAGAACGAGGAGCGCCGCCTTTCTCATCACCAATCCCTTTCGTTGACGCGGCGCTGGATGCGCCGCCGATCCCCGCCACTGCTCATCTTGAGAACTTGCCTTTCCTGGCCCTCGAGAGCCTCGAGAAGCTGCTCGGCCTGGACCTGCGCTGCCGATTTGGGAGCCTCCGCCGGGCCTTCCTCGCGCTCGCCAGCGGATGCACCCACGGGCGTGTCACCGCTTTCTTCCCGCGGCTCCTGCCCGCCGGGATCCTTCGGCGCTTCGCCGGGTTCCTTACCCTCGCCTTCTTCTTTTTTCTCGCCCGACTTGCCCTCTTCGCCCGGCGCGTCTTGTTCGCCGGACTCGCCTTTCTCACGCTGCTCGCCCTGTTTCTTTTGTTCGTCTTTCGAATCTTTTTTTTCTTCGCCCTGTTCTCCGGCCTCGCCCTTTTCTTTTTTGGGTTCGGCTCCGTCGCTCTTTTCCCCGCCTGTCTCGCCCTGGCCTTCTGTGCCTTCGCTCTTTTCCTTCTCGCTCTCTTTTTCTTCCTGGCCCGCCTGACCTTGCGGACTCCGCTGATCCTTCGAACCTTGATTCTGCTGGTTTTCCTGCTGCCCTTCGTTCTTTTGGTTCTGCTGGTCTTGCTGGTCTTGCTGTTTTTGCTGATTCTGCTTGTCTTGCTGGTTCTGCTGATCCTGCTGGTTCTGTTTGTCTTGCTGGTTCTGCTGGTTTTGTTCGCTTTGCTCGCCTTTTCCTTGGCTTTCTTGGTTCTCTTTTTTTTGCTGCGGGTTCGGCTGGTCTTTGGGATTCTCCTTCGGATCCGGAGGCGGATTCTTCTCCTCCTCTTCTCTCCGGCGAATCAAGATCTCGAGATTGTGTTTAGCATCCTTGTCCCGGGGGTCGCTTCGAAGGGACTCCTTATACGCCTCGATCGCGGCCTCGACCCGCTCCTGTCGCGCCAAGCTGTTGCCCAGGTTGTAGAACGCGCGTGCGCGCAAAGGGCCAGTGGCAGCCGCGGCGGCTTTTTCGTAAGCCTCGGTCGATTCCTTCAGGGATTCTTCCTTATAATAAGCATTGCCTAGGTTAAATGCAATCTCGGGGGATTTCGGATCCGCTTTGCGGGCGGATAGATACGCGCTTTTCGCCCGCCCGACCTGCCCTTTCGAATAATAGCGGTTACCGCGATCGTTTTCGGTTTCGGAAACGAATTTAAAACCGGTAAGAAGCGGCCACGCGAGGGCGATCGCCACCGCGAGTGCGGCCACCTGCGGCGCCGGAGGCGTTTTTCCTCCCGGTTTCTTCCGGCGTTCGGATTTCCGTTCCGAAAGAAACGCTTCCAGGAGAAGGAGCAGAAAAGACGGCAGGAGAAAAAGCCTGTAATTCTCTTCGTACTCGATCGAGACGTCCTTTCCCATTCCCTTCTGGGTGAGCCGCTTGATTTCGCGCGCCAAGTCGTCCGCTTCGAGATCGCCACGCGAGGAGCGGTAATATTTTCCCTTCGTTTTGCCGGCGATCTCCTTGAGCAGGGATTCGTTCAGTTTCGACACGACGGGCCGGCCGGCGCTGTCGCGTTTGAAGCCGGTGCCGCTTTCGTCGGGGATCGTGCGACCCTCGGGCGTTCCGATACCGATCGTGAAGATACGTACTCCCTTTTTTCCCGCGCGGTCGGCCGCCTCGAGCGCCGCGCCTTCGTGGTCCTCGCCGTCGGTGAGAAGCACGAGCGCCTTGCCTTCGGCCTGTTCCCCGGGGAACGCCTGGACCGCCGTGTCAATCGCCCTAGAAATCGACGTGCCCTGGACCGAAACGAGATTCGGATTCACGGTGGAAAGGAAAAGTTTCACGGCCCCGCGGTCGAGCGTGAGGGGGCACTGGATGAACGCCTCCCCTGCGAAGGCGACGACGCCGATACGGTCGCCCTTCAGACGGTCGACGACGCCCGAGAGTTCGAGCTTGGCTTTTTCGAGACGGCTCGGCGCGACGTCCTTGGCGAGCATGCTGTTCGAGACGTCGATCGCGATGAGAACGTCCGTACCGCGGCGTTCCACGACCGTCTCCCGCTTGGCGAAATGCGGCTGGGCGAGCGCCACCACGATGAGGGTGACCGCTGTAAGAAGAAACGCACGCTTGGCCAGGCGAAGGCCAGGCGAAAGGTTCGTGAAGAGCTTCGCGACGAGCGCGGGCTCGCCGAACGCCCGCATGCGCCCGCGGCGGCGCCACGACGCCAGCACGAAGGCCGCGAGGACCGCCGGCACGCTCCAGAGCCACGTGAAGTTCTGGGGCTGGCCCCACTCGGTCACGGCAGCCGCACCCGGACGACGTTCATCCAAAGGATTTCGAAGAGAAGGAGGAAGAGCGCGGGCCAAAGGAAGAGGTGGTAGTGCTCCTCGAAATGCGTGAAGCGCTCGACGGACACCTCGGTTCGCTCGAGGCGGTCGATCTCTTCGAAGACGTCGCGGAGCTCCCGGCCGTCCTGCGCGCGGAAATAGCGGCCGCCCGTGCGTCGCGCGATCGTGGTGAGTGCCTTTTCGTCGATCTGTGTCTGGACGCGCAGAAGCCGCGTGCCGAAACGCGGATCGTTGATCGGTAGGATCGACTCGCCTTCGCGGCCGACCCCGATGGTGTAGACGCGCACGCCGAGCTCCTTGGCGAGGCCGGCGGCGGTGAGCGGATCGACTTCGCCCGCGTTATTGACGCCGTCGGTGAGGAGCACCACGACTTTGCTCTTGGCTTCGGAACCTTTCAGCCGGTTCACAGCGCTCGCGAGTCCCAAACCGATTGCCGTGCCGTCCTCGAGCATACCTAGCTGGACCCGGTCGATCAGGGTTTGGATGGCGCGGTGGTCCACGGTCAAGGGCGATTGCGTGACGCTTTGCCCGGCGAAAACCACGAACGCGATGCGGTCGTTGGGGCGTCCCTTCACGAAACGCTGGGCTTCCCGCTTGGCCGCGATCAAGCGGTTGTCCGGATGAAAATCTAGCGTGGCCATACTCCCCGAGACGTCGAGCGCGATCGCCACGTCGATCACCTGCTGCGTGGTCTTCTCCTCGCCGGTGCCCGTCTGGGGGCGCGCGAGGGCGGCCGCCAAAAGACACAAGGCCACCAAACGCAGGAGCGCGGTGAACGTCTTTCCGCCAGTGAGCCCGCGCGCGCCCGCGCTTTTGACGAGCCCCACGCTCGAGTAGCGGATCGACGCGCCGCGGCCGACTTTTCCGCCGACGTAAAGGACGAAAAGGACCACGGCCGGAAGGACGAGGAGGAAATAAACCGGGTCCGCGAATTTCACTTCCGCTTCCCCTTCGGCGCGGCTCCGCCGTCGTCGGGCTTCGTGAGCCGCACGACCTCGAGGATCGCGCGTTTCACGCCGGCGGTCGTTTCACGCGGAGGAACGAACTTCGCGAATTTGACGAGGTCTGCGTTTTCGAGCGTTTCACGGATTCGGTCGACAACGCCGGGAGCGAGGCGTCCCGCGGCCTTCAAGTCCGCGACGACCTCGCTCGTCGTGCGATCGGCCGAGTCGACTCCGAGGCCGCGCTCGAGGTAGCGGCGCATCACGCCCGAGAATCCCGCGTAGAGCTCTTTCCACTTCCCCTCGCTCTCGAGGCCGGATTCGTCGAGCCGTTCGAGCTCGAGCTCCGCGCGCTCGTGGGGAGACCTAAGAGAGTCCGGGTCGATCTTCGGGCGCGAGCGCCGGCGAAGAACCACTTTCACCGCAAGTAGGGCGCCGAGAAGCGCCGCGAACGCTCCGAGGACCGTGGCGCGTAGCGCGTCCTTCGGAAGGGCCACGGGCCCCTTGATGGGCTTGAGCCGGGCTTGCGCGGGGAGTTTGCCGCCCGCGCCGGTGATCTCGATCTCGACCGGAGGCGTTTTTTCAGACCTCTCGGGGCCGCGGTCGTCGCGATAGACGACCTCGAGTGCGGGCACGGTGAACTTCCCGATCTCGAAAGCGGTCAGGGTGTACACGAACGTGTCGCGCACGCGGTTTTTTCCGCGCGGCGGAAAGACATCGACGCGTTTGACCTCGAACGGCTTCGGGAAGTTCTTGGCGGCGGGAGGGGTGACCGCGTAGTCGCGCGGGTGCTCGACCGTGACGAAGAGCTTCACTTCCGAGCCGAGCGTCGTCTTCGCTGGAACCGCGCGCGTCTCGATACGCACGCTCTCCGCCGCGGCCGGCGCGGCGAAAAGCAAAAAGACCAAGACCGCAGCGGCGCGCTTCACCGAACGGCCCTGCGTTCGCGCATCTTGAAGAAGCGGATCAAGGGATCGATGTATTCGGAACCCGTCTCGAGCTCGATGCGGTCGATGCCCGCCCGCGAGAAGAGACGGTCGCGCTCTTCCTTGCGCTTGGCCCAGGCGCCGCGGAAACGGTCGCGGAATCCGCGGCCCGGCCGGAACGTGAAAGACTCCCCCGTCTCGGCGTCCTCGAGTTCGACCGCGGCGCCGAGCGCCGGGAATTCCTTTTCGGTGGCGTCCTCCACGACGACCGCCGTGAGGTCATGCTTCTTGTGGGCGACTTTCAGCATCCGCTCGAAGCCTTCGGCGATGAAGTCCGAGAAAAGAAAGACCGTGGAGCGCTTCGTGACGACGTCGTTCAGGAGCTTGAGAGGCGCGTTGAGATCGGTGCCCGGATGCGAGGGACGGAACGTGAGGATCTCGCGCACGACGCGCAAGACGTGGCGGCGGCCTTTTTTGGGAGGGATGAATTTCTCGACGCGGTCGCTGAATATGACGAGGCCGACGCGGTCGTGGTTCTTGACCGCGGAGAAAGCCAGTAGCGCGCAAATCTCGGCGATGAGCTCGGATTTGGTGCGGCCGCGTGTGCCGTACCGTCCGGAGGAGCTCGCGTCCACCAGGAACATCACGGTCAGCTCGCGCTCTTCCACGAATTTTTTCGTGTAAGGATGGCCCATCCGCGCGGTGACGTTCCAGTCGATGTCGCGCACGTCGTCGGATGCATCGTACTCGCGCACCTCGTCGAACTCCATGCCGCGGCCTTTGAACACGCTGTGGTACTCGCCGGCGAACACGGTGTTCACCAGGCGAGACGTCGTGATCTCGATGAAGCGGATCTTCTTGAAGAGCTCTTTGGGGATCATGGTGTCCCTGGAAGCTCTCGCTTACGGGACCTCTATTTCGTCGAACACGCGCTTGACGAGGGCCTCGGAATTGAGCTCCTGAGCCTCCGCCTCGTAGGTGGGGATCACGCGGTGACGAAGGACGTCCAGACCAATTGCTTTCACGTCATCAGGAACCACGTAGCCGCGGCCTTTCAGGAAGGCGTAGGCGCGCGCCGCGATGCTCAAGTTGATCGTTCCGCGGGGGCTCGCACCGAACTGGATGAGCCCCTTCAGATCCTTCAGTTTATACGCCTCGGGCTCGCGCGTGGCCAGAATGATGTTCACGATGTACTGTTTGATCTTTTCGTCGACGTAGATTGTCTTCACGACCTCGCGCGCGCGAAGAATGTCCGCGGGATCAAGCACGGGGCTCACGCTCGGCACCGGCTTGCCCGACATGCGGTCCATGATCTCGAGCTCTTCGGTTTTCTTCGGATACGTGATGTGGAGCTTCAGCATGAAACGGTCGACCTGCGCCTCGGGTAGCGGGTACGTGCCTTCCTGCTCGATGGGATTCTGCGTGGCCATGACGAGGAACGGCGCTTCGAGCGGGTACGTCTGGCCGCCGAGGGTGATCTGCCGCTCCTGCATCGCCTCGAGGAGCGCGGCCTGGACCTTCGCCGGCGCGCGGTTGATCTCGTCGGCGAGGACGATGTTCGCGAAGAGAGGGCCTTTCTTCGTCGTGAAGTCACCGGTCTTCGGGTTATAGATCTGGGTTCCAAGAAGATCGGCCGGCAGGAGATCCGGTGTGAACTGGATGCGCTGAAACTGCGTGCGGATGGCCGTCGCGAGGGTCTTGACCGAGAGGGTCTTGGCCAGGCCCGGCACGCCTTCCAGAAGAACGTGCCCATCCGCGAGGAGGCACAAAAGAAGACGGTCCACGAGGTAACTCTGACCCACGATCACCTTGCCGATCTCCGCCTGCAGCGCGCGGATCCCGACGCTTTCTTTCTCCACTTTTTCAGCCACTTGCCGGATATCCATCGTCGTCATTGTGACCCCCTTTCCGGACCGTTCATTGAAGGACCTTGAAAGACTTTTGACCGAACACGAAGTCGTCCACGTAAATTCTGAATTCGTAATCCCCGGCGTGCTCGAACCGTACGGAAAGCAGGTTGAACACGAGTTCGCAGTCGCGCGAACGTTCTTTCACGGCGAAATCGGCGATCTCGGCGCGATGCAGGACGCGGTCTTCCGTGAGATCGTACAACTCGAGCGCGAACGTGAATCGTCCTTCGACCTCCCGAAACTGCACGTAAATGCTCATCGACGGGTGCGTCGTCGGAAAAACAGCGGCCCGCACGCGGTCGAAGAGGCCGACGAGGGTGCGCTTGCGTGTGCCCTCCTCGACGATCGTTTGGTCGCAGATGAGCATCGCCTTCAGGATCGGCTTAGGCTGCATTTTCAATGCGATGTGACCTCATTCGAAAGTTCGTTCCGGTCGTCGGTGCGCCGCGGAAAATGGACGGTGAGGCTCTCGCCGGCCGCCCGTACGCCTTCGACGATGCCGTCGCGGATCTCGCCGCGCTCGAATCGTGCCTGCATGAGATCGCGCGTGCAGTCCCAGAAATCCGCCCCGACCTTGGCGTCGATGCCCTTGTCGCCCAGAATCGCGAACCGGCGGTCGGCGATCGCCACGAAAAGAAGGACGGCATTGCGCTCGCGGGTCTTCCCCATGCCCAAACGCTTGAACGCGCGTTTGGCGACTTGGAGCGGGTCATTTCCGGCACGCCGCGCCAGATGCACGCGAATTTCGCCGCTCGTGCGTTTCTCGGCCGCGCGGATCGCCTCGGAAATCGCGCGCTTGTCGGCTGCGTTCAGGCTCAGGTCTACCATCGGCCGCTCGCGCCGCCGCCGCCGAAGCTACCGCCTCCGCCGCCTCCGAAACCGCCTCCACCGAATCCCCCGCTCCCGCCGCCAAAACCGCCTCCGCCCCAATGCCGGCCGCCCGACCCGATCGTTTGCCCGTAAGCGCCACGCAAGAAGATATTCCGGAGGAATTGAAGGATCGCGACGAGGAATATCCCGATCACGAGCCCCACCGGGAAACCGAAAAGAAACGTGCAGCCGATCAGCGTGAGCCCGTACGCGATGACCGGAACGGCGAAAAAGAAGAAAGCGATCACCCAAAAAAGCGACTTGGCCATTTCACCCCGGTCGGGTCCGGGGGGTTCGACCTTGTACTCGCCGCGCGTGGCGGCGAGGATCGCGGCGACGCCCCGTTCGATGCCGGCGTCGACGTTGCCCGCCCGGAAAGCCGGGACGATTTCGTTCCGGATGATGGCGTGGGCCGTTGCGTCGGGGAGCGCACCTTCGAGACCATAGCCCGTTTCGATCCGTACGGCCCGGTCGACCATGAAAACGGCCAGGATCACTCCGTTGTCTTTCCCTGCCTGCCCGACCTTCCATTTCTGAGCGAGCCGGATCGTCGTGTCCTCGAGCACCTCTCCCGAAAGGGATTCGAACACGGCGACAACCACCTGATTCGAGGTCTCCCGCTCGAAGCGGCCGAGGGCGTCCTCGAGCCGGGCTTCAGTGTCGGAAGAGATCGCGTCAGCGTAGTCGTTGACATAGGAATTCGGCCGATCCGGGATCGACAGCGCGGCGAACGCCGGCGCCGCCGCCAGGACGAACGCGAGCGCCGCGAAGAGCCTAGAATTGGACTTTGGGAGCGGTACGAGCCTGCGCATCGGCCTTGAAATACTCCTTCGCCTTGAATCCCATGATTCCGCCCACGAGGTTCACCGGAAACGTGCGCAGCCGCGTGTTGAAGGCCATGGCCTTCTCGTTGTAGCGGCCACGTTCGACCGAGATCCGGTTTTCGGTGCCTTCGAGCTGCGCCTGCAGGGACAGGAAGTTCTCGTTCGCTTTCAGCTCCGGGTATTTTTCGACCACAACCAGAAGCCGGGAGAGCGCCGAAGAAAGCGCCGCCTGCGACTCCTGGAATTTCGCCAGTTGAGACGGGTCTGTAGGAGCCATCGCGGGGGTGCTGCCGGCCGCGCGCGAACGTGCCTCCGTGACAGCGAGGAAAGTCTCTTTTTCGTGGGCGGCGTAGCCTTTGACCGTCTCCACGAGGTTCGGAATAAGATCGAGCCTGCGCTGATAGACGTTCTCGACCTGCGACCAGGCCTGGTTCACTTCTTCGTCCATACGGACGAGGCCGTTGTAGGGTCCGACGAAAAGCATCCCAAGGACGCCCAAAACGACGAGGATCGTAACGAGCACTTTCATGGAGGTGTCTCCTTTTTTTGAGGAACCCTTATTTTAGCAGAAAACGAACGAAAAGGGAGTTAGAGCTGGGAGCGAAAAAGCGACCGGGCCTTGCGCCGGGTCTTGCCGTTCTCGTAGCGGCGTTTTTCCTCGTCGGTTTGCGGAAGAATCGGGGGGACCGACTGGGGATTCCCCTGGTCATCGACGAGAACCATCGTGAAATAACAGGAATTGGTGTGGCGCTTGACGCCCGATTTGAAATCCTCGGCGAGAATCTTGATACCGATCTCCATGGAGGTCTTGCCGACGAAATTGACCGAGGCCTGGAACGTGACGAGCTCGCCGATTTTGATGGGTTCCCTGAAATCGACGCGGTCGACGGAGGCGGTCACGCAGTTGGGGCCGGCGTGCCGGGCGGCGCAGACGTAAGCGACCCCGTCGGCGATGGAGAGGATCGTGCCGCCGTAAACCACCCCGGCGAAATTGGCGTGCTGAGGGAGCATGAGCTGGCTCATCTCCGTCCGCGAAGCCAAGACGGGCTTCGGGTCGACGTTCACGAATGCTTGCCGTAGTAGCGACAGTACCGCAGCGCGTCGTCCAGAGTGCCTTTTTCGGTGAAATCGATGATCTCGCGCATCATGCGCACGGCGCCGACGGGATGCGAGCCGATCGCGGTTTCGCCCGAAAGCATCACGTAATCGCTTCCGTCCAGAATCGCGTTCGCGACGTCCGAGACCTCTGCGCGGGTCGGGCGCGGGTTCTCGATCATTGTCTCGAGCATCTGCGTTGCGGTGATGACGAATTTCTTCTTGTGGTTCGAGCGTGCAATGATCATCTTCTGGATCATCGGAATCTCGTAGATGGGGAGCGACACGCCGAGATCCCCGCGCGCGACCATGATGCCGTCGGCGGCGCCGATGATGGCATCGATGTTGCAGATGCCCTCGTGATTTTCGATTTTGGCGATTACGCGGGCCTTTAAACCCCGCAGACGGCGGCGGACGGCCGCGATGTCGCGCTCGTCGCGGACGAACGACTGCGCGATGATATCCACGCCGTTCTCGACGCCGAAGGCGATGTCCGCGTCGTCCTTGGCCGTGAGATCGGCGAACGCCAGACGCAGAGCCGGGATATTCACGCCCTTTCGCTCTTTAAGGAAACCGCCCGTGATGACTTCGGCGCGGACGGTTTCGGCGGTCGCGTAGCGCGCGACGAGCTCGAGATTGCCATCGTCGAGGAAGATGTGGGTGCCGGCGCGCATCGCGCGCAGATCCCCGGGATAATCGAACGGGATCGTGCGCTCGTCGCCCAGAGTTCGCTGATTGGTGAGCGTCACGACGCGGCGCTTCACGAGCGGGGCGCCCTTACCGTTCTTGAAGCGCCCCACGCGGATCCGGTAGCCGGCGAGGTCCTGCAGGACCTCGATGCGTGCGCCCATCTGCTTGGAAAGACGGCGCACCAGTCGCAGGCGGCGCAGGTGCTCCGTGTAGGTCCCGTGGGAGAAGTTGAGACGAACGACGTCCAGTCCTTCTTCGAACATCTTGCGGAGGACTTCGGGACGCTCGGACGCAGGTCCGATCGTGCAGACGATCTTGGTCTTCCGGCGGCGGACGGCCATCAGGCGGGCGTGGGCGCGTCGGCCTTTTCGAGGCAGACGCGGATATGCTCGCGGCGGAGCCGGGACGCGGCTTCGAGCGGGGTTGTACGCCGGGGGGAGGGGGGGCCGGAGTCGAGACCGGAAAGACGCACGGCCTCCTTATACTCGACCAACGCCTCTTCCAGGCGGCCTTCGGCGCGGAACGCGGCCGCACGGGCGGCGTGTTCGCGGGCGGCGTCTTCCGCTCCCGCTTGAGAAGCGAACGAAAAAACCAACAAAGTGATCAGGATGGTCGTTTTCATAGGACGGCTATTTTACCACGGAGCGGCGCCGCTTCAAACGATCGTTATGAAGGAGATTATACGACCGGCGTCGGCCTTTTCCTTCCGGAACGAGTAGAAGTGACGGTTCTCGGCGATCGTGCAAATTTTGGGATTCAGCAGGTTCCCCGGCCGGAGTCCCGCCTCGAGGAGTTGGCGTCGATTTTCCCGGGGGAGGTCGAAATAGAGTTTTTCGCGTTTCTTCTTCAGTGAAGAGGGGGGGAAATAATCGAGAAATTCCTGCCCGACCTCGTAGTGGCTGTTCCCTATCGCCGGCCCGAACGAAGCGAGAATCTCCGACGGCGGGATACCAGACCGCTCGGATAGGGTGGCGACGGCCTTCTTCACGATCCCGAGACGCGTTCCGCGCCAGCCGGCGTGAACGACGCCCACCCACGCCGCCGTCTTTCGTCCGGATTCCGAACGCTTGGGCGCGCACAAGAAAACCGATAGGCAGTCCGCGCTCATCACGACGAGCGTGAGGCGCTCGATGTTCGTCACGACGGCGTCGGCTTTCAAAAAATGGTAGAAGCCGGGTTTGTCGTACAGCTTGGCGTCTTCGAGCACGACGACCGCGTCCCCGTGCACCTGGTTCAGAAACGCAAACTTGCCGGCCGAGGACTTTTCGTGAGCTAGAATTACGTGGCTCTTCCAGATCAGCGTGCGGAATTTGTCCTGATTCGAAAGGTCGAGCAGATCGTCGGTCTTTTTCAACATGAGCGGAAAGTGCTTCGTCGTGAAACCCGCATGCACGTCGAGCGGGCGCCACTCCCTGAGATGGATCGTCTCCTGTTTGAAGAAGCGGCGATGCACCCAATTCCGTAGGCGGATCGCCTGGCGCGGCGCCACGAGCGTGAGGCCCAGGAATAGGAACGGCCAGCCCGGAACGATCGGAAGGACCACGCCCGCGGCCCCGATGACGATACAGACGATCCCGATGATGTAATAGACGATTTTCTTGAGGCTCAAGCGGGTCTTTCGACGGCGGAGAAAGGCAGGTCGAGCACGGGATAGGTCTTGGCTTTCGCGTCGTCGAAGTGCCACCACTCGGTCCGGAGGCCGACGAAGCCCTCGGCGTGCATCGCCTCTTCGAGCGTTTTGCTGTTGGCGGCGGCTTCGGGCGGCGCTCCCGTCCAGCCGCGATGGGCGCGCTCCGTGAATTCATCGTAGGCCGAGGGCATCGGCAGCTCGTTGCCGGAAGCGTCGACGAGCGTCACGTCGACAGCCGCGCCGCGGTTATGGTTCGAGCCTTTCGCCGGATTCGCAACGTAGCCCTCCACAGGGAATTTCGCCCACATTTTCTTTTGGACGGAAAGGGGTCGGTAAGCGTCGTAAACCTTGAGGCCGAGCCCTTTTTTCTCGAGCGCGTCCTGGACGCGGCCGAGGCGCGCGGCGATCTCGGGCTTGAGCAGGCAGCGGGATTCCGGGTAAAGGACCTCCCCCACGAAGTTGTCGGCCGTCGCGTATTTGATTTCCACGCGGATCCGCGGGTGGACGGAAAGGACGTCGATCAAAGAAACCTCCTCGGCGCGAACGGGGGTGAAAATGGTAAGAAAAAAAAGAGCCGCCGGAGCGGCGGATCGGGAGAAAAGTCTCACGATTCCGTCGTTCCGGCGGTTTTTCAAGCGGTTACTTCGCGGACTGGGTCTTGCGCTCTTCGTAACGGCGCTCCTGGTCCTTGAGGGCCGGGAACGGGTTCAAGCGCGAGAAGAAGTTACCGACGCGGTTGTGCGAGTTGCCGAGGCCGGAACGCTCGCCTTCGTTCTTCCAGAACTTCGCCATCTTGCCTTCGCCCTTCGGAGTTTCGGGACGGGTCATTTCGCCGGTCGCTCCCTGCGCGCGGCGCTGTTCGATCTGATGGGCGCGGTGGGCGTGGCGGGCCGCATCGGGGCCTTCCGTCTGACGGGCGTGCGCGGCGGATGCCGCGAGGATAAGAGTGAAAGACAACACGATCGCTTTCTTCATTTGATTCCTCCGTTTATTTGAAAAAATCACGGGCTTGCTGTTTCCCCGTGATGTCCTTGTAGTCGTCGTAATCGATGAAAGTCAGATCCGGCCGCTTGTCCTTGATGCGCCGTACGTTCGTGCCGCGCGCCCCGTCGGTGCGCCGGGTGGCGATGAAACGGAAAACGGTCCTGCAGCCCGGACATTCGCGGGAATTCTGCCAATCGACGCCGAGCTCGCGGCAGGCCGCGCAATCAGCCGAGACGTCGCCCACGATCAAAAGATGCTTCGTTATCCCTTCGAGATCGCACGCCTGCCAGACGCGGATCAGGTAGCTCATCCGAACAGGCTCGTGGGAAACGCGCCTGCGTCGTCCTTCTTCTTCTCGCGGATCTCGTCGTAGGTGCGGCCCCAGTCCATCGGGACTTCGTGGGTCTGGTAATCGCGGTTCGAGATGAACATAATCTTGCCGTTCTTCAGGCCGTAGTCGTAGACGTCCTTGGTGATGCGCACGTCGTCGATGCAGTAGCGTTTGAGCTCATCCATGCGGCCTTCTTTGAAAAGGCGGAGCGCGTCCCACCCGGAGCCCGACTTCGAACAGTTGAGGGTGGCCTGCGCGACAGACTGGAGGCTAATACGGTGGCCGCGGGCCTTTTCGAATTCCACGAGGATATCGAGCACCGGCAGCGTCTTTACGGGAGTAAGGAGGTAAGGCGCGAGCACCTCGAGATCGAAGTCGCGCACGTTGAAGCCGACGATGACGTCGGCGGCCTTGAGGTATTCTTCGAGCTTCATCATCTCTTTCTCTTCGAACGACAGGTACTGGTCGGTCTTCGAGTCGTAGATGCACGCGACCGAAATTTTGAGCTGATGAATTTTCTTGCGGTCGACCTCGTTGAACCCCTTCTGCGTTTCCACGTCGAGCACGATGAAGCGTTCGGGCGGAGCCTGGTTCATTCGCTCACTCCCGTGACGGCACCGTCGGCGGCAGACGAAACCAGGCGCGCGTACTTGGCGAGCACGCCGGTGAAATTTTTGGGAACGCGCGGTTTCACTTTCTTAAGACGCGCCTTGATCTCGGCCTTCGAAAGCTCCACGTTGAGCGTGAGTTTATTGGCGTCGATCACGATCGTGTCGCCGTTCTTGAGCGCGGCGATGGCGCCGCCCGATGCGGCTTCGGGGGCCACGTGTCCCACGACGAAGCCGTGGGAGCCGCCGGAAAAACGCCCGTCCGTGATCAGGGCGACGGTATCGCCCAAACCCGCGCCGATCAGCGCACCGGTGACGGAGAGCATCTCGCGCATGCCGGGGCCGCCCTTCGGGCCTTCGTAGCGGATGACGATCACGTCGCCCGCCTTGATTTTTTTCGCCAGGATCGCGTCGAGCGCGGCTTCCTCATTCTCGAAAACGCGGGCCGGGCCGCGGTGCGTGAATACCTTTAAACCGCCGATCTTGGCGACCGCGCCGTCCTCGGCGAGATTGCCGCGCAGGATCACCATCGGACCCGTCGGGTACTTCGGATCGGAAAGGGGCCGGACGATGTCGTGGTCGGAAATGGGGCGGACGTGTTTCAGGTTCTCGGCAATCGTCTTCCCCGTCACGGTCATCGCGTCGCCGTAAAGGAGCTTCGCGTCGAGGAGAAGGCGCATCACGGCGGGAACGCCGCCCGCGCGGTTCAGATCCGACATCACATATTTGCCGCTGGGCTTCAAATTCGCCAGGTGCGGGACTTTCTTTGCGATGCGGTTGAAATCGTCGAGCTTGAGCGGAACGTGCGCTTCCTTGGCGATCGCCATGAGGTGGAGCACCGCGTTCGTCGAACCGCCGAGCGCCATCGTGAGCGCGATCGCGTTCTCGAACGACTTTTTCGAGAGAATTTTGCGGGGCGTGAGGTCCTCGCGGATGAGATCGATGACGACCTCGCCCGCGCGGCGGGTGTCGGCTTCCTTCTCGGGGCTCTCGGCGTCGGCCGAGGAGCTGTATGGAAGGCTCATGCCGAGCGCCTCGATGGCGGAGGCCATGGTGTTGGCCGTGTACATTCCGCCGCAGGAGCCGGCGCCGGGGCACGCGTTGCATTCGATCGCCTTGAACTCCTTCCGGTCGATCTTGCCCGTGCCGTAGGAACCGACGGCCTCGAAGATGGAAATAATGTCGACGTCCTTGCCCTGGACGCTGCCCGGCTTGATGGTGCCGCCGTAAACGAACACCGAGGGAACGTCGAGGCGTGCCATGGCCATGAGCGCGCCCGGCATGTTCTTGTCGCACCCGCCGATCGCGACCAAGCCGTCGAAACGCTGGGCGCTCGTGACGACCTCGATCGAATCGGCGATGACCTCGCGGGAAACGAGCGAATACTTCATGCCTTGGGTGCCCATCGAAATACCGTCGGACACTGTGATGGTTCCGAAGGTCAGCGGAACGCCGGAGGCGGCCCGTACGCCGTCGCGGGCTTTGGCGGCTAGGCGATCGATGTGCATGTTGCAAGGCGTCAGGTCGCTGAAAGCGCTCGCGATGCCGATGATGGGCTTTTTGAAGTCCTCGTCCTTGAAGCCGACGGCGCGGAGCATCGCGCGCGCGGGAGCGCGGCGGTCCCCTTCGGTGATCTCACGGCTTCTGGAATTGAGTGGTTTTCCGTTCGGCATAGACGGGGATTATAGCACGCGGCGCGGGACCTCTGGGAAGGCAAAAAAGAACCCCGACGCCCTTTTAGAGGCGCCGGGGTGTCCGCGAACCAGACGCGGAACTTTGGGGGGAACTTTTTAAGCGGCGGAGCCGACGGCCTTCAGCATGTGCTCGGCGGCGCGGACGAGAATCTCGATCGGAATGCGCTCGGCCAGAGGCAAGCGGAGGCGGAATTGCAAGAGCCCCGCACGTCCGGCCTTGCCGCTGAACGCGCGGACGAGCGCGGCGACCTCGAGGAAGGCGTCGGGGTTCTCGGCGCGCGTCCTGAAATAGCCGACGAGGCTGTCGGGGAACGTGGCCGGGTCGATTGACTCGAACCGGATGGCGTTCGAGCGGCGATCGTAGGCCGTCCCAAAGAAAGAACCCGTCGCGAACGCAGCGTCGAAATGCTCGCTCCACCCCAGGAGAGCCTTGCCGTCGATGCCGCCGACGGCGTAGGGCACGGTGCGACCGTCGGTCGAGGGCTCTTCGAGAGCGGGATCGAAGATCGAGATCACGACGCCCTTGAACTCGGAAGGCTCGGCCGCCTGCAGGTACGCCGCGTCGCCGGTGGACGAAGCGGCCCAGCGGACGAGCTTCTCGACCGCGCGGCGGCGCGAGATATCCTTGATCGCGGAGAGCCCCGACAGGTAGAACGAGGCGTGCCCGCGGTAACGCGCGTCGCGGCGCGTGTCTACGATCGACGCGACGAGAAGCTGGAGTTGCGTGCGGAACTCGGCGTCATCGGCGATGGCGGCGAGCGGCGCGAGCGAAACGCGGAAAGCTTGCGGCGCCGAAGGCGTCTTCATCGCGGGCGCGATCTGCATGTTCGCCTGCATCCGCGAGCTCTTCGCGAGAGTCAGGAGCCCGTTCACCGCACCCGTTTCCTCGCGCGCGGCCTCGGCGCGGATGCGCTCGAGCGCGTCGCGCGTGCCTGCGACGGTCGCGATCGCGGCGCCGGTGGCTCGCTCGGTGAGCGCGTATTCGTACGTGCCGTTCACGAGCTTCTTCTCTTCGACGCGGTAGACGCCGTCTTCTCCGGCGACAGAGAGCGCGAACTCGCCTTCCCTGCGAGAGAGCGCGATCTCGATCGTCAGGAGCTCGAGGGAACGTGTCTCGCGCTCGGAAAGCGTTGCCAAGCGGGCGTCCGCCGGACGATCTTCCCTCGGGTCGGGGCGCAACGCGGGAAAGTCTCCCGTACCACGACGCACGCGACGGCTGTCGTCGGCCAGGCGGGTGCCGGCGGCTAAACGCGCTCCCTGGCGAGGCTCGAAGTACACGAGAAGGATTTCGTCCTTGCGAAGAGGCGCGTTCATGGCGGCGTCATCGTTCAGGTCGAACTCGCGAACGGAGTCGCGCGTAACGAGGGCCGCGGCGGCAAACGAACGCGCGCCGTGGAACCGTCCGGGGACGCTCGCCATGTCGATGAGAAGAGCCTGTACGAGCGCGCCGGCCAAAGTGGCGCGGTCGGATGTGACGCGGTACGCCTCGTACTGGTTGAAGCCGATCGACTCGGAAAGGGCGGCTTCCAGTTTCTTCGGACGCTCCCCGTTTGCGGAGAATGGCCGCTCCAAATCCTTTTCGTACATGAAAGGCTCGACCTTGGACCAATCCCCTTTATCGGCGTCGAAAGCCGAGCGATTCGGCCAGCGGGTCAGGACGTTTAGTTCGTCGCGTTCGCCGAGGTGCGCGTAGATTTTGAGGGATTTTAAGAAAGAGACGATGTCGGCGGTCGCTGTGGGGAGGCGGTACTTCGTCCCATCGGCGAACGAGAGGTCGAAGCGCGCGCGCTTGTCATCGCCGGTGCCTTCCCAAACGCCCTCAATCTTGACGGGAACGCGAACCGGAGGCTGGGCGAGTGCGCGGATTCGCTTCGCCAGTTCGTCCATCTCGAAGGACGTGATGGGCTCGATCGCAAGGCGAGCGCCGGAAACGCGCTCCCAGCGGCGAATTTCTTCCGTCGAGCCGGTCAAGATCGCCTTCCCGTCGGGCGAAAACGCGAATTTGAGCACTTTTCCATTCTGCTCGCCGATCGGCGAAACCTCGAACGTGGCGGTGTCGACCGCGGAGATATTTCCTTCCTCCGCGAGGACCATCACAGAAGAATCCGGCGAAAACGCGAAATAACCGGAATTGGCCGGCGCGCGGAATCGCTCGGCGCCCGTGAAGGCGTCGAAAACGGCGATTTTGTCCGAACGGCTCGCCACGAGCAGTCGCCCGTCCGGCGAGAACTGGAGCCGGGCGACGGATAGCTCCCCGAAAGGCAACGGGATGGATACCTGCTCGTCCTCGTCCAAAGAATCAAAAATCAAGATCTGGGCGTAATCGGCGGCGGCGGCGCGGTCGCCGTAGGGCGAAAACGCGGCGGATTGCGCGCCGTCGAACCGCATCCGCAATTCGCCGGTGGTCGCGTCGATCACGTCGATGCCCTGTCCGGTCGGATAGTAAAAAAGATCACCCGGCGCGAACGACATTCCGCGTAGCGGCGCGTAATCGCCGAACAAGGAGACGGTTTTGCGGGAATCGACGTCACGGATCACCCCACGGCCACTGCGATACCCCGCGGCCAGAAAACGCCCGCCCTCAGAAAAGACCGCGTCCAGCGGCGTCTCGCCGACGGTCACGAATCGATGAGCGACTTCTGCGTCCGCCGACAGGTCGCGGTACTCGATCGCAGATCCCGCGCGCTCGATGTCGTACCACGCCAGCCGCCGTCCGTCCGGAGCGATAGCAGTCTGATCGTACGTGCCAATCCGCTCGGAAAAGATTTCGGTAAGAAGCACTGCGTCGAGCACCGAGACTATTTTGGAGGAACCCAGGCCATGAAGGATCGCCGTAACCGTCGAGCCATCGGCCGAAAAGGCGAAGTTTTCGGCGATATTTTCAATGCGTCCCGCGGGCTCGAATGGCGAGCGCGCTCCTTGGCGCAAGGTCGCAGGTCGCAGCGCGGCCACTGCGGCCGGTACGGCGGATTTACCGGCCGTATCCTCGCGTCGGGCAAATTCGTACGCGGCCGAAGGACCGAGGTACGCCTCCCGCACGAGCCCGGGAAGATCGACGACGGAGGCGACTTTCGAGTCCGCCTCCGCGGCCGAATCGAAAACGTAGATGCCGTCGCCGAGTGCGGCGAGGCTGCGCGCGAATGCCGCGCGAGCGGGATCGTCCTGCGGCGCGTTTTCGGCGGCCGCAACGGCGAGGTTGTCGATCAAATGAATACCCGGAGCGGCCAAAACCTCGGGAGCGATCGCCACCCCTTTCGAGGTGACGGAACCTGCGTGGAACGTGACCGGGTCGTTCGGAAAGACTTCCCGGAGGGCCTCGGCCACGGAAGCGAAGTCAACGGAGGAGCCGGTTCCGCGTTCCGCGCGGCCCAAAAGCACCACCGACGCGTTCCGGCGAAGCAGAAAACGAACCGCCGGTTCCGCATCGATCAGACGCGACGTCTCCGAGAGTGCGCCGTCGGTCTCGACGGGAACGTCGAGGTTCACGCGAACGAGCACCTTGCGCCCGGTCAGATCGCGGTCGCGCAGCTCGACGGTCGTCAGCGGAACGCCAGCCAGCATCCCCTTTTCGCGATCCACCGCCGCCTGCAGCTCGGCGGCGCGCGTCGTGCGCATGCGCTCGACGGTCGACGGGCTCGGCCCGATGAGCGCTTTACCCGAAAGCTTGAGCACGGTCTGCCGAAAAAGGAACTCTTCGCCCTTGGCGGCGTCGTAACGCCATGTCTTTCCGTCTGGATCCGGTGAAAAACCCGCTTCGGTCAGCAGCGTATCCCCGCCGAAAGATCCCGGGTAAGCGGTCAACGGGTAATCCCCTTCCCGCTCGATGAACGCCCTTACCAGTTCGCGGCCGACGCCTCGAAGCCCCGCTTGATTGATCACCCAGGACAGGTAGACGGTGCTGTTTTTTTCTTCCGCGTCCAAATAGCCCATGACGCGGCCGTCGGAATCCGTCATCGAGTACCGCACCGTCGATTCGTCGATGGGCGAAGTATCCGAATTGATCGCGTAATCTTCGGCCAGTCGGGCGCCATTGGCCTTGCGCAGCGCTTCGATGCCGACCAACTTCTCGTTCGCCAAGACTTTCAACGGAACTCCGCCGCCGGTGAAGAAAACGACGTTCTCTTTCCCTTCAAGCCCGTACTGGCGCGCGTTCGCGCTGGCGTCTCCGCCCACCACGATCACGCGGACCCCGCGATCGGCGAGCTCGCCGAGTTTCTCGAAAACAGCCTTCGTTCCGGCCGCGTAGGCGCCGCTCGCGTGTTCGACGAAGCCCATCGTGCCGTTGATCAGGGCGGTCTGTCCCTTTTTCAGGCTGTCGAGCTTCTCGAGGAAGGCGCGCGTGGTCTCTGGGCCGATATCGTAGGTGTTGGAGGTTTCCTTGTAATCGACGGTCGTGAGGACTTCGGAAGAATTGCGCGTTCGAATGTCCTCAAGCGCGTCCTTCCGGGGACCGTTCAGCTCCACGGACGGACCGCTGCCGATGAGGGCAAATCCTTTCGCCGAGAGACTGCTCGAGACGAGGCCGTCGAGAAGATCGAGTTTTTCCAGTTTCGCGCCGCCGAACACAAGCGCGTCGAATTCGTTAGAAACCTCCGCCAATACACCGAATTCTTCGGACATTCCCGGTCCCGCGTACGCTTCCCTGGCCAGCACCGGGAGGTCTTCTATCGAAGCACCCTTCGAACCGACGTCCGCGAACGCGTCGAGGATGACGATGCCGTCGCCGAGCGCCGCGAGCTTACGAGCGAATTCCCGGCGTGTGGGGTCGTCCTTCTTGGCTTCCTCGGAATCGGAGAAGCGGACGTTCTCGATCAGGTGGATGCCGCCGCCAGTGATCGCTTCGGGCCCGATAGTGAGGCCGTCGTCCTTAGCTACGGAGCCTTCGTGAAACGTGACCGGGACTCCGGGTAGCATGGCCCTCAGGAATTCGGCGACGGGCGCGAAACTGTGGCGGTTGTCCAGGAGGGGATCTTCGTTCTTGCGTCCGCCGTGGCCGATGAGGACGACCGTGGCGTTGCGCTTCAGGAGAAACTTGAGGATGCGCTCGTATTCCTTGAGGCGGGCGGTGTCGGAGATGCGGCCGCTCGAATCGAACGGGACGTTCAGGTTGGCGCGGACGATGACCTTCTGTCCGGTAAGATCGCGGTCGGCGAGTTCGACCACCGCGTAAGGGATCCCAGCAAGCATACCTTTTTCCTGGTCCACGGCGGCGCGAAGCTCTTCCCCGCGCGTTTTCATCATCCGGTCGACGGTGGACTTCCTCGGACCGATCAGCGCTTTTCCGGCGAGTTTGAGAACGGTCTGGCGGAAAAGGAACTCCTCCCCGCGCGCCGCGTTGTACTCCCATTTGACGGCATCTCCCGGCCGCGGCACGAAACCCGCTTCGGTCAGAAGTCTCTCTCCGGACGCGCTCTCCGGAACGGCCGTGATTCCGGCCCAGCCTTCGCGCTCGATCAGTTCGCGCACGAGCTCGCGGCCTGCGCCCTGCGTGCGGAACTGCGAACCGCCCGCATTTTCTATCCACGCGAGATAGACATTCTCGTCCTTCTCTTCCACGTCCATGTACGCCAGAACATTGCCGGCGGAATCTTCGAAAGTGTATTTGTAGCTCGCCGAGTCGTATTCCGAAACGCTCGACTCCACGGTGTATTCTTCGGCGATCCGGGCGCCCTGCACGTCGCTGGCCTTGCGCAGCGCGTCCGCGCCGACCAGTTTGTCTACGGCCGCCTGCAGCTCTTCGCCGCGCGTCGCCCGCATCCGTTCGACCGTTTTTTCCGACGGTCCGATCAGCGCCTTGCCCGCGAGTTTGTATACCGTCTGGCGGAAAAGGAATTCCTCGGCCCGCCGGACATCCAGAGCGAGATCCTTGTCGCCGTCGGGGTCGTCCACGAATCCGGCTTCAAGGAGAAGCGCGCGCCCTTCGGGGGAGCCCACGCTCGCCTTGACGCTTGATCCTTCTCTCTCGATGATTTCGCGCACGATTTCGCGGCCGGCGCCCGGGAGGCCGTGGTTGTGGATCCAGGACAAAAGCGTGTAGCCGTCTTTCTCTTCAAGCTTCGCGTGGCCAACCTCATCACCGGAAGGGTTCAGCAGGCTATAGCGATACATCGACGTGTCGTAATCGTTCACGACGACGTCGATCGAGTACGCTTCGGCCATGCGGGCCGCGGCCGGCGCATACGAGGGCCCCTCGGCGCGGTCCCTCGCGGGAAGAACCTGAGCGGAGGGCACGACGGCCGGACGTCCCCCGATCGTCCCGGCGGCCGCGCTCCCGATCGATTCCCCGCCTTCGGTCCGCCTTTCGCGGATGGCCGGGAGGATCGCTCGTGTAAAGATGGGCCGCTCGACGAGCGGCAGGATCGCCTTGTGTGTGGCGCTTCCGGAAAAGCGAGCGTCGGACGGTTTTTGGGAAAGAAGGATGCGTTCGTAACGCTCGAGATTCGTCTCTTGGAGAACCTGCGGCACGAGGCTTACGAAGGAGACATTGTTTTCCTTGAGAAGGGCCTTGAGACTCGGCGCGTGGTAGCCGCCCGCCACGAGGACGGCCTTTTTCTCGCCTTCGGCGTCCATCTTGGCGAGCACGTTCGCGACGATCTTGAGATCTCTCTCGCGGGTCAGCTCGTAAAAACGCTCGGCCTTCGCGACGTACGGGTCCCAGCCGTCCTCGAGAAACACGAGACGGTCGTAGTTCGCGCGGTGGGCGGCGATGAGACCGTTTAGGAAGGCGGTCATCGGAACGATGCCGAACTCGCGCGAGCGGGCGCGGTAATCCTCGAATTCGGTGGGCGTCAGCGACAGGTCGAAGAGACGGCGGAGGCGGCGGACGCCTTCGGACGAGCGCACGAGCGCGCTCTCGTCGGGCGTACGGGCCAGACGCGAAAGGAGGGCGTTTTCGAGCGCGCTCTGCTCCTCGAGGACTCGCTTGGGTTCCAGGCGCCCGGCTTCGTTCAGATAGCGCAGGTATTTGGAAAGTTCGGGGAAATGCGCGAGCTCGGTCTTCTCGGAGAGGAGCGCGTAGAAGGCTTTTTCTTCCGAGCGGTCGGCGCTCGAGACCTTGAACGGCGAACGGTCGGACGCCGCGGACGAAAGCGCGGCGAACGCCCGGAGATCGTCTTTGGGAAGCGCGCGGACGGCCTCGGCCTGCTCGTTCGAGGCCTTCGCGAAATCGATCGAACGCTCCAGCGAACGGAGCTTACGGATCTTCCGCAGGTGCTCGTAGCCCGAAAGCGTCAAACCCGAGGAGCGGCCGTTCTCCAAAAGGACCTCGAAATACTCGGAGGACGAAAGTTTTTCGTCGAGATACGCCTCGCGTGCGGCATCAAAATCGGAGAGAGAAGGATTGAACGTGCGGGACTTGAGTGCCTGGATCGCGGCGCGGACGCGGGAAAGGTGCTCCTGAAAAGCGGCGCGGCCTTCGGCAATCGCGCGGTACGTCTCGAGGGATTCCCAATAAAGAGACTTGTCCTCGACTCCCCAGAGACGGAGATCGCGGCTCGACGTCAGATCGAGGTATTCAGAGCCGCTGACCTCGCCCTGTTTGAGATACGAGAGCGCCACGCGGCGGCGATGGGCGAGCGGGGCCTCCTCACGGAGAAAGGAAAGCGAATCGTCTCCGGTGCCGCCCTCGAGGAACACGTAACGGATCCCCTCTTTATCGAGGATTGCGTCGAGCGCGGAGGCCGTGTTGAGCTGACAAGATTCGTTGGTATGCGCGTCTTGGACAAGAACGAGCGTCTTCCCCGAACCGGCGGCGCGGAAGGAGTCCTCCATGAGCGCCACGGATTCCGGAATACGCACGGAAAGCGCGAACGGGCGTGCGAGCGCGCTTTCCGCGGGAACGTGCGACGCGGCGAGAGCGAAATCGTTGAGGAGGAACGTTGCCGTGAGAACGGCGGAGATGCTGCGGAAGACGAGTTTGGATCTGCGGCTCATGCGCGCTCCTTGAATAAAAACACAAAAAAACCGGGTACCAAAAGCAAAGCGTTTCCCGCTTTTGGCAACCCGGCGACCTTGTGTCCCGCGGCTTTGCGCGCACTCGCTGGAAGGCGAGCGCTTGCCCTTTACAAAAGCATCAAACTTTCAATAGAGGTTTTTAAAAGAGCGTATGTGACGTAAATATACCTGACCCCGAGGCCCATAACAAGAGCACAGGTACAATTTATAATACTTCTATATATTGATTGTTTATATAGGGTTACGTTAAGCCGAGCGGTCGACTTGCCGGCGGTACTGAAGATACCGTGCGGCGACGTCCCAATCCACGGGGACAAGTGGAAGAAGCGCGTGCTTAAGAAGAATCTCGAGCGACGCCGTGTGACGGATGACCTTGAAAAGAGCGGCGGAGTCGACCGCCTGCCGCGAAAGCGTCTGCCACACGGAGGTGATGGCCGCGAGGTCTTCCGGCGACGCGAGATCGGCGTCGGCCACGGCGAGCATGAGTTCGTAATACGCCCGGATAGCGGGGATGTCGCCCGCGCTCAACCGACGAATCGGAATTTGAAGGATGTCGGCGGCCAAAGCCGGCGGAATACCTTGAGGGGAAACGGCGGCCAAGTTCACGCGGACGGCGCTCCCCTCCTTCACCGCGTGCTCCCAGTCCACCGGCAGCGTGTCGGAAAGGGCCCCGGCGGCGGCAAGCCGCCGGGAAGCGGGCGTTCGCATCGCCCGAGCCACGCGAGTCGCTCGGCCCGAATTGCTCACCAGCTGGACCCGGGCGCCGCGCGCGTAAGAACCGAGCGCCTTTTCGAACTCTTCGAGGAAAGCTTCCATTTGAGACGTGAAAGCCCCGTCGGCAAACGCGTCGACGTCGATGAGGAGAATCTTTGCCTTGCCTCCGGCGGTGGAGGCGCGCGCGCGAATCCCCGCAAGGCGCTCGTTTACCGACCGGTCCAAATCGTCCTCCAGGGTGCGCATATCCGCAAGCGGCGCCTCCGCGCGAGTTTCGGCACGGAGCGGCTCGGCGGAGAGCGGTTCCATTCCTTCCGCGCGCCCGACGAGGTTCTCCCCGTTCCACTCGAGATCGAAAATGGCGGGCTTTTCGGAGGAAGCATCCACCGAGAGATCGAAAGGCAGGCGCAGGGGCTTCGGGGCGCGTTCAAGCTCGGAACGCTTCGTCGCGGCCAGAGCGGAAAGGAAACGCGGAAACGCCGCCAGGACCGTCCCTCGCTCGTCGGACAACTGCCGCGCCAGATCGGCGAAAAGAACCTGGCGTTCCGGGGACATACGCGCCCCGGATTCGACGGTTTCCTTCTCCGGTCCGCCGGCGGTGAGGCGTCGCTGGATCGTCGAGGGACCCGCCTCGCGGTTGTGGACCTCTCGCATGATCGATCGGTTCGCGTGCCGCCGGAGCGCGGAGGCGATCCAGGTTTCGACGCGCGAGCGCGGCCGCTGTTCCTGCCGCGACCACTTGAACGCGTGGAGGAACGAGAAGCTTTCCTCGACGGGCTGTCCGGAGCTGTCGGTGAACGAGACCGGCTCGAAGCGTTCGAATCGCGCGCGGTGATTGCGCAGATAAACGCGCGCTTCGCGGATCATCCAAAGCACCGCGTCTCCTTCCTTGCGGGCTTGACGGGGTTCCGCGCCGTTTCGCTCAAAAGACGCGGCGACGCGCGTCTCCAGAGCGTCGACGCGGCGAAGGACCTCGTCGAACCCGAAACGTTCCCCGTCACGGCGGAAAAGACGCCAAAGGACCCGGAAATAGGAGACGACCACCTCGATGCGCGTTTCCATGTTGTCCGTCACCGGATAGACGTCCAGGAGAATTTCGAGGTCTTCCGGATGGACCGCGAAATCGGCGAAAAACGAAACGAGTTTGTAAGAAGCCAAGAGCGCGAGCTCCTGCCTGTAGAGATCGGAGGCCTCGCGATCGACGTCCTTGGCCGCGTGGCCCACTTCGAGGTCGTGTACGAGCTGGGCGATGCGGCCCGCATCCTCCGGCCGGATGTCGCGGCGGTCGCGGGCACCGACGATGCGCACAAGCCTTGTGCGGAGCTCCTCGAAGCGGTGCTGGTAGATCGCCGCGATGAAAACGTCCTGCACGAATTCGCCCAATAGAAGAAGCCTGAGATCCGACACGACCGCGTCACGGACTGGACCCGGGACCGTTCCCCCGAGGTCGACCGTCTTGAGGACGTGAGAGAGCCGCCCACTAATCGCCTTCTCGAGGAGCTTCGAGGCGCGGTCGAGCGTCCGTTCTTTTCCTTCCTGGAAGTTGCGGCGTAAGGCCGGGAACTGCAGCCGGAGGAATTCAAGGTGACGAGAATGTTCGCCGTCGATCTCGAGCGCCCGGTAGAGACGCAGAACGGCGATCGAGGAGCGGGCGTGCCGTACCTGTGCCTCCACCGCCCGGGCTTCCCGGTCGAGCGCCGCCCGCGCCTGCGCGACGCGACCGTAATCCGGATGCAGACTTAAATTCTGCCCTCGCACGTTCGTGCGGTGTAAAAGGCTACGAAGAAAAGCTTCGGCCTTCGGTTTCTGCGCCGCTTCCCGCGCCGAGTACAGGGCCGCGACTTCGGCGTGCCACGTTACGATTTCGTCGAGAGCGCGCGAGACCGCATCGATGCTTTCCGGACCGTAACCCACGGACAAGCGTTCGGCGGCGGCGACGAATCCGGCGGCGCGACGCGCCGGGTACGCGACCTGAGCGGTGGCGAGAGCCGGAACGATCTGCCCTTCGACTCGAACGAGAGCGGCGGCGCTCTCGTTGAGCGTGTCGGACGCTTGCCGCATCCAACCGGGAAAAGGAGCGGCTTCGGCCATGCGGGCGCCGGTTCCTTCGGCGCTGCGTAGCGGGCGGAAGCCGACGAGCGGCGCGAGCTCGTCCTTCTTACGGTAACGGACGGTCACTTGGTCGTCGTAGCTCGAACGCTGTGTGCTCACCACCTCTAGATTGATTTCGATGTCGTAAGCTCCCTTAACCGCGAAGAACACGTCCGCCGAAACCTCCGCTTCGAGCCCCGCGCCGTTCAGCTCGCGAACGATCCGCGAGTACCAGTCGTCGGCCGGCGGATCCATCCCCGGTTCGCGCAGAAGGCTCCGAAACGTGCTTCCCACAAGGACGCCGCCCTCGGGAAGCTGGTTGTAGAGGTTCTGAAACGCGGCGAGTGGTTCCTCGCTGTACGCCAGCACGTAGAATGCGGAAATGACGTCGGGAGCCTCCGGGAACACGACGCTTTCGGCGGACCCCGGAACGAAGCGGTAATCGTTTTCCGGCCGGACGGCCTCCACGCCGAGGGAGGTGGCGATTTTGTTCCGGTCGTTGTCGAATATCTTTTCCTGCCAGTTCACGACGTCCGCTCCGTACGTGACGGGCGGCGGATCGACGAGGATGCGGCCTTCGCGAAGCGCGAATCCAAAACCCGGACCCACATCCCCCCAAACGAGCGACCGGCCCCTCCTCACCGTCAGGTTCCTTAGGAGATCGAGAAAAGGCGACCGGGCGTCTTTGAAATCCCGGATGTTGGACTGGCTCAAGATGCCGTCGTAAGAACTCGGGTTCGGCTCGTGTCGCTGGTAATACTTTCGAAGCGACAACGTGCGGTTCTTGACGTAGTTGAACCGGGGCACCGCCATGCGTGCGCCGGAGGCCGAATAAACGACGGCGTAAAACGGGTCGAACGCCTTTTCTTCCGGCGTTCCCGCCGGCGGAGAGACCTCGAGAATTCGGAACGTGGTCCCGAGCGCGTCTACCCTTGCATCCCGCTCGGCCGCTTTTTTGAGGATAAAACGCGCTTCGCCGTCGGCGGCTTTATCCGACAAATGGTGGTTGAAGAACATCCGCTCGAGGTTCGGTCCGTCGTACGGCGCGTCACCGGCGAGGCGTTCGGTGGGAACGACCACGAAAAGCGTATAAAACCGGACGGTCCGGCTCTCGCGCATGAGCCGGGCCATTTCGTCCGCGGTCCTTTTCCGCGCGTCGTCGCCTTCCAGGCGGACGACTTCCCTTTCGACACGGGCGGCCATGCGCGCGCCGGCGGGAACGGAGGGAAGGCTCGAAGGTTCGGTAGGGTCCGTTTTGACGAAAACGAGGTTCGGCGAGCCGGCGAAAGCGTATCGCAGGAGGAGCACCGCCCCACCCGCCGCGAGACCGATGAAATAGCCGGCGGGTCCGAAAACGAACGCAGATAAAACAACGCCGGTAACCCACCGGGGCCACGTCACGCGGTCCGTCCAAGAGAGAACCGCCCAGCGGCTCACGACTTCGCGAAAACCCGCGCGCTCGAAAACGCTCCGGAAAAGGGCAGGACCTTCGGGGTGGACGATCGTGTCCACCGTCACGGGCGTGCCGGGAGACGTTACCGTCGAAAGCGCGCCGACGAGTGCGGCGAAAATGCCGCGCCCCCTGTAAAACGGGCGCGTCTCCGTGTAGCGCAGCACCGGGCCGTCCGTGCCCGGCAGGAACGCCGCGTAGGCGACCGTGCGGCCGTTGTCCGCTTTCTCTCCGTAAGGGATGCGCGCAATCGTATCGTAATCAGAGCTATCGACGATCGCCAGAAGCCCCCAGGCCGTTTCCGGGCGGGGTTCCTGCCAAAAATTCACGTTAAGATTGTCGACGGCGACAAACGTCTCTCCGTCTCTCTCCACGATTCTCAAACGGTACTCCTCGCCTGTCCGGTCGCGGAGCGTCCGTCCTTCGAGCGCCGCGAAATCGACTTCCGATGGCAGGCGCGCGGCCGCCGGCGCGGCCCCCGGAGACGCTTCGGCCAGCCTCCCGCGAAGACGTTCGTAAACGGAAAAAGGTTTGCCCGAGGTCGGAACGATCACGCATTCGCGCGCGGGCACGATGCCCAGCCGCTCCGCGGCGCCCGGAAGGACTTCCCCGCCGACGGCCTGAGAAAGAAGGATCGATTCGTACTTCGCGTGATTGGTTTCGGTGAGGACGCGCGGAGCGAGCGATACGTAGGAGACGCCTTTTTCGCGAAGAAGTTTTTTCAGGTTTTCGGCGTGGTAACCGCCGGCCACGAGAACCGCCGACGATTCGCGCTCGTCGTCCATCTTTCGGAACGCCCGCTCGAGAAATGCTTCGTCGCGAGCGGTCGTGAGCCGGTAGAAGCGCCTCGCCTTCTCCAAAGTGGGCGCGTAGACCGGTTCGAGGAAAACGGCGGCTTCGGGGGACACGCCCGTGTCCATAAGCTTCCGGTTGAGGAAGCCGGCGACGGCTCCGGCGTCGTACGAGAGGGGGTCGCGCTCGATGCGCGCGACTTCACGCGAAGCGGCCGTCAGCGAGAATACCGACCGGAGCGTCTCCTGCGCGGCCGCGGCACGGACGAGCCGCTTCTCGTCCGGCGTCGAGGCGAGAGCGGAGTAAAGCGCTTCCTCGAGGCGCTCGCGCTCGAGAAGAACGGCGGCCGCGTCCAAACGGGCCGCGGCTTTCAGGTAATCAGCGTAACGGAAAAGATTCGGATACGCGGCGCGGTCCTTTATTTTTTCCTCGAGAAGCGCGTAGAACGCGTTTTCCGGGGCGCGGGCGGTCGCGTCGAGACGAGACGGCGCACGCTCGCGCAAGGCCGACGCGAGAAGTTCCTTTTGGTCCTCTGCGCCGAGCGAGGCGGCCGCCCTCGCCTGCTCCTGGCCCGCCTTCGCGAAATCGATCTTCGACTCCGCAGTCTTGATCGAACGCAGAGACGCGAGTGCTGGGAAATCGGACGGGACGACGCCGAGGTCTTCGGCGTCCGCGAAGAGCGCGTCGAGGTAATCGGTGAGCGCCAGACCGCTCGAAACGAAGGCCCGACGACGCTCGTCGAAAGCCAGAAGCTCGGGGCTATACAGGCGGGGTTTAAGCGTTGCGAGCGCGCGGTCCACCGCCTCGGTCCAGCTCCGGACCGCCGGGGAAGCTTCCTTTATAGACCGGTAGAGCGCGAGGCTTTCGGCGTAGAGCGCTTTATCCTCGACGCCCCAGAGCCGCGCGTCGCGCGAGGAAGTCAGATCGAAATAGTCGGCTCCCTGGAGATGGCCTTTGGCCAGAAATTCCTTGGCGATGCGCTCACGCGCGGCCGGAGTCCCGAGGGTACGGAGTGCCGCAAGCGAGTCGTCTCCGGCGCCGCCTTCCAAGAATATCCAGCGGGCGGCCCCCGACGCCGCGATCGATTCGAGAAGCCGCGCGATGTTTTTCTGGGCAGATTCGTTGACGTGCGCGTCCTGAACGAGTATCAGGGTCTTGCGAGCGCCGGGCGCGCGGTAACTCTCCTCTACGACAGCGACCGCTGCTGGAAAATTGAGACTCGGCGGGGCCCCAGCGAAAACGGCGCGTAGCTCGGACGCCGCGGACGCCGC
>Ga0163144_10003246_pt1 | contig 37090 bp, 38 predicted proteins | sample OliLak19BULKMAT1_FD_123175 | JGI IMG/M metagenome (GOLD analysis project Ga0163144, IMG submission 123175) | Freshwater microbial mat bacterial communities from Lake Vanda, McMurdo Dry Valleys, Antarctica - Oligotrophic Lake LV.19.BULKMAT1 | ecosystem: Environmental > Aquatic > Freshwater >...
GATCCCTTCCATGAATCTCCATCTCTCTAATTTCAATCATGAAATCAGAGAACCAGAAGACCCGTTAAGGGGACATTTTCGCCAGGAAATAACTAGGGGACAAAATCGCGGGGAAAAAACAGCCGGCCGAGAATCATTAGCTTTATCCGTCAAAAAAACCGATACAGCTGGCGCGATGCTCGCAACCGGCTTGTACACGCTTTCACTCCTCGTGCTCTTCGTGACGAGCCCAAGTACGTTCGCACAAGCGCCCGACCTAATACTTCGCCCGCGACAAGCGTGCTCTTTACATTCGAACCAACGCCTTCGGCTACTGCTGGAGGAAGATGCGAAAGTACCCGTCCTCTACAAGTACGGCGGGAAACGGGAATCTTTGCCGATAGCGCTCCCAAAAGTTTCCCGGCCTGGGTTCGATTCTCCAATGGCGACCCGAGCGGCGCGCTGAAGCACGACCTGGAAAGTGATGTTCGCGGCATGGCGATTAAGCTCATGGGCGTCGAGGGCGCAGCCTCCGGCAGCCAGGACTTCGTCATGATCACGAGTAAGGAATTTTTTTCACGCGACGGCGCGGATTACCTTAAGCTTCATCGGGCTCTCATGGGAAACGCGATCTCGATCCCGTTCTATTTCGCGACTCATCCTAAAAATATCGCTATCGTGCTGAGGGGCCGTCAAAAGCTCACCAGCCCGCTTGCCGGGAAGTACTTCTCGGCCGTCCCTTATAAACTTGGACCGCGAACTATGAAGTTCAAAGTCATGCCATGCGCGGACAATGCGGCGGGCGAGACGCTTCCGTCGCCCGACGTCGTTTCGAACTACCTACGACATCGTCTGGTATCGCGCCTGACGCGGGCTTCGGCTTGCTTTCATTTCTATCTTCAGCCCAATCAAGAGCCCGACGATCAGCGGGTTGAGGATCCTCGGATCGCATGGGATGAGGAAAGGTCCCCTTACATTCAAGTCGCGACTCTACGGATTCCACAGCAGACGGGAATCGACTCTCGCCCGCAGCTTAACTTTTGCGAAAACCTCAGCATGAACCCATGGCACACGCGCTCGGAGACCCGCCCGATGGGACAGATCAATCGGATGCGCGCCCGAATTTACACGGCGATTTCGGAGTTTCGACATTCCCGGAACCAAATTCCGGTTCTCGAGCCGGTTTCGCATACGCCGTGCGTGGGGCCGACCGCGGGTCTTTGCATGGCCCCGCGATAACTTTCGTTTGCGCCCCGGCCAAGTCGTCACGGGACAGGCGACGAAATCCATTCCGACCTTCGCGATCAAGGCCAGTGTGCTTATCAGGATCCCCGGACGAATGGCCGACATAACGAACGGAAATGGATCGAGCTTCATCATGTGCGGCCGAGAAGCCGGGGCGGGACACATTCAGTTCGGAATTTAAGAACTTTGTGTTCAGCCCATCATCGATTGCTGCATTTTGGGGATCCGCGCGATGCGGGATTGCGCTTTAGTCGGCCAATAGGGATTTATCGGCGGCATTTTGAATCAGTTAAAACACACAGACACCGAAAGAGTATTGACGGCGACTCGACTCGACTAAAGCCGAAAGATGGAATCCCCGGCCCGAATCACGCCATCGCGAAGGACCGCGCCGTAAACGCCGACGCAACCTTTGCGCTTGGAGCCGACGGTCTTGAGGACCCCGGGATTCGGGGCCGCGTCCCTAGGTTCGAGGTTGATGATCGTGCATCGCGTGTCGCGGCTCGTGACGGAAAGTTCGACCTGGTCACCCACCTGAACGCGCATGCCAACCAGTGAGTCTTCGAAATAAGGAGTCGCATCCAACCAATCGACAAGGAGATTCGGTCGGAAACGGAGCGGATCGAGCTTGAGTCCGGCGTCCTGGGAAAGCGACTCGATGCTCTTCAAGCCCAAAATCGAAACCGGCGCGGCGTCGGGTTGGCCGCGTTCCGAGAATCGAAGCGAGAAGGTGCGCTTCCAGCGCTTTTGAAGGCTATCGAGAAACCCGGGATCGTCGACCGGGTGTTCCGTGCCTTCCGGCGTTCGCACCGTGACTTGGTAATGGCGGATGTCGGGGAAGGGGGTATTGGATGCGGGCTGATCATTGAATCGAGGCTGGAACAAGATCATCTCCGCCACTTCGCGTGCGGTCAGCCAAGGGAAGTTCGCGCTTTTGGCGGGGTCCACGAACGCATAAACACGGTCGCCGGTCAGCCCGCCCGCGTGCACCCGCACCTCGGAAAGAGATTCTCCCCGCATACTTTTGACGGGGAAGCGGTGAACTTGAGTGATGGTTCCAATCTTGACGGCGGTCTTTGTCACGAGGCTCCTCCACCGAGGAAGTTTTCGAGCTCTTCCCATCGCGCCATCTTCGCCATGAGCGATCCCTGAAGGTCTTTTTCTTCAGATCCAAGCTTCTGAGACTTTTCCTTGTCCTGGTAGGTGGCGGAATCGCCCAACTCTCGGTGAACTTCGCCGATACGCCGATCGATTTTCGCGATTTCACTCTCGATGGTCTCGCGTTCCTTTTGCCAGGCGCGTCTCTGATTATTTGACGGCCCTGGACCCTCGCTGACGGGGTCATTCGAAGGGTCGGGCGCGCTCGGAGCAGAGGTAGATTGGTTCGGAGCCGTGGTTTTGTTTGGAGCGGTAACTTTGCTTGGCGAGGCGAGTTTGCCGGAAGCGGACGCTTGCTTTGCGGCGGCTTTGAGCGATTTTCCCGGTCGACCGGCCTTCGCCGCCTCGTGAGCGCGTTCTTCGAGCTTGGCGAGGTAGTCATCGTAAGTGCCGATCCAGTGCACGAGTTCGGAGGCGTTTTCGTGCGGCACGATTTCGAGCACGCTGGTCACGAGCGGCGAGACAAAATCGCGATCGTGGGAAACCAAGCAGAGGGTACCTTCGTAGCCTTGCAGCGCCTCGAGCAGCACGCTTTTGGATTCGATATCCAAATGGTTGGTCGGCTCGTCGAGCAGCAAGAAGTTCGACGGCGACAATAGGAGTTTGGCCAACGCCACCCGCGCTTTTTCGCCGCCCGAAAGAATCCCGCATTTTTTGTGAACCGCATCGCCCGTGAACAGAAAAGCGCCCGCGATCGCGCGAATGCGGGCGATCGGCATGTCGGGCGCGAGATCTTCGAGCTCCTGCGTGATCGATTTCGCGAGATTGAGTTTATCCGCCTGATGCTGGGCATAGAACCCGACTTGCACAAGATGCCCCGGTTTCACGAGTCCCTCGGTGGCTTCGAGTTCGCCGGCGATCAGTTTGAGAAGCGTGGTCTTGCCCGCGCCGTTTCGGCCGACGATCGCGACCCGACTCCCGCGCTGCAGGACCCAATCGAGCCCTTTGAAGACGGTTTTTTTCCCGTACGACAAACCTGCCTTTTTCAAGGTCATGACTTCGCGGCCGCTATGGGGAGCTGGCGGAAAACGGAAGCGCACGCTCTCGCGCGCTTCGGGGGCGTCGACGAGGTCCATGCGATCGATCTCTTTGAGTTTGCTCTGCGCCTGGCGCGCCTTGGTCGCCTTCGCGCCGAAGCGGTCGACGAACTTGTGGATCTCCGCGATCCGTGCCTGCTGGCTCTCGTAGCGCGCGGACTGCTGCTTGAGACGCTCCACTTTCTGCAGTTCCCACGCGTCCAGATTGCCGTTGTAGTGCCAGAGTTTACGCACGTCGATCTCGAGCACTTCATTGGCGAGTCGGTTCAAAAAGGCGCGGTCGTGGCTGATGACGAGCATCGCGCCCCGGTAGTTCATGAGAAATTCTTCGAGCCACAGCAGTGACTCGAGATCCAGGTGGTTGGTCGGTTCGTCGAGCAATAGGAGTTCGGGCTCAAGTAGGAGAATGCGCGAAAGCGCGACGCGCATGAGCCAGCCGCCGCTGAACTCCGAAAGAGACCGTTGGAAGTCGGTGAGCGCGAATCCCATGCCGGTCAGAATTTCCTTGGCGCGCGCCTCGAGCCGGGCTTCGTCGAGGTCCTCGACGGACTCGAGGATCATGCCGTAACGTTCGAGATCCTCGGGGTCGATATTTTCGCCGAGCCGGGCGAGGCGCTCTTCGAGTTCGGCGCGGGATGCGATCAGCTCTTCGCGCCGACCGTCGAGACGCATGACTTCCGAAAGCACGCTGCGACCTTCGAATCGGGGAACTTCCTGAGCCAGATGGCCGATCCTCAATTTGCCGGAACGGGCGACTTCACCTGAGTCCGGGTGTTCCTCGTCCATCAAGAGTTTGAAAATCGTCGATTTTCCAGCGCCGTTGGGTCCGATCAGTGCCACGCGCGATCGGGGACCGAAGTGAGCTTCCGCGCCTTCGAACAGGATTTTGGAACCGTATTGTTTGGAGAGGTTTTTAATCGAAAGCACGAAGCACCCGGAGCATGGGTAAGCACTAACATACCCGTTGTCTTGGGCTCAATTCCTGAGTAGTCATGTTGCCCATGCAAGCCATAACTTTCGACGATGTTCTGCTGGTCCCGGCCTACAACCATTACGAATCGCGCCGGCACGTCGATGTTTCGGTCAAAGACCGGGGCGGGAAGCTCTCGCTGGGGCTGCCCGTCATGACGGCTAATATGGATTCCGTCACCGAGAGCGCGATGGCCAACTTCATCGGCGAAAAGGGCGGTATCGGTGTTCTTCACCGCTTCATGTCGATAGAACGCAATATCGAAGAATTCAAGAAGTGCCGCACTCAGGTGTTCGTATCCGTCGGTTGCTCGGACAAGGACATCGAGCGGGCCGTCGCCCTCCGGGATGCCGGCGCGAATTATTTCTGCGTCGACGTCGCGCATGCCCACGCCAAGTATGTCGGCCGCACTTTGAAGCAGCTCCGGGACGTATTACCTGACGCCTGCATCATGGGCGGCAACGTCGCGACCTACGCGGGCGCGGATTATCTGGCGAGCTGCGGGGCCGACATCATTAAGGTCGGAATCGGCGGCGGGTCGGTTTGCAGTACCCGGATCAAGACCGGTTTCGGCATTCCGATGATCACGTCGATTCAGGAATGTGTTCGCGTTGACCGCTCGATCGTTGCCGACGGAGGAATTCGCACGCCCGGAGATATCGTGAAGGCGCTCGCCTTCGGCGCGGATTTCGTCATGCTCGGCGGGATGTTCGCCGGCACGAGCCCGACGCCAGGCACCGTGATTACAAAGTCCGATGGCCGCCAAGTCAAAGCTTACCGAGGAATGGCGTCCCGCGAAGCGCAGGAAGATTACATGGGTGTGATGGCGGATTGGAAAACCGCTGAAGGCGTCCAAACCGAAGTACCCTACCGCGAGGACGAAGAAGCGATCATCTCCGACATCGTCGGCGGACTCCGCTCGGGGCTGACCTATGGCGGTTCATCGACGATTCGCGAGCTGCAACGAAAACTGAATTACGTCACCGTCACGCAGGCCGGCCGCATTGAAAGCTTGCCGCACAAAACGCTCGAGCCGAGAACCTGACCGGGGATCCAATAGGGCTGAAGAGCACTTCTACTTCGTTGAATCCATTCAATAATTTTTAGCTGCGCAGTCTTAACACATTGCGTCACGCATGACTGTAGAGTGTTAGAACGTAGGTTCGAACGTTGAACGTTGAAGGGGACACCATGACAATTCGAGGCAAGAATTTCGTTCTGATCGCGACCATGGGCGTAGCTTTGATGCTGACCATTGCTCGCGCGGATTCCGGAATCGGCGACGCCGTTGAATCGGAAGCGCCTTCGCAGGACAGTGTCATCAAGCAACTGATCTGCAAGTCGAGCGCGGGCTCGAGCGCGCCGGCGCCTGACACGTTGACGTCAGAAGAAAAAATGAGCTGCGAGCTTCAAGCTTTTGATTGGCGGCGCGATTTCCTCGCGCGAATGCTTTCCAGCCCGATGGCAGGACAAAAAGTGCTTACGGCCCAACGATCGGTGCGGGACCCCGTGGCGCGACTCAAGTCGGACACTCACTTCGCCGCGACTTCGCAAATCAATCGCTCGCCGGCGGTCAGCCCGGGCAGCGTGATCATCATCGCGGAATAAGCGGATCCATCACGCGCCTCCAGAGCGGCGGAATCCACGCAAGCCACATCATCGCGGAGTAGCCGGCCGGAAGGCGAGGTGACTTCTGATGAATGTCGAGGGTCTCATACGGTTTGAGCGGAAACATATGGTGGTTCGCGTGACGCCCCAGATTGAACGTGAACCAGTTGCTCGCGCGTCGATCCGTGTCCCACGAATGCATCTCCGTTTGCGCCTCGTAGGCCGCGCCCTTCGGCTTTCTTTCAAGGCCGTAGTGTTCGACGTAATTGATGGTCTCTAAAAGGAGGACCGCGATCAGGCTTTGTCCGAGAAAAAAGAGCACGCCTTCCGTTCCCACCGCCGCCCCGATCAGCGCGACTCCCGCGAGCTGAACGCCAGCATAGAGCAGCGTGCGATTGGCGCGGGGATCCCAGATGGAACAATTCCTCGCGCGCGCCCGCCGTGATTCGATTTCCCAGGCTTTTTTCCAGACCCCGATCATCGAGCGCGGATAAAAGGCATAGACGCTCATACCTCGCGGAGCGGTCGCCGGATCGTCCGGCGTCGCGACCGACTTATGATGGCCGAAAACATGTTCCACGCGAAAATGCATGTAGCTCACCGTCCCGAGTACCGCGACGCCGAAAGCGCGCTGCCAACGCTTGAGTCGGTGCACAAGTTCGTGGCCGGCGGTAATCCCGATCGCGCCGCCCGTGAGTCCCGTCGACAAGGTCAGCCCCGCGAGTTCCCACGGCGAGTATTCAGCCTGAAGAATCCCAAGAAGTCCCAGGCCCACCATCAGCATCTGAATCGGAACGTAAATCAACGGAAGCGCGGTGGCCAAGGCATTGGGCGCGGGCGTTGTCCGCGGCTTTCGGTCGCCGAGGAGATTGTCGATGATCGGGTGGGCGACCAGGACTAAAAATACGGGCAACCAGACCCACGCGCCTCGATAGGCGGTGGCCGCAATGACGACGAATGGAATGATGAAGGAGTGAAGATGAAGAAGGACGCCCATGATAAATATTTACCTGAGCGTCATCCTCATCGCGACATTTACTTGCTAGCGGTGACGAAGCGCGGCCTGGACCGCTTTGAAAGCGTTGATATTGCCGTAACCGTATACGTTATTGGGAACATCCTGGCCGCGGAGTCCACCGCAGTTCTGACTCGAAGTTTTCGGATCCGCCGTTTTACGGATGATCGCGGCCGTCTCCTCAACCTTGCCGACCAAGGCCGGATTGGCGGACCACATCAGAGCCACTAAACCCGCGACGTGCGGGCCGGCCATCGAGGTGCCGCTCCAATCGGTGCTCTCATACCGACCGCCGGGAACGGTCGATAAAACCGATACGCCGGGTGCCGCGACGTCCGGACCCGCGCCCCCGTCCAAAACCGACGGGCCTCGGCTCGAGAAGCTGGCGATGGTACCCGTGCGATGATCCATGGCGCCGACCGAGAAAGTGGAATCCGTCCAAGTCGCCGGTTGGTCACCGATGGTTTTGCAGGCGGAGCCTTCATTGCCGGCGGAGACCACGACCATCATGCCGGCCTTTTGAAGTGCTTCCAGTGCGGGACCGAATTCCTTGCCCTGACAACCTTCACTCGTCGGGCAACCCCAGGAGTTGTTCATCACATGGGGAGCGAGGTCCGAGCGCCCGTCACGCGCGGGATTTCCCCCGGCCGGATAAGGGGCGAGAAAGAATTCAAAGCACTCGAGATAGGTGGTCGGACGCCCGACGCCTTGATCCATATTGTGGCAGGCAACCCACTGGGCCTCCGGAGCCATTCCGGTGATCGAACCTTTGCCGTCGTTCCCAACCATCGTGCCCATCGTGTGCGTGCCGTGTCGATCATCATCGCAGGGATTGGCGGCGTTGAAGCCGCAAGGATTGCGTCCACCCGCGATCGGTTTGTGAATGGAGTCGTGCCAGCTGAACTTGTGATCCGGCGCCTGCGCGCCGTTGTAACCGCGGTACTGTTTAAGCAGCGCCGGATGGTCCCAATCGACTCCGGTATCTTGCCCGGCGACGACGATACCTTTGCCGGAAAAGCCGAGTTCCTTCCAGACGCGGGGCGCGCCGGAAGCCGTGATGTTCGCGGCCACTCCCAGCGGCGCGTTCGCCGTGCGGCCGGTGATCGCACCTTCGGGTAGTTCGTTTTTGATCATCGGATTGCCGATCAGCCGACGAACGTCGTCGCGGGACGCGATTTCGCGCATCAGCGAGTCCGTCGCGTCGTCGAGGGCGACGGCGTTGATGATGTAAAAACTTTGATGCGTGATCCCTCGCGCGCTCAGCCACTGGCGAAGGTCGCGCTGGCTGCGTTCCGCGGTGCTCGTCAATGCTTCGTAGACGAAGCGGCCCTTTTCGAGTTTCGTGTCGAGCGTCCGGGCGGCCGTGAGATCCGCCTTTTCGTTCATGATCACCAAGACGGAGGAGCCCGCGAGTTTGACGGACGCATCGATCTTGCTTTCGGGATCCAGTGAAGCGGGGGCGTTTTGGATTACGAAATTGGCCGCGATAACGGCGAGCGACAGAGTGAGGACGGTCATGGACTTCTTCATGCGATTCCTTTTGCGTTTGAAAATCAGTAAAACTTTTTAAGGTCTAATCCGGTGTATAGCGAAGCCACTTCCTTTTCATAGCCGTTGAACATGAGAGTTGGGATCTTCTTGGGAAAAAAACTTCCATCCAGCGTTCTTTCACTCGCCTGCGACCAGCGCGGATGGTCAACGCCGGGATTCACGTTCGCGTAAAAGCCGTATTCGGCCGGCGCGAGTTCGTTCCACAGCGTTTTAGGTTCGGTGCTCGTGAACTCGAGCTTGACGATCGATTTGATGCTTTTGAATCCATACTTCCAGGGCACGACGAGGCGAATCGGCGCGCCGTTCTGGCGAGGCAGCGGCTTTCCATAGAGTCCGGTCGCGAGCAAGGTGAGGGGGTGCCGAGCTTCGGCGAGCGTCAGCCCTTCCGTGTAGGGCCACGGGTATTGCGGTTGGCGTGTGATGTTCGGCATCGCCGCTTTGTCCATGAACGACGTCATTCGCACGTACTTGGCTTCTGGCTTCGGTCGGGCGAGATCAATGAGTTTCGAAAGCTGAAAACCCGTCCACGGAACCACCATGGACCAGGCCTCGACGCAGCGAAAACGGTAGATCCGCTCCTCGGTGCCCATCATTTTCGTGAGTTCCGGGAGTTCCCAGGTTTTTGGATTCGCGCAAAGTCCGCTAACTTCCATTTTCCAGGGCCCGACGGTCCAGGCTTCAACTTTCTTTTTGACTTCGTCTTTGTCTAAGCTGAACTCGTAGAAATTATTGTAGCTCGTGGCGTACTTCTCGTCGGTCACCGGTCGGTCGACCGGCGGCGTTTTGAAAGCGTCGGCCAGCGCAGACCACGGACCGACGGAAGCATGCAACATGCCAATCGACAGTCCCGCGCGCCGGAGGAATTCTCGGCGGCCGTGGTAAACGGATTCTGGCGTGACTTCGAGATGATTTTCGATATCCTATCGTATCCAGAGTTCACTCCATGTCAAAGCACGTGTCTAAAATAAGCCGAGTCGCGCTGTTTTTACCGTTGGCCTACCTCGTCTTGCAGGCCGTGCAAGGCGATCTCGGCGTGCAACCGGCGAAGAAACTCAATCGCGAGCTGGGCACGATCGGCGTGCGCCTGCTTTTGTTGAATCTCTACCTCGGAATCGCGATTGCGCTCTGGAAGCCACTGCCCGTGCTGATTCGGCCGATCGCGCGCGAACGGCGATGGCTCGGCGTCGCCTGTTTCGCCTATCTCGTTTTACACGTTTCTTTCTACTTCATCGAAACGGCCGACCTCGAGCAAGCCATCCATCAGATGTATACCAAGCGTTATCTGATTTTCGGGACCCTGGCGTTTTCAATCATCGCGCTGCTCGCGGCGACGTCCAATAATTTTTCAGTCCGACGCCTGGGATTCAAGAAATGGAAACGAATTCACCGGACGGTTTATCTCGCCCTGACTCTCGCGTCGATCCACGTTCTCTCGATCGAGAAGGGCGATACGGTGATGGCGCTCATTTATTTCGTTCCGGTAGGAATTCTTGAGGGGTTCAGGCTGGCGCGGTCACTGTTGCACGCAAGGCGGGCGAAGACGGGAAGCGCTCACTGATCCGCGCTGCCGATGAGGTGGTTGGCTTCCTGTTCGAACTCACGAAGCTGCTGAAACTCGGTATCGTCCTGCGGCGTCTTCGCCGGCCGGACGCCCACGGCGCGCTTGGCTTTCCGAACCGCGGCGGCTTCCGCGGTCAGCACAGGCAGGGTTTGAATCTTTTTCTTCGGCCTTGAAGCCAATGTGCGCTCGCCATTCCTTTTCGAGGTGATTTTCAGTTCCGTGTAGTATTTCACGTAGTGGTTCATGACCCGAAACGGGTAATCCTGCGGCCAGACATCCTTACTTAGAGCGTAATCCACGTTGCGCTGACCCATATTGTAAGCCGCAAGATAAAGCTGGGCATGGGAGTCGAAACGCTCGCGAAGCCAAGCCAGGAAGGCCGCACCTATTTTGACGTTCGCTTCCGGGTCCAAGAGAGTTTTCTTGCCTCTCCACTTCACGCCCGCTTCGCGCGCCATCCAAGCGCCCGTGGTCGGAAGGATCTGCATGAGGCCTATTTCGCCGTGTCCGCCGAGAGTGACGGGGTTGAAGCTGCTTTCGCTTTCGATGACCGCCATCAGCAAGACCGGATCAAAATCATGTTTTTTCGCGGTCGCGAGAATCGTCTTGGCGAGAGTTTCGGCGTCTTTTTTATTACGCATCGGAAGCGATTGGCGAGTCCAGTCTTTGATGAATCGATCCAGGCGGCGGTGTTTCTCGCCTTGCCGAACCACGCTCGCTTGGTAGTACTTGCCCATGAGCTCTTGCGCGTGGTTCACGCGCATAGCCCGGGTCGGCTCCGGGGAGGGCTGGGTCGTGGTCGGTGATTTGGCTTCGACCGAAGTCGAAAGCAGCCCGATAGCGATTCCGATATGAAGGCCGCGGATCAGCTTCATTCAGTGAATACGTTGCAAAAGCGGGCCCGAGTGGGGAACGCCCCTTGGGCCGGGATACCCCAATGAAACTTACCCGTGTGTCTCGGCGGCCTCAGGAGCCGCCTGTACGATTGTCGAAATTTTATTCGGTCATCACTTTAAAGGCCTCAATCACATGGGGCGGAAGATCAATGAGATCACCGATCTTTTGGCGAAAGCGTCCGCCGATCCCGCCCCATTGGCCCTTCCGAACCACCTTGGCGTCGTTCGAATCCTTGGCGGATTCGAACGCGACTTCACCTTCGAAAACCACAATTTCACTTTCGCCGAGGAGCGCGTTGAAGACTCCCATGAAATCCGTCCCGCGAACGCCCATGACCGCCGAACCCGTGCGTACGATGAATCGATGTTTGCCGGCGGGCAGGGATTTTCGGGACAGAACTTTCCAGCGGGCGCTCCCTTGAAGTAGTTCGCCGGAATCCGCGTCGAGTTTCATCCGGGTGCCGGGCGTCAGCCGCACTTCGGTTCCGTTCGCCAAAATCTTCACATGCGCCGAGGAATTCACGCCCGAAGTGATGACGCCCGGCGCGGCGAGCGCTTGGCCCTGCTGCACGCTCTTTCCTTCGAAGAAGACTTCACCTTGAAGTTTCGTGATCTGGGCGAAATCCGCGCCTTCCGCGGACGAATAATTGAGGGAGCCTAAGAGGAGTGCCATCGCGAAAGAGGGTTTCATGATCCGAGAATAGACTGGTTCGTTCCGGCGCCGAAGTGATAAATCGAAGTAATGGGAACCCAGAAAATCGGCGTCGTGCTCATGAATCTCGGGACACCGGTGGGATCGGACCCGCGTTCCGTGCGTTCCTATTTGGCGCAGTTTCTCATGGATCCCTATGTGATCGACATCCCGTGGTTGATGCGCTGGATACTGGTTCATCTCCTGATTCTGCCCCGCCGGCCGAAAGTTTCCTCGCACGCCTATTCCCTGGTCTGGACCGAACGAGGGTCGCCGCTACGGTTTCATACAGCGGATCTGACCGAGAAAGTCCGGGCGGCCCTGGGAAACGATTACGCAGTCGAAATGGGGATGCGCTACGGCCAGCCCTCGATCGAATCGGCGCTCGAGAAGCTCGCGGCCGCGAACTGCCGCTCTCTGATCGCCATTCCGCTTTTTCCACAGTACAGCCTCGCCGCGACCGAATCCGCGGTGAGCGAGTTTCGGCGCGTCGCGGGCAAAGCTCTGCCCGATCGGCCTTCGGTGATCGTTCGGGACTTCTTCGACGATTCGCGGTTTTTGGCGGCCTTCGAAGCCACTTGCCGTGAGGAGCTCGAAAATAAAAAACCCGATTTCGTGCTCTTCAGCTTTCATGGTTTACCCGAGCGGCATGTGAAAAAAACGGATGCGACCCGAAGTCATTGTCTTTCGAGTGAGACGTGTTGCGCGGAGATGACGGAGAAAAATCGAAACTGCTACCGTGCCCAGTCCTATGCGACCGCCCGCGCCCTCGCCCAGCGGCTCGGTTTGGCGCCGGATAAGTTTGGCGTGAGTTTTCAATCGCGTCTCGGACGGACTCCCTGGATCAAGCCCTACACGGACCATTTGTATGACGAACTACCTCGCCGAGGAATTCGGCGGCTGCTCGTGGTTTCTCCATCATTCGTGGCGGATTGCCTGGAGACTCTCGAAGAGATCGAGATCCGAGGTCGGGAACAGTTCCTCAAGGCCGGAGGGACCGAACTCTGGCTGACGCCGTCTTTGAATTCCCGGGATGATTGGGCGCGCGCCGTGGCCGACTTCGTCCGGCAGCCACCCGCCGTTTACAAAAAGTAAAACGCGAGGAGCGCGACGAACGTTCCCGGCAACGCGGCGACGGCCAAGCCGCCCGGACTCACCCCGTTTTCGCCGAAGCTGTTCTTGAGAATTTCGTAGCCGGCGGGATTAGGTGCGTTCGCGATGAGAGTGAGGCCGCCGCCCGCGACGGCGCCCGAAACCAGGCTATATTTAAAAGTGGCGGTGACTTCCGGTATTTGCGCGGCCAAATAGGTCAGCGCGGCGTTATCGGTGAAGGCAGTCAAAAAGGCCGCGCCCACGAAGAGCGTGGTGTCGCTCAGCCCGGTTAGAAGCGGTTCCAGCCACCAGTTTTGAAATCCGCCCAAGACGACCAGCCCGGCGAGGAAAAACCCGACGAGTAGGGGGCCCCGTAATTGCAAATCGTCCTGGTGCGAGCGGGTGACCGCGGTGAGGCCGATATAGAAAAGGAAGATCGCGACAAAGACCGTCATGTGATGGGAAGTCAGGACGACCGCGGCGAGAAAAATCACGTGAAGCAAAATCAGCGGGAGCGGAACAACGCGTTCGGTTTTGTTCTGCTCAGTCGGTGACGGAAGGGCGACGGTCGCGATCTCGTTTCGGAAGGCCAGCGCAGTCCCGATTGCCGTGATCGCCATCGCGATCGCCGCTTTCCAGCCGAACTGCGTCAGCATAAACCACGAATCCCAGTTCCATTTTGCGGCGACCATCACCACGGGTGGTGCCGCGAAATGAGTCAGGGTACCCCCGATCGAAATGTTCACGAAAAGTGCACCCAAGGTCGCGTACTTAAGTCGCGTGGTGATATTTTTCCTAAAGAAATGCTGCCGGAGCAGAACCGCCGTCACCGTCATCGCCGCGGGCTCGGTGATCAGGCTACCGAGCAAGGGTCCGAAAAAGAGGGCGGCGACGAAGTAGGCCAGGCTTTCCTGAATGGGTAGACACTTCGCGAAAAGCTGAATTGTACGATCCGCTAATCGATGGATCGGCCGACTCCCGGCAATCGCCATGATCACGAAAACGAAAGCCGGCTCCGTGAAAGGTCGGGCTTCGAGATATCGGATCGCCTCGTTGGTACCGGAGTGGACGGCGATGAGCGCGATGAGGAGGGCCGCCCAGATTCCAAACACCACTTCGACTTCACCGAGGAGGTGAAGAATGCTTTCCCGGCCTGAACCCTTTTTGTAGCGATGGGAGAACTGGCGGATCCCCTGAACCGAGAACGTGTGCAGGATCGCCAAACCGAAGAGAAGCGTCGCGGCGATTTCGATCAAAGTCGGCTTCATTTCTGAACTTCATTATACACGGCGGGTACGCGCTGCTGGTCGGAATAAGGCGCCAATAATCATAAGTCTGACTACTGAAAACCCCAGTCTAGGAATAATTTAAGTTTCTTCTGCCCTCTGCGTAAGGTTTGTCTGGTCGCGGCTATTGCGCCGGGACGAAACAGACAAATAGATAAGTGGAGAAACCCATGTTTAAGAAAACCTTCGAACTGGCCCTGATTTCGGTGGCCTTGGTAGCCGCCTGGGTAGGCGTGGCAACCGCGGCCGAGCGTCCTTACGCCCGCGCGATTTATAACGCTGAACTGACCCGTTTCCAGATGGATCGCAATCTTGAGCTCGATGGCACGGTTCACAAGGGACGACTTCAGCTGGATCTCGTTCGCAACATCGCGACCGTGCAGCTTTTCAGCGGCTTCTACTGCCCTCCTGGACGCATCTGTGCCCAAGTGATGCCGGAACCCCGCGTCTACTCGGCTCGAATTGTTTCGATGAAAAAAGATCAGTGTGGCGGCACCCTGACGGTCGCTCGCCGCGATGATCGCCCACGGGACGGACTTGCCGTGCAAATCGAAATCACCGACAATACCACCAATAATTGCCGCACATTCATGGCGCTTCCCCCGACTCAAGTCGTCGTTAAAACGGCAACCCTTCGCGGCGGTGCCGGCACTCGCTCGGTCATGACCGGCGAAGCCCTTCGCGACTAGTTCTACGTATAAGCGCGTGGCTCTCGGAGTTCGAGCACGCGGCACAACCCGTCCTTGATTTCCCAACGGAGATCAAAGTCGAGGATCAGTGCCGCGTACTGGGAATCCGATTCGCCTGCCCCCGGTCGCCCCCCGGCCGGAGACAGCGCGCTTCCCCTCTGGTTCGCAGGTCTGGGGTCCAGCCCCAGCGTGAACTCGATTAATCGCCGGAGCCCGGGATATCCTCCCGGGCTCCGTTCTTTTTTCAAGACCTGCTCGAGCGCGAGCGCAGTGAATTCCACTTTCATCACCGGTGCCGGCGCTTCGGAGGCCCAAGCGCCCCGGGCCTCGGGAATTGAATCGGCGTAGGGCAAATAAGGCTTCACATCCAGGAGCGGAGTGCCGTCGAGCAAGTCGACCCCCGAGACTTCGATGCGAATCGAATCGTTCGCGGCGTGAACGCTTTCGAGCTTTACGCACGACAGTCCGATCGGATTGGGACGATGCGGTGACCGGGACGCCAGGACGCCGACCTTCTCGACGCCGCCCAGGCGCGGCGGCCGGACGAGCGGTTTCCAACGGGTCTTTTCGTCCAGAATCCCGTGAAAAACGTAAAGGAGCCAGAGATGGGAAAATTCCGAAAGTCCCCGCACCGACTCCCGCATCTCCGCAGAAGGTTCGAGCTCGAGCGTCGCCCGCGCATCGGGGACCAGGCCCGCTTGGCGGGGGATTCCGAACTTCTCTTTGTAGCAGGAGCGAACGATTCCGATCGGACGCAGCGTGATTTCGCCCGACACGGTTTAGCTTTGGAGGAGTGAGATGATCGATGCGCGCTCGCCGGCCGCTAGATGGGAAACGCTCTCGACGAATCGAACCGCGTTCAAGGCGAGATCGGCCGGCACCCCGGCATCCCAACGAATCTCTTCGTTTCCCTTGTACTGAAGTTTTTCCGATGTATCGGCCGCCACGATCTGACCGAAACGGGTTTTGAACCCGTCGCCGCCTTCGGCATAGTTGCCGAAAAACGCCAAGTTGAAGCGCACGATCTTGGAGTCGCGTGTGAGGTAAAAAATTTCGCAACCGTTGTCACCGTAAGACCAATGCGGTTCGCCGTCGGCGTCTTTCTTCAGCATATCGGGCGCGACCTTACTCATGCGGAGCGCCCCGAGTTCGACTTTGAAGTAACGCCGCACCTCTTCGCGAATCAAATCGGTTTCGCCTTCGAAATGCGCGCCCAAGACTTGCGGCGAGACATGGATGATCTTGGCGGTGAAGGAAACCGTCACGGGTGAGGCGGCATTCGGAAATTCTAACGACCCCTGGATGAGGGAGTCCGGGGTGGGCCAGCCCGTCTGGGCGCCGGTGAGCAGTCCGACGCCGGAAGCGGAAAGGTTGGCGATCAAGGAGTCGCGCTCCTGACCGTTCACGATGACTTTGCAGCGGAGGCGGTGCAGCGGTGAGAGTTGAATCCGCGCAGCGCGGGGAATTTTCAGGACGCCGGCTGCGGGCTTCGAGGGCGCCTTGAACTGCGGCGTAGAGGTGGCAGCTGGGGCTCCGCTTGCGGCTTTGGATTCTTTCGTAAATAGTCGGCTGAATAGGTTCATCTTGGTAGAGAGGGTAACATGGTGACTATTCTCTACCAAGATGACCACATCGTCGCTGTGCACAAGCCAGCCGGAATGGTGGTCCATCGATCCCGCGAATCACGGGACGCGGTGACCTGTCTGTCCGCCACGCGCGACCAGGTCGGTCGCCACGTGTTTCCGGTTCATCGGCTTGACCGGGGGACATCGGGAGTACTGGTTTTCGGCCTCACTTCCGAAATCGCGGCGGCCCTGCAGAAAAAATGGACCGACGGATCCACCTGTAAAACCTATTTTGCCCTCGTGAGGGGCTGGGCTCCGGAGGAAGGCAAAATCGACAAGCCGTTACTGGCGGTTTTGGACGACCCGGTCAGCCGCGGCGCCGTCACCGAATGGAAGTCTGTGGCGCAGTTCGAGCTGCCCATCGAAGTCGGAGCTTTTCCCACCACGAGGTGGAGCCTGCTTCGCGTCCGTCCCTTGACGGGCCGAAGACATCAGATCCGAAAGCATCTTCATTCGATTTCGCATCCCTTGCTCGGTGATTCGATTTACGGCGACGGGCGGCATAACCGGGCGGCTCGCGCGTTCCTCGGAGTTCATCGCCTTTTTTTAACAGCAAAGTCTCTGGAACTCGATCATCCCGTGCAGCCCCAAACCCGCCTCCGTCTCGAAGCGGATTGGGACGCTGATTTTTACCGGGCATTTTCGCTACTGGGCGTTAGAATTCCTGAAACATGACTGGCTTTGCATCAACTGGGCAGGTGGTTTTCGAGCGACTTTTTCCGCTGTACTCATTGGTGCTCATCGGATTCATTCTGGGTCGCGCGCTCGCGATCGACGCCGCGAGCGTCGCCAAAATTCTGATTTACTTCATCACGCCCGCCGTCATTTGGAGTGCCACCGCCACGCAAGGGCTTACGTGGTCCTGGATCGCGCTGCCTGTCGGCTTCTTCGCGATCTGCGTGACGGTTTGCCTGCTGGCGCTCATCGCGGGTCGAAAAATCTGGGGGCGGGATTCGCTTGCGAATCTCGCGGCTTTCGCGTCCGGGAACGGCAACAGCGGTTATTTCGGACTTCCCGTAAGTCTCGCATTGGTCGGAGATCGCGCGCTTGGGCCGGCGGTCATCTGCTCTTTCGGGTTCATTCTCTACGAAAATACGTTGGGCTACTTCGTCACCGCCCGCGGCCATCACTCGATCGGCGACAGTCTGCGAAAAGTCGCGAGACTCCCGGCCGTATATGCGTTCGTCATCGGTTGCGCGTGCCATGCCGTCGGCTGGCCGGGCCATCGCTTCCCGGCGATCGACGAGCTGATGCGTAATGTTCGCGGCACTTACAGCGTGCTCGGAATGATGATGATCGGGCTCGCGGCGGCCGGAGTCAGTGGGAAGGCGTTTCGCCAGGCGTTTGATGTCCGGTTCAACGCGTTCTGTCTCGCGTTCAAATTCATCGCGTGGCCCGTGATCGGACGAATCTGGGTGCTGCTCGACCGCACGGTGTTCAACCTGTTTGACGAACCCACCCGCGAAGTGATCGTCATTCTGAGCGCGATTCCGATGGCGGCCAATACCGTCGCGATCGCAGCGGCCCTCAATCTGCATCCCGAAAAAGCCGCGATCGCGGTGCTGGTCAGCACGATCGTCGTCCTCGGAGTGCTGCCGATCGCACTGGCGATGTCGGGGTTTTGAGCGGCGTGAAAAAATTCATATGGATCATGCTCGCGGTCATACTGGGGGGCGGGTGCGTTTATTTGTACACGCAGAGGAAGGTCACGCCGGTAGTTTGTTCGCCCCCCGACCGTCCCGCGCCTGTGCCCGCGGATGCGAAATGGGCCGGCGGCTGCGACGGGGGCTACTGGATCGAAGCGGGGCGCAAATCTGATCGCGGTTATTTCGTTCGAATCTTCAGCGCCACGTTCGGTAAAGTCGAGCAAGCCGATTGGTTCGAATGGACGCCGGACTGCAAAAACCAACCCTCAACGAAAACGGAGCTGCTCGAGCGCCTGAACTCCTTCGACGGCGGGATGGTTTGTCTCCGAGCGGATTCGGAAGTGGTGTGCTGTCTACGGCCCAAAAAAAAGAGGGAGAGGCCATAAGACCTCTCCCTCAAAGTCCGCAGTCAGAAGCTGAGGGCCTCCGACTGGGACTTACGTAAGATACTTGTCATCCCATCACCACCTTTCTTGCCCCCATGGAGCCTGCTCCTATTGTATCATCACGAATCGATGGGCAACAAACCGGGCCGTGTTCGCTTTTTCCAAGGACTCGAAATTACGAAAGATGTGGATTTCTGCGACCCGTCACTCAACCTCCTCGCGCACGCGCAGACCGTCGAACTGGAGATCGGGAGCCGGTGCGGCGGCCATGGGGAGTGCGGCCGGGATCGCCTCATCGTTCGCGCGGCGCCGGGCGCGGTTTCGCCGCTGACGCATGCGGAAAAAAAGCACCTCTCGTCCGAAGAGGTCGCACGAGGTTTTCGTCTGGGTTGTCAGTGCTGGCCGGAGCGAGATGATTTGGTGATCGAATGCGAGTTCGGAGTCTAAACTTTCACTTCCGAGATTTTCGCCCAGAAAGACTGCGGCAGATCGTCGCCTCCGACCATGAGGACGGGAACTTCGCCCGCCTTTCCTGTCTTCTCGCGCTTTAAGTCCGACGGGATCGTACCCACGCCGCCGAAACGCGAAATCCAAGCTTTGCGGACTTCGAGCGAGTTGCTGACCAGCACCTGGTTCATCTGGGGGTTCTTCACGTTCTGCACCTGCGAGCCGTATTCGAACGAGCTCATGACGGGAATCGACTTGCTCATGGGCCGATCCGACTTCTGAGTCTCGAGAATCTGCCAGCCGATGCGTTTCACGAACTTGTATTTCTTGCGGCCCGGCTCCCGCGAACTGAAAATGACGTCGAGATCGCGGCGTGCGAAGGACTCCTCGAGGGCGTTCAGATCTTGAACGTTGAACTCGAGCGTTCGCAGCGCCTCTTCGTGCAAAAGGGAATGCGCGATTTGGAGCGCGACGGGCATCAACCCCTCCAGCGCGCCGATCCGGACGTGGTTCAGAGTGGAGCCTTCGACGAGCTTCGAGAGTTCGACGCGAAAGTTCTTCAGCGACTGGCCATAAACCTCCGCGACGCGATACGCGACAGGGGTCCAAGCGGATCGTCGCCGAGCCTCTCGGTCGAGGAGTTTGATCTGCAGCTGTTCTTCAAGTTTGGAGACGATCCGTGAAAGCTGGGGCTGGCTGATCCCGACGTGCGAGGACGCGCCCGAAAGATTCGGGTAAGCGACGGCTCGGCTTAAAACGGAGAGCTCCCAGTTCAGGTATTCCACTTTACCCATTCCCTAATGAGTTCAAAGGTCTTGAGGTGGGTTATAGTCTTCGTGACGCTATGCGTCCAGCTCAAGTTTTTAATGCACTTGACCGAAATGATAAGGGTATGAAAACGCGACCTTGGCCTCTCGTATTCCTCGCAGGTTTTCAGCTGCTGGCGCCGTTCTTCAATGTGCTCTGGTGCGCCTACTTGATGAAGATATCGCCCAAGGCTTACGTGACCGCGCTCAACCACAGTTCAACCGCCCTGCAACTTGTTGAGTTTTATGCGCTCGGTCCCATCTCGGGTTTTGCGATCTACAAATGCCGGAGCTGGAGCTACCCGGTTTTCATCTCCGTTACGTTCTGGACGGTCTTTGAAAACTTCCGGAGCTGGCAACAGTTTCCGGAGATCATCGACCTGCCCGTTTTGATGGGCGCCTACGCCGTCAATATTCTGCTCGTCGGATACTTTCTGATCCCGGCGGTGCGCATGACTTACTTCAATCCCAAACTTCGCTGGTGGGAAAGCCAGCCGCGTTACGAGATTCATGTCGACGGTCAGGTCGGTGCGGGAGGCGAATCCCGAAGCTGTCACGTGGCAAATCTATCCGAAGGCGGCGTGTTCATCGAATCGGACAATCCGTTTCCCACGGGTCAGCTCGTGAATATCGATTTCAAATTTCTCGAGATTCCGTTTCATATGCAGGGACGGGTCGTTTATCGGAAGCCCGACGGGCGCGGCTGCGGAATTCAGTTCGCCACCACGCGCGAAATGAAGCGGAAGCTTCGTCGCTTCATCAAGGGTCTCCATGTACTGGGGATCGAACGCACGCTTCGGCACGCGCCTTGGACGACGGAACTCGCGCATTGGGCCAAAGGCTTGTTCACGAGCGGTAAAGGCCTGGTTCCCGAGCTATCCCGCGGGCCGGCTCCGAAGCTGGCGCTGGTCGCGCCATCCGCCTCAGAAGAAGCCAAAAAGCGCACGGCTTGATCGCCTATTTCGCGTCCAGGTAGAACCGGACGCCGATTCCGCCTTCGAGTATCGTGAAGTTGCCGGGTGCGATCCCGATTGCCGGCGCGAGTTCAAAGAAGAGTCCGATGGGTTGGTCCTCCGGCATCCACTCAATGCCGATCGGCAGGCGGAGCGCCACGCCGGTCGAGGATTCAAAGTCGATGATTCCGGTGCGCGCGTTCCGATTGGAAATGGTCGAGAAATAAGTCATCGCGCCCAATCCCAGATAGGGCTTGAGACGCTTCGCGAGATCGCTGTATCGCCCAACAAGGCCGGGGAAATGCCAGATATGGTCGACGTACCCGAGAAGGTAGCCGCGAAACGAATACGAAAAACCCGCGTCCCACGCACGAGTCGGGGTCACCCAGTATTTGCCGGTCAATCCCGTCGGTTCACCTAAAATAATCCCGAGCGCCTTGGGATGATCTTCCCAATCGATTTGGCCCGCGTGGGCGGGCCTCCCCAGCGCGGCAAGTATGAGGAAAGTACCAAACCACCCGAGAAGTCGCTTTCGATTTTTCATCGTCTGGTCCAGTCTAGCTCGGATTCACCGGCTCGCATACGATCTCAGTCGCTCGATCCGTTCCAGTACCGGTGGGTGCGTGTAGTCGAAGATGACCTTGAGCGGGTGAGGCGTGAGATTCGAAAGATGTTCATCGCTCATTTTGCGCAGCGCACTCGCGAGATCCGACGGGTTGCCCCAAGTTTTCGCGGCGAACGCGTCCGCTTCGTATTCGTGCTTACGCGAAAGCGCCATCGTGAAGGGCGAAATGAGACGTGAGATCGGCGACCACGCGATCATGAGCAGGATCAGGCTGGCGTAGGTGGAAGTTTCCGAAATTCCGAACGCCTCAAACAACGCGCTCGAGTTCAAGCCGCGTGAAAGCAGGAAGAACGTCGCGCCGCTCGCCAGGATCGAAAGCCCGATCGTGCGTGGGATATGCCCGAGCCGGAAATGCCCGATCTCATGAGCCAGCACGGCCAGGAGTTCGTTTTGAGTTTGTTTCTGAATCAGAGTATCAAAAAGCACGAGCCGCCGCGTTTTTCCGAATCCGATGAAGAATGCGTTCGCCTTGCTCGACCGTTTGGAACCGTCCATCGAGAAAACGCCGCCGACCTTGAACTCGTAACGCCGGGTCATCGCCTGGATGGCTTCAAACAGCGGACCCGTTGAGATCGGTTCTATCTTGTTGAAGATCGGAAGAATCCAGGTCGGCGCAATGAAGGTGAGGAGGAGTTCAAAAGCGACGACGGCGAGCCAGGCCCCAAGCCAGCCCCCCGGTCCGAACTGATTGAAAAACGCGCAGATCCCGAGAAAAACCGCGCCACCGAGCACCGCGCCGAGCCCGAGACCCTTGATGCGGTCCAGAATGAAGGTACGTTTCGTCGTGCGGTTGAAACCGTATTTTTCTTCGAGCCAGAACGTTCCGAGCCACGAGAAGGGCAGGGACAGAAACGTCCGCGCCAGCCCGAGCATTCCCGCGAAAGCGATCGCCGTGGCCCATACGGGCCAGCCCAGGCCGCGCGCGGTGAGGTCCGCCCAACCTAGGATCCCTTGGCCTGGGTCATCGCGGTAAAAAAGCAGCGCCCCGATCAGCACCCAATCTAAAACCATGCGAGCGAACCCGAGCTTGAGCTGATCCGTCATGTAGGCCGAGGTCTTTTTCGAGGTCTCGTCACCCGGTCGGCGGCCGAACTCCGCCTCCGCGCGCAGACGGAGGCGTTCCGGCGCGCCACCGCGCGCGTAACGAAGGCTGAGCCAATCGGCGGCGAGATCCAGGGCGTGTATGAAAGTAAAAGCGGCGAAGAGAAGGGTGGCGAGCATCGACTCAGTTTAGACAGGTGGGGTAAAATATCAATCCGCGGGATTAGACTCCGGGACCCGTTTTGGGGCAGTTGATCCCCAGCTGGGTTTCGTCCGTCGCGTCGCCCGTTCGGCGGGCTTCCACGCCGGGAACCTCGTCCGTCCGTCCAACCGCCGAATTGTAATCCCGCCGGTCCAAATTGACTCGCAAGTCGGCCGTGGCGGCGTCATCCACCACATTGGGTCCGACGACGCTCGCTTCCGTCAGCCCCTCCGTCGCACGGACGGGATCGGTGACGATCAACCCGGCATCGGCGCCTCGGGCCTCGGTCGCGAGACCTTGCGCGGCGTCGCCAAGCTTACCCGCTGCAGTCATGCGTTCGGTGGCCCCGGCGGCGCGACGGATTGCAGATACTGCCGCCGCATCGCTGGCCGCGCCTCGGAAAATCTGGGTCGCCCCGCGGCCCGTGGCTTTCGTTCCGGCCACGATCCCGTCGGCCCACTGCAAGCCGATCTTGTCGCCTTCGTCAAACATGCGCATCAGGCCTCGGCCGGTGGCAGCCAAACCTCGGACCGCGGCCGCTCCCGTGTTGGAAGCGACGAGCGCGACCGCTCTGGCCGCGCCTTCGGTCCTGCCGAAGTTTCGGACGCCCTTGTAATAAGCAGTCGTCCGGCTGAGGACGTTGTTGCCGCTTCGGGCAATCTGGGCATCGCGGCTCCGCTGCAGATAGGTTTTACCCACCGCTCGGAATTCGCGGTTTTTAGCCAGAAGCGAGGTGGTCCGTTCGTATCCGGCCCGTGCGACTCTTGCTACGTTGCGAGCGCCGCGGCCGGCAGCGGCCGTCACGCGCGTGAGTCCGGGAAGGGCGGTTTTCATCGCTGCAGAAGCGGCCGATGCCTGGCTGGCAAGCCGTCCACCGCCGCGAGCGAGGCCCGCGACAAATCGAGATTTGAACGCGGCTTGGACCAGTCCTGTCCCACGAACAATCCCGAAGGCGAAACCGAGACCGGTGAACTGGGCGACGAGCCATGGGGCACCGGCGCAGAGGGCCTGGGTTTTTTCGCCGCAAGTGGCGCAGCTCCAACTCGTAGACGTGCTGTGTTCGCACTCGGAAACGAACGGAACGGATTTCCACTTGTCACAGGTCATGTGTGTCATGCCCATGTCCATGAAAGCGGCCAAACCATCGCTGATCTTGGTGATGAGTCCTTTGCCTTTGTCCGCGCGAACCTGAGCCAGCTCCGCGGTGCTCATGCGACTAAGGAAATGTCCGGAGTCCGCGGCTTTGGTTTCCGCGGGCGCCGAACCTCTGAAGAGCGACCGAACCCCGTTGAAGGCCATCACCGGAAGATCAACGAAGAGACCTTTGATGTTGAAAACCAAGCCGTCCAAGAATCCCTTGGCCGCGTTCAAGACGCAGCTCACGCCAGCACCCGCGCGAGGCGTGCTGCTGCAGCCTTCGGAGGTGTTGAAAGGAAACGGGGCGACAGTCTTCAACGCGCATTTCAAAGTGTCTTTATTGAAACATCCGGGCATGAAGCTGCTTTTAGTGTGACCAGCGGGGCAGGAATTGGCGTTCGGATCGGAACCGCCGGCCGCCTCGTTGATGAGCGCGAGGGTGCCGGCCGCTTGGGTCGTGCCTTCCGGAAGCGTGGTCGGGGCCTGTCCGCAGTTGCCACCCGGGCAGTCGCGTCCCGCTTGCTGCGCGAGCACGTCATCGACAAGTTCGCTTTCCCGAATGCAAGCCGCGGTATAAATATCGAACCGCGAGCGAACGCGGTCGTAGTTGCCGCAATGAACGGCTTCGACGCCGGTCGCGGTCTGTATCAACTCTTTATTCGTGACCGCGCTCTGCAAGAGCGGGAATCGAGTTGAGTCATCGCATGAAGCTTTGGAAGGATCACAAGCGGCCCGATCTACCGTCGTGCAAGCGGCGTTGAAGTCGTTCAGCATCTCCTGGCCGATCTGGCCTAAAGTTGCGGCGTCTTGGGCCGTGCATTTTCCGGCATCTTTGCGAGCTTTGATCCCGGCCACTCCCGCTGGTGGCGCAGTTACGCGGCGGGCTTGTATCCTATCCGCGAAAGTCGCAGTCGGAGCCAGCATCGTCGCGATCAGAAGGAGACTGACGAATTTTTTCGTTTTCATGACTCTGTTCCTTTATCCGCTCGCCGAGCAGCTGACGCTGCGGACGGTTTTTTCGGCGTCTTTGCTGTTAGCGCCTTCCGGCACGAGACTCTTGATGAAGTAAAGCTCTTTGCCGCAGTTGAAGTAATAAGAGCGCTCGGTGAATTTTTTTCCGTCGATCTCGTAGTTGACGCCGGCGACGTAGGCCGTCTGCTTGCCGATGCTCTCGGTCGTGAATTTCTCAAACGAGATCAGCTTGCCCGCGCGTTCTTCGAGCCATTGAATCCGTCCCAGGCGGTAATCGCCGTAGGTACTTTTGATGGCTTTTTCGTCGAGTGTGAATTTTTCGAGCCCGGTCGGCGTGATGCTCACGACCGGACGGTATTCATCCGTCTCCGGACCGACCAGCATTACCGGCATGCCGAGCGTGTCTTTCACATCCACCCAGCCTTCGGCGACTTGGACGTTGAAGGTCGATTGGTCGACCGTGAAGGTTTGCGCGGTAGCCGAAGCCGCGGAAGTATCTTTTGGGCTGCCGATCAAAACCGCGGCGATCACTCCGATTGCCAGCGCCAGTGCCCCATAACCCGTTCGTTTCGTCATATTTTTCTCCTCACACGTCTTCGCGCAATTTTAGCAGCGATGACCTCTCAGGAGGAATATTCGGAAAACCTTGGATTCGGCTTGAGGGATTTCAGCTAGGCAGCCATTTGATGCTGCAGCCCATGGACGGAATCTGCTCCGGTCCCGGCTGCCGGCCCGCCAAAATCGTGTCGATCGCACACGCGACATCGGAGCTTTTCACGGCTTTCGCGTCCTTCCAGGAATCATCGAGGCGACCGCGGTAGCGAAGTACGAAACCCCGGGCGGTGTTCTCGTAAACATACGGGTCCGGCGTGCAAACGGCGTCGTAAGCGCGAGCGACGGCCTGGGATTCGTCACGCAGATAAGGAAAGGCGAAGGCTTGGTCGCGGGAACGCGTCTTCATCGCTTCGAACGAATCCGCCGGGTACTTGACGCTATCATTGGAATTGATCCCGATCAGCGCCACGCTCCGAGCCGCGTAATCAAGCGCCAGCCGATTGATCCGGTCCTGGACCGCGATGACGTACGGGCAATGATTGCACATGAACACGATGACGAGCACCTTGCGGTCGCGAAAGTCCGACAGGCTCCAATCACGTTCGATTCCCGCGGCGATTCCGCGCAGTTTGAAATCAGGGGCGAACGAGCCCGGTAGGCTTGCGCTGGAGTAGGTGAGGGCCATCGCGCGTGATCAGTATTCGAATCGCAGACCGAACTGAATCGCGTTGCCGCGAATGTCGATGTCTCGACCCGCGCCGTTGCCGCTTCGGACGTTGGAATACTCGAGGATCGCATAAGTGCGAGCCGAGCCGTAATCGGATTGTTGGCGGTCGGTATCCGTCGGGTCAATCGCGTTGAGTAGCAGCCACGCGCCGATGCGCGGTCCATGTGACCAGAAGCTGCCGCGTTCGCCGCCGGTCAAGGAGTAGATATTGTATTCGGCCGCATAACTCACCACGGGCAGGAGCCATTGACGTCCCGAAAACTTTCCCTGCCAGGAGAGCTGACTGCCGAGGCCCCAACCGTTCCGATAACCATTGATCACCTGTCCGCGCGCTTTCACGGCCGGATAGGCCGAGATGTTCGGACCGATTCCGACGATGCCGAAGCGTTGCAGGACTGCTGGCTGCCACTGGTACTGGAAGATGAAGGCCGAAGAATTTTTCACGTTGCCGGCGCGGCTGCCGCGAATCTCCGGGCCGACTTCGCCGCCCGTGAGCGTGAACTGAATCGCGTTGGTCGCCCGCGCGCCGGACGAAGGCGGTGATGCGGCGGTTCGGGAAGTGTATTCGACCGCACCGAACGCGGTGGCACCGGAAGCTAACAATACAAGATTCATGGCTAACGCTGTGGTTTTACGCATATTCGAATCCTATGGTCATTGGCCGGGGAAGTCTATCTTCCCTGGGAGCGGCCGAGTTCAGCCGTTTTGCACGTGTCTTCCTCGAGCCCGAGCAGGATCGCCCCGTCGCTGACGTACGTGTCGTCCGCGACTACGAACTTGAGTGTGTTCTTCGCGAGTCGGGCCGTCGGACTGACCGCGCCATAAACGATGTCGAGGGCATTTGTCACCGGTGCGCCATGAAGAAATTCTGTTTCGATATCGAGCATGATTTCCGCGGCGTAGATCTTGTCGCGGCCGAGAGTGCCCACTTCACGAGTCATATAATGCTGATTGAAAGTGCTGTTGAACGGTCCGGCCTCCGGGAAGAACGTCGGATTGACGTGCGCGAGCCAATTGCTGGCCGTGAAAATGTCGCCCGAGCAAAGTTTTGTCTCACCCACCAGGCAGAGGAGTTCCGTGAAGGTGAATCGATCCCGCGATAGTTTGATCACGTTCAGTCGGAGCTTCGCGTGATTCACGCCGACGATGGCCGCCCGTGGGGGGAGTCCCATGACATCAAATGCGAAGGAAACTTGGGAGTCTTTTACGTAGCGTGTGCCATCCACGTAACGTGTCGATTGTCCGATCTGAAGCAGTGGCAGTCTTCGCGACGCACTATTGATATAGGGCAGCGGACCGACCGTCGCCGCTTCATCAGCCGTCCACGGGCGAGCCGGATAGGCCACCGTGATCGGGCGAATGCCGCAGCCGTCACGTCCGTCACGTCCGTCGCGACCATCGCGTCCGTCCTGACCGATTCCGCCGGTGCCGTTGCTGCCGTTATCACCGATCACGCCGCTCGGGCCGCTCGTGCCGGTCGTGCCGGTCGTGCCGCCATCACCCGTGCGACCGCTGCCGTTGCTACCGTTGTCGCCGACTGGACCGGTGGGGCCGGTCGTCCCGTCAACACCTGGACTCTCTGGTTCAGTGCGTCCGTCGGTTCCATTGCTGCCGCTTGGGCCACCGGCGCCATTTGCGAGACCGAGATCGCGTTTACTGAGGCTGATGTCGGTGGAGCAGGCGCTTGCGCCCAGTAGAAAGAAGCTGACGAGAACGGTCTTGGTAAAGCGACGCGACATGATGAAGCCCTCTGAGTTTAAAACCGGCTGAGTCTTATCAATCTGTATCAATTTAGTCAACTATCTATAAAGGCTAGTGTTTTCCAGTGATTATTGACAAAAATCCGGATTTTGAGGCATGTAAAACCGATGCGCCTCATCTCTTGGAACGTCAACGGCATCCGCTCCGTCGAGGGCAAAGGTTTTCTCGATTGGTTCGCCGCCGAAAAGGCGGACGTGGTTTGCGTTCAGGAAATCAAAGCGCGTCCCGACCAGCTCAGCGGACAGGTTTTGAATCCGTCGCAGTACCATGCATTTTGGCATCCGGCCGAGAAGCCCGGGTACAGCGGGGTCGCGATTTTCTCAAAAAAAGACCCGCTTAAAGTGGTGCATGGATTAGGCACACCCGCCATCGATCGCGAAGGCCGCGTGATCACCGCGGAGTTCAAAGATTTCGTCGTCGTGAACAGCTATTTCCCGAACAGTCAGCGCGATCACGCGCGCCTCGGATACAAGCTTGAGTTTTGCGACGCCATGTTCAAGTTCCTCGAAAAATATCGAAGTGCCGGGAAGCACGTCGTCCTTTGCGGTGATCTCAATATCGCGCATAAGGCGATCGATTTGAAGAATCCGAAATCAAACGAGAACAACGCGGGGTTCCTGCCGGAGGAACGCGCTTGGCTAGACGAGTTCACGGCGAAAGGCTGGGTCGACGCGTTTCGGAAGTTCGAACCGGGGCCCGATCACTATTCCTGGTGGAGCTACATGCCGGGGGTTCGCGACCGGAACATCGGATGGCGCCTCGATTATCACTTCGTGAATCCGGAGTTTGTCGAAAATCTGAAAGGCGCGAAGATTCATCCGCACGTCAGGGGCTCGGATCACTGTCCGGTCGTGCTAGAGCTGAAGGGCTGACGCCTATTTCGCGGGTTGGGCAGCCAGCGCGCGTGCGCGCGCGCAACGTTCGTCTTCCTGACGGCCCACGCGGAGATTTTTCACGACCGCCGCGGAAAGTCCCGGAAGGGATTTGGCGAGGTCGTTCGCGCGCGCGGAAATCGCCGGGTCACATAGCGAAGGAAACAGCGCCTCGGAATAGACGGACAAATACAGCTCTTCTTTTACCTTCAGGAGCCCGGGCAAACGGTCGAAGTAATCGTCGGCATGGGCGCGGACCAACGCTTCCTGTCCGAACGGCTGCAGGCTGAACATGGCGTCGCGAAGTTGCGAATCATTGTAGACCGCGGATTCCGCCGCGGGAGTCACCGAAGTCAGGCGCGCCCACCACGCGGCTTTGACTTCGGCATCGGGTCGCGACGCTTCCGCTCCGATCGCTTCCTTTCGGCCGGCCTCCGTCGCGTCCCGCAGGCGTTCGGCCGCGATGCGAGCGGGGGCTTCGGCGTGTCCCATGCGGGCGAGAGCGTGCACGATGGCCCAGCGACGGTCTTGATCAATCGCAAGGCCCTGAGGAACGTGTTTTCCGTCCAGGTACCCGAGGATCTTCTGGAGACTTTCGACGGGCAAAGGCGCGCGTAGCCACGCGTCGAGCCAGATCAGCTGGCCGTCGCTGCCGGGTTCGGACGCGATGAAGCGTCGGCGTAGGAACGATTCCATTTCGCGGGCGAGCGCTTCTCTTTGCGTGCCTTCGGTGAATTTCAGCACGGACGGCACGGTTCCTTCGGCGCGAACGAGAGTCTGGAGCACGCGTTTGAGCAACTGGGTGTTTTTCTCGGCATTGAGCTGCGTGAGGGCGATCCGCGCGTAAACGGCGGCGGACAGTCTTCCGTCGATGACGGACTCCCAGAGCGTATGCCAGAGCATCTGGCGGACGAAAGGATCCGGGACGCGGCCGAGCATGCTTTGGACGAGCGCGAGGGTCGCCGGATCGAGCGAGACCTTCACGTAATCCTCATCGCCCCAGTTCGGAAAAACCGCGGCCGGGCAGGGTTTTCCGGCAGCTTCCCGCACCGGGTTCTCGAGCTGCGAGTAATGGACGTCGAGGATTTCCATGGGAACGAGGCGCGAGTCTAGTAGCGCCACGCGCGTTCGATGCGGCCTTAAAATGCCGTTTTTTTCGGACGGACGCTGTAGTAGTTTCAAGTTTGAAATGACGGGACGGGTTTTGCCCGGAGGCACTTCACACGTAAATGCGGCTTCGACCGTATTCACGCCGCTCGTCTGCAGCCAGGCGCGCTGCCAATCGCCCAGCTCCGTCCCCGCCGCTTCGCCGAGCGCGCGCACGAAATCCGCGAGCGTCGTGTTCCGATAGGCGTGGCGCAGAAAATAGCGCTGAAGGCCTTCGCGAAAGTCCTCGTCCCCGAGCGCGAAGCGCAGCTGTTTGATGACCGAAGCGCCCTTACCGTAGGTGATCCCGTCAAAATTGGCGAACGCCTGCGAGGTATCGCGGACCGAAACGTCCATCGGATGCGTCGTGACGAGCTGGTCTTCCCAGTACGCCCATTGTTTGTTGGAAGTGAAGAACGCCTGCCAGACGGTCTGGGGAGACTTCCCGTAATCACCGAAACGAGTGGCGCCTTCGAGCGCCCAGCTCGCCGCGAAGGTGGCGAAACTTTCGTTGAGCCAGAGTCCGTTCCACCAGCGCATGGTCACAAGATTTCCGAACCACATGTGGGCGAGTTCGTGGAGAATCGTCTCCGCCCGCCCGCGCCTAGTGTCTTCGGTCACGCGCGAGCGGTAGAGATAGTCCTCGGTGAACGTAACGGCGGCGACGTTTTCCATCGCCTCGCTGTTGAACTCGGGCAGGATGATCTGATCGTACTTCGCGTACGGGTAGGGGTACCCGAACTGCATCGCGAAAAAAGCCAAGCCCTCGCGCGTGATGTCGAACCACTCCTTGGCTTCCTTCTCGCCGTAAGCCGCCAGGGACTTCCGCGTGAACAGACGCATCGGAATGCCGTTGGCGTCGGCTTTCCAAAATTTGAACGGTCCCGCGTGCAGCGCGAAGACGTACGTGCTGAAGGCGGGTGACGGCGGAAACTGCCAGCTCTTGTGCCCGTCGACCGAGGTAATTTCGCGTTCCGGCGTATTGGAGATCACGGTCCAACTTTCGGGAGCTTCGACGGTCAGCTCGTAGGAGGCTTTGAGGTCTGGCTGATCGAAGCAGGGGAAAACTTTGTTCGCTTCGAATGGTTCGAGATCCGTGAACACATAGGAAGTTCCGTCCTCGGCGTCTTTATAGCGATGGAAGCCACTGCCGGTCGTGCTGAATTTTCGTGAATAGGAAACTTCGACCCGATTTTGGCCGACATTGAGCTCCGACGTGCGAAGTGAAATTTCTCGTCCGTCATAGCGCCCGGCAACGGCGGCCGGATCGAGCGTCGTGCCGTTGATCGAAAGGCTCCGGATCACCGCGCCGTTGAGATCGACGGGCAGGACGCTCGCGGTGTTCTTCGCTTTTTCGCGAAGGTCGAAGCGGATGACCGTGCGGCCTTGAAAATCGTCGTACTGCTCGTCGAGTCCGAACCAAAGCGTGTACGAAACTCGAGTGATGAGTCGGGCTCGCAGCGCCGCCGTGTCCCGACTCAAGGAATGAACTTTGGATTCATTCGGGTCGTCGACGGGCGTGGTGGTTTTCATGCTGGCGCAGCCAGCCAATAGGAGGCCGAACGACAGGGCGAGAAATTTCAAGGGAGATGCTCCATCTGGATGCCGACGGACTTCAAGAGGTCGATGGAGTCCTTGAGGCGATATTCCTCGCCGTAATAGACCGCGCGTACGCCGCCGAGATTGATCAGCCGCTTGGCGCATTGCACGCACGGGAGGTGAGTGACGAAGACGATTTTCTCGGTGGTGCGGGGTGAATCGCAATTGATCACCGCGTTCTCCTCAGAGTGCAGGCATCCGCAATTGCCGGGTTCGTCACGATCACAGCCATTGTGAAGCCCTGTCGCGTTGCCGTTGTAACCGACCGCGAGCACTTTTCGAAAGTCCGTGGTCGTAATGACCGTCCCGACTTGAAGCCGCCTACAAGTCGAGCGTCCGGCAAGAGTGCGCGCAAGCTGCAAATAGATGCTCTGAAAACTCGGCCGTTCGCCGCTCACGACTTCTTCTCCCCAGGAGGGGGTACGGTCACGAACGAAAGGTAATGCGCCAGCTCCCTAATCGACTCATGAATATCGTCGACCGCCCGATGGGCGTTTTTTTTCTCAAACTGAACGCCCCAGCGCTCTCGAAACACTTCCTTGAAGGAACTCACGTCAATCAATCGATAATGAAGGCGTTTCGCGAAGAGCGGGGTGTAGGCGTCGATGAAGCGGCGGTCGTTACCCACGCTGTTTCCCGCGAGGACGATCCGGTCTTTATCGCCGAAATGCCGCGAGCAGAGCGCCAGCAGCTCTTTTTCGACGACGCCGAGGGGCGTGCCCTGAGGGACCGCCTTCGTCAGACCGCTCTCGCCATGCGTCTTTTTGCACCAATCATTCATACCCGCGAGCACCTCCGCCGGCTGAAACACGACGCGGTGATACTCTTCGAGGGTCTTCAGCTCGGCGTTTGTCACCACCGCCGCGACTTCCAAGATGTGGTCGATTTTCTCGTCGAGCCCCGTCATTTCGAGGTCTACCCACAGCAGATTCTTCATGAACTACTTATTATACAGATCAATACGATCACGCGTAGCGTTATCCATTAAATAGGTTCAGAAATTGCCGATACGGTATTCATGAGAATGGCCAACCCACGTAAATGATGACCACCGTACTGACCGACAATGGGAAGCTCCGCGTTGAATACGGACTCCAAGGCGCGGTTCTGATGGTGCGTCCCGTTGGAACGCTGGATGAAGACGTCAATTTTTCAATCCTCGTCGAACTCATCAAGGATATCGGAAACGCCATCACGCTGATTCAGTTTGATCTGGGCTTCGTGACGGGTCTCAATTCATGCGGTGTGCGCGAATGGCTGCTCTTCATTGAGAGAGTGGGACCGCTGACGGGACTTGCGTTCATCAACGTCAACGAGCTCTTCATCGAGCAGGCGAACATGATTTCGAATCTATTCGGAAAACGCGGGAATCCTATTCTTTCGTTTCAGGCCCCTTACCACTGCACACTTTGCAATGTGGAGGCGACGATTCTCCTGGATCCGACTCAGATCAAATTCAAAGGCGTGCTCCCGGTGCCGCCTCCCGCCAGCTGTCCCAAGTGCAGTACGCCCATGGAGTTTGACTCGCTCGAAGACGAGTACTTCCACTTCATCAAGCGGATGAAGGATATCCATGTGGACTGACAGCCTTTATCGCCAGCGACTGGTCTTTCTTAAACCGCTGCTGGAGCTTTCGATCGATCCCGTCTGCGTAGTGAACGAGAAAAAAGAAGTCGTTTACATGGATCTTGCCATGAAGAGCTTGCTCGGCCTCAAAGGCCGTGAACTTCGCAAGCGCATGATCTTTTGCGATCTCCTCAAGCTTCCGATCTGCAGCCCGAAAGCGAACGGCGAATGCCGGGACTGCCAGATCGATAAGGTGATCAAAAAAGCCCATAACATCCGAATTGACGAGGTACCGGCCACGCGCGGCACTAAAAAGCTGCGAGTTTCGATCAAAGCGAGCGCGATCCATGATGCCGGCGGAAAGGTGATCGGGGCCGTGATTTCAGTTCGCGACACCTCAGGTGAGGTTCTGCTTCAGGCCAAATATCATAAAATCCTCGACGTCCTGAAGGTCCAGGAACAGCAGATTCATGACCTCGAAGAGAAGGTTCACAGCCTTTACTCGAGCCTGCGCCGCGCTAGGAATATCAGCAATATTTGAACTCCTGGACCTCGCCGGGTCCGTGGGACGAAGTGCCACGAAACCCGACGAATACGCTTGCCTCTGGGTCTCGGATTAGGATAATTCGTCCACACAAATTCCGATAAATTCCGAGCGTGCGTTCTAGGAGCGCGCGTAACTCTTAGGAGATTCAGATGGCCGCGCCCGTACAGCACGTCACGATTGATAAGGTTCGCAACATCGGCATTTCGGCCCACATCGACTCCGGCAAAACGACGCTTTCCGAGCGCATCCTCTTCTATACGAAGCGAATTCACGCCATTCACGAAGTGAAGGGTAAAGACCAAGTCGGCGCCACCATGGACTTCATGGATCTCGAGCGCGAAAAAGGCATCACCATCCAGTCAGCGGCCACGTACTGCATCTGGAAGGGCTTCAACATCAACTTGATCGATACGCCCGGCCACGTCGACTTCACGATCGAAGTCGAGCGCTCACTGCGCGTCCTCGACGGCGCCGTCCTCGTGCTCTGCTCGGTCGCCGGCGTTCAGTCCCAGTCGATTACCGTCGACCGCCAAATGAAGCGCTACAAAGTGCCGCGCATTTGCTTCGTCAACAAGATGGACCGCGCGGGCGCGAACCCGTTCCGCGGCGTGACCATGCTTCGCGAAAAACTTTCGCATAACGCCCACCTCATCACCTATCCGATCGGCGCCGAAGACACGTTCCAGGGCGTGGTCGATCTCGTCACGATGAGAGCCTTCTATTATGATGGCGACAACGGCGAGAACATCCGCGAAGAGGAAATTCCGGCCGACATCCTCGACGATTGCAAAAAATATCGCGAAGAGATGATCGCGGCTGTCGGCGAATTCGACGATACCGTCGGTATGAAGTACATCGAGGGCCTCGACGTCACGGTTCCGGAGCTTCGCGAAGCCATCCGTAAAGCGACGCTGTCCCTCGCGTTCACGCCGGTCATGGTCGGCTCCGCTTACAAGAACAAGGGCGTTCAGCTTTTGCTTGATGCGGTCACGTACTATCTTCCGAACCCATCGCAAAAAGAGAACATCGCGCTCGACCAGAACAAGGCCGAGGAGAAGGTCATTCTCAAGTCCGACGAGAAGCTCCCCTTCGTGGCGCTCGCGTTCAAACTTGACGACGGCCGGTACGGTCAGCTGACGTACATGCGCGTTTATCAAGGCAAGATTCGAAAAGGTGACTTCATCTTCAACGCCGTCAACGACAAGAAGGTCAAAGTGCCGCGTCTCGTGCAGATGCACGCCGACGAGATGAACGACATCGAGGAAGCTCAAGCCGGCGACATCGTCGCGTTCTTCGGCGTCGACTGCGCGTCGGGCGACACGTTCACCGACGGCAAAGTGAAGTACACGATGACGTCCATGTTCATTCCGAACGCGGTCATCTCGCTTGCCATCGCGCCCAAGGATAAAGGGTCGTCGAGCAACTTCTCCAAGGCGCTCAACAAGTTCACCAAAGAAGATCCGACGTTCCGCGTGCACCGGGATGAGGAATCCGCCGAGACGATCATCTCGGGCATGGGCGAACTCCACCTCGAGATTTACTGCGAGCGGATCAAGCGCGAGTACAACTGCGAAGTCATCGTGGGCAAGCCGCAAGTGGCTTTCCGCGAGACGATCACCAAGCGCGGCGACTTCAACTACACCCACAAGAAGCAGACGGGTGGCTCCGGTCAGTTCGGCAAAGTCGTCGGCTTCATTGAGCCTCTTCCGGCCGATTCCGCGGTCCAATACGAATTCGTCGACGACGTCAAAGGCGGCGCGATCCCGCGTGAATTCATCGGCTCCTGCGACAAGGGCTTTCAAGAGGCCATCAAAGAAGGCCGTCTGATCGGGTTTCCGATCGTCGGAGTTCGGGTGACCATCGTTGACGGCGATTCCCACGACGTCGACTCGTCCGAAATGGCGTTCAAAACGGCTGCTCTCATGGCTTTCCGCGAAGCTTACGCCAAAGCGGGCGCCGTGGTGCTTGAGCCGATCATGAAACTCGAATCAGCAGCGCCGGAAGAATTCCAGGGCTCCGTGATGGGCCAGATCAATCAGCGCCGCGGAGTCATCGTGAACAGCGGTACATCAGAGGGATATGCCACGATCGAAGCCGAAGTGCCGCTCGCCGAGATGTTCGGTTACTCGACAGACATTCGTTCGGCGACCCAGGGCAAAGGCGAGTTCACCATGGAATTTCTGAAGTACGCGCCGGTTCCGCGCAACGTTCAGGAAGAAATGATGAAAAAGTTCCAGGAGAAGAAGGCTAAAGAGGCCAAGTAGGTACACTCGAACCATGTCGATACCGAGCTACAGCGCCTTTCGGCCCCATCCGTGGCATGGCATTCCCGCCGGAAAAAATCCGCCTGAGTTCTTGAACGCCTTCATCGAGATCACGCCCTTCGACGGCGTGAAGTACGAAATCGACAAGGCGTCGGGATATCTCAAAGTGGATCGTCCCCAGCTCAGTTCCGCTCTCCCACCGGCGCTCTACGGATTCGTCCCGAAGACCTATTGCGGCGACCGCGTCGGAAGACTTTCCAAGGCGGCGCGGGCCGGAGACGGGGACCCGCTCGATATCGTCGTTTTCAGTGAGCGCGCCATTCAACGCTCGGAGGTGATCGTGCCGGCGCGGGTGATCGGCGGCCTCCGCATGGTGGACCGCGGAGAAGCGGATGACAAAATCATCGCGGTTCTCGAAAACGATCCGTTTTGGGCGGAAGTGAAAGACTTGTCCGGGCTCCCCGCGTTTCTTTTAAACCGACTCAAGCATTATTTCCTCACCTATAAGCTCGCGATCGGCGGGAGCTCCACTTCCGATTCGGCACCAAATCCGGTCACGATTGAATCCATTTACGGCCGTGATGAGGCTTTCAAAGTCGTACTGGCTTCTCTTGAAGACTACGGGAGTTCCGTACCAAAACCTGGCCCGTAGTCATTCCAAAAGCTGGATGCTAGGAGTCACGGGATGGCGTCATCCATCCGTTTTGCCAAGATAGGCTTGCTCCTGGCCGTTGCCGGAGTCCCGTGCTTGGCTCTCGCCTATCCGAACTTCATTGGGTTCGGTTATACCTCATGTTTGAACTGTCATTATAATCCCGGCGGCAACGGGCCGTTGACCGACTATGGCCGGGCCCTCGGCGCGACCGTAATCGCGGCAAAGCCCTTTTTTGACAAGCGAGCAACCGATGAACAACTCGGGCAGCAGTCAGGATTTTTAGGCACTCATCCGCTTCCGGCTTGGATATCCCTGGCCGCCGATTACCGCGGTTTGCAGATATTTGACGATATCGGCGGTAGTAGCGCACCGGCGGGAAGCAGTCGCAGCCGCTGGATCCACATGCAGGCCGAGGGTTCGCTCGTGCTGAAGACCCTCCGAGATCGCCTCTTCGGTTCCGCGACACTCGGGTACGTCCCCGTGCCGCGCACGGTTCCCCCGGCGGAGCGATCATTGATCTCCACCTGGATTTCGCGCGAACACTATGTGGGATTCCGACCCCATAAGTCGTTCGGGGTTTACGCGGGTTTCATGGATCAAACCTTTGGGCTTAGAGTTCCGGATCACAACGCTTATATTCGCTCGAATCTTCAACTGAATGTTTTTTCCCCGCGATTTTGTCCCCTAGTTATTTCCTGGCGAAAATGTCCCCTTAACGGGTCTTCTGGTTCTCTGATTTCATGATTGAAATTAGAGAGATGGAGATTCATGGAAGGGATC